>Ga0157372_10000253_pt1 | contig 59272 bp, 60 predicted proteins | sample C55metaG_FD_115307 | JGI IMG/M metagenome (GOLD analysis project Ga0157372, IMG submission 115307) | Corn rhizosphere microbial communities from Kellogg Biological Station, Michigan, USA - C5-5 metaG | ecosystem: Host-associated > Plants > Roots > Rhizosphere > Soil | place: USA: Michigan... | reverse complement strand
TTGTGGTTGATCTTCAGGTACCAGGAGGACTTGCCCTTGGCGACGCTCGAGCCGATCCCGCACAGGGCGAGGCCGAAGTCGAAGCTGTCGCTGATCGACAGCGGACTCAGCGCCGGCACCGACTTCGAGGCGTGGGCGAGCAGGCCCATCGCGGTGTTGCCCTTGATCGTGACCGGGTCGCCGCTGCCGCCACTGCCCTTGCCGAAGCATTCGGCCTTGGGGCTGGTCTTGACCGTGGTGGTCGCGGTCGCGATCGGCTGTTCGGCGAGCACCTTGCCGCCGGCTCCGACCACGCGCAGCTCGGCCTTGAAGCCCTTGGCCGAGGCGACCGCGGCGAAGGCCAGGGTTATGGAGATGACCAGCAGGCACACGGCCGCCGGCCGGAACGAGGTACTTCTTGGCATTTACGCCACCCTTTCCTCGAGGGTTGTCTTGGCTTGGCCGGGGACAGGTCTCCTGGCTTCCGGGATCAGGGAGGACGCGCCTTCCCGGAGGCTCGGTGTCGCCTCCAGTGGCTGACGCGCGATGGCGCCTGCGAACTCCTCCACCCGGTCACAGTGGCGGGACCACGCCGGACTTGCACCGGACTTCCCTTGACCACCGACCGATATGTACGCGGCGAGTCTATCCCGACCGAGCGTCAACGTATGTCGCCCGATGAGCCGCGCGCACCGCACCCCCGGTCGCCACACCCACTGGCGCATCGCCCGCCACCGTCACCGGCTGCTGCGGGCGGGCGGCCTGGCAGCGCTGCTGGCGGTGGTCGGGCCGGGCGTCCTCGCCGGCCTCTCCGACGACGACCCGGCCGGGATCACCACCTACTCGATCCTCGGCGCCCGCTACGGCTACGAGCTGCTCTGGGTGCTGCTGCTCTCGACCGCGGCGCTGATCGTCTTCCACGAGGTCGGGGTGCGGCTCGGCATCGTCACCGGCAAGGGGCTGCTGACCCTGGTCCGCGAGCGTTTCGGCCCGCGCGCCGCGGCGGTGGTGATGGCGGCGCTGCTGATCGCCAACACCGGCACGCTCTGCGCCGAGTTCGCCGGCGTGGCGGCGGCGATGGAACTTCTGACCGGCACCAGCCGCTACCTCAGCGTGCCGCTGGCGGCGATCGTCATCTCGGCCCTGGTGCTGCGGGAGAACTTCCACCGGGTCGAGCACCTGCTGCTCCTGCTCAGCTCGGTCTTCGTCGCCTACGTCGTCGCGGGGATCGCCGCCCACCCCGACTGGGGCGCCGCCGCCCGTGGCCTCGTCGTCCCCAGCATCCCGCTCAACCGCGACGCGCTGCTGGTCGCGGTGGCGACGGTGGGGACGACGCTCGCGCCCTGGGGCCTCGCCTTCATCCAGTCCTACGCGGTCGACAAGCGACTGCACGTGAAGGACCTGAAATACGAGCGGGTCGACGTCATCACCGGCGCCGTGCTGACCGGGGTGATCGGGTTCTTCGTCGTCATCGCCTGCGCGGCGACGCTGCACGCGCAGGGAATCGACATCAACGACGCCGGCGACGCGGCGCGGGCGCTGGAACCGTTCGTCGGCGCCGCCGCCGCGACCCTCTTCGGCCTCGGCTTCCTCGGCGCGGCGCTGCTGGCGGCGGCGATCGTCCCCCTCTCCACCGCCTACTCGTTCTCCGAGACCCTCGGCCGCCGCGCCGACCTCAACGACAGCTTCGCCGAGGCGCGCACCTTCTACCTCAGCTTCGCCGTCGTCATCACGGTCGCCGCCTTCCTGGTGCTGATCCCCGGCGCGCCGCTGGTCGAAATCCTCTTCCTCACCCAGGCGCTGAACGCCGTCCTGCTGCTGGTCCTGCTGCCGTTCATCCGCTCGCTGGCCAAGGACCGTGAGCTGATGGGCGAGAACGCCCTCGGCCGCTTCGACCGGGCGACGACGGCGATCGCCCTGGCGGTGGTGGCGGTGAGTGTGTTGGCGCTGGGGGTGCTGGCGGTCGCCTAATACGCCTCGTAGCCGACGCTGCGCCAGGGGTTGTCCTTGGTGCCGGGCACGGTGATCACCGACCGCGTCGCCCGCTGCGTTCCCTCGGGGCCGGGCCACTCCGCCTCGACGTCGGTGGTGCCCTGCTTCAGCCGCTCGGCGTAACTGCCGGTGACCACGGCGGCGGCGAGCGCCTGCACGCCGGGCTTGATCTCCCCCGGGTCCTCCGAGAAGAACTCGACGACCATGCTGTGGCGGCCCGGGTAGCAGACGACCAGCTCGTCGGAGTCGAAGTAGATCTCGAGCGGGGCGGCGTCCAGCTTCATCGGCTCCAGGTTGAGAGTCGGGCCGACCGCGCCCTCGTCGGCCCTCACCTCTGCCCAGCCGGCAGCGATGGCGTCGTGGGCCTCCGCTTCAAGAAGCTCTTGAATTTCGCGGACTAGCTCGGACATCCCCTACCGGTTATACAGGCGGCAGCAGTTGCATGTCCGTAGTTATACGTCCAGCAGCAAATCCAGGCCACTTTGCTCCTCGAGATCAGACGCCGAGCGCCAAGTCCAGCGCCAGCATGACCGCTGCCCCGGCGGCAAGGCCGACGCTGGGCCCGAGCCACCGGCTCCGGTCGGCATAGGCCTGCGGCAGCATCTCGGCGGCGATCAGGCTCAACATCGCGCCGGCGGCGAAAGCGAAGGAGAAGGGCAGCAGCGCGCTCACCTGTTCGACCGCCAGATAGGCGGCGACCGCGCCGACCGGCTGCGGCGCGCTGGTCCCCACCGCGGCCCAGAACTGCCGCGCCCGCCCGAAGCCCGCCATCTCCATCGGGATCGCCACGCTCGTCCCCTCCGGGACGTTCTGGATCGCGATCGCGACGATCACGAACAACCCCAGACCCGCGCGGTCCGAGGCATACGCGGTCCCCACCGCCAGGCCCTCGGGCAGGCTGTGGACGAAGAGCACCGCGAAGACCAGCGCCGACGTCCGCGCCCCCGGCCCCCGCCGCCCCATGAACGCCGCCTCCGGCCGCAGCCGCCGCCGCGCTACCCCCAACAGCACCCCGCCCACGAACAACCCCCCGAGCACCTCCCACACCGACCCTTCTTCAGCCGCCGGGATCAGCAGCCCGAAGATCGAAGCGATCCCCATCACCCCGGCCGCGATCCCGAGCAGGAACGGAGTCAGCGCAGCGGCACGGTCCCCGAGGAACCAGACGGGGATGGCGCCAAGACCGGTGGCGAGCGCGGTACCGCAGGCGGCGAGGAAGAGGATCAGGAGGTCCGGCATGGACGGGGACGCTAACCACACCCCGAGCCACGTGCTCGAATTCCCGTCGAGTCGTCTTCCCGACATCCGTCTAGTGACTGAGATCTGCGGCTAGGCTGCCCGCCGCTTCAAATTCCTCACCCGGTGTGGGGTCTCGTTCGATTCGACTAGACGCGAAGGGAGAAGTTGATGAGCAGGGGAATTCGCCGGCGGGTGCCGGCACTGGTTGTCTCGGCTGTGGCTTTGGTGACAGCGCTGGGCGGCACCGTGTATGCGGCGGGGAAGATCAACGGCCACTCGATCAAGGTGAAATCGCTGCCGGGAAACCGGCTGGCGATCGGGTCGGTGCCGGGGAACCGGTTGAAGCCGGGGACGATCCCGTCGACGCAGCTGGCGCCGGGGTCGATCCAGGGCGACCGACTGGCGCCGGGGTCGGTGACCGGGGTGCAGGTGGACGTCTCCACGCTCGGGCAGGTGCCCTCGGCTGTCTTCGCCGACAAAGCCGAGTCGGCAAAGGACGCGGAAACGGCGCTGAAGGCCGCCACCGCCGAAAACGCCGAAAGGGTGAACGGCTACGAAGCCGGCTGCAATCCGAGCACGGTGCTGTTCGCAGGCGCCTGCTGGCAGACGTCGACCAACAGCACGGCGATGACGCCGGCGAACGCCGCTGCGTCGTGTGCGAACGAAGGCGGCGAGCTTCCGGCGCCGCTGTTGCTGGCGGCGTTTTCCCAGCAGCCTGGGATCACGATTGCCGCGGGTGATGAGTGGACGGGCGACCTGACCAATGTCTCAGGTCTCAATTCCTACTCGGCAGTCACTGTCTCATCCGCTGGCGAAATCAACTTCGCAGCGTTCAACGCCACCAAAAAATTCCGCTGCGTCATCCCGCTCCTCAGCTGACGCACGCCTGAGCGACGGGTGGGGCGGCAACTCGGCCGCCCCGCCCGTCGCCCTCTCTATCCTCGGGCGCCCGATGCGCCTCCGCCTCATCGCACTCCTGTCCCTGCCGGCGCTGCTCGCCTTCGCGCCCGCCGCCACCGCCGCGCCGCGCACCCACGCTCCCGCCGGCCCCTCCCAAGCCGCGCGCGTCCTCCGCTACTGGACGCCCGCCCGGATGGCCTCGGCCCGGCCGCTCGACCTCGTCGCCGACCGCGACGGCGACACCAGCCTCCGTCCCGACCGCCCCTCCCCCACCGCCGCGGCCAGCTTCCTCACCGTCGCCACCCCCGAAGAACCGCCCTACTCGGTCGAGGGCCGCATCTTCGTCAAACAGGGGAACCTGCGCGGCTACTGCTCGGGGACGGCGATCAACAGCCCCACCCGGCAGCTGGTGCTGACCGCCGGCCACTGCGTCAACAGCGGCCACGTGGGCGGGCGCACGGTCTGGTCCCAGTACCTCGAGTTCGTCCCCGCCTTCACCGCCGGCAAGGCGCCCTTCGGGGCCTTCGTCGCCAAGCGCGACGCCGTCTACGCGCCGAAGCCCTGGACCAATCACGGCAACCCCGACTTCGACCTCGGCGCCTTCCTCACCCACCCGAACAAGCGCGGGCTGAACGTCGCCGACGCGGTCGGGGGCGGGGCGACGATCGCCCTCGGCCTCTCGCGCCACCAGAGCTTCCGCACCTTCGGCTACCCCGGCAACATCAAACGGCTGCAGGGCTGCGACTCCCCCTACACCGGCGACGACCGCCTCAGCTTCCCCCTGCCCGGCCCGCCGACCCAGGGGATCCGCTGCCACTGGGCCCCCGGCGCCAGCGGCGGCGGCTGGCTGATCGGCGACGGCACCCAGATCAACGGCCTCAACTCCTACCTCTACCTCGGCAACACCTCCCACACCTACGGCCCGTACTTCTCACAGGAAACGGTCGGGGACCTGGTCGAAGGCCTGTAGGGGGGAGAGCTCAGGCGGCCCGCGCCTTATAGAGGCGTGCGGACCTGGCTTCGAGACTTCGGCTTTCCTGCGCTGGTCCTCGTGGATCTCGCCGGATCGGCATACCTGGCGGCTAGCGTGCGGATGCCCACGGTGGTGCCCGACTTCGCGCTACAAGCAAGCCCTGTCTACCGCCTGGAGGTCGGCGCGGCCTGCTTCATAGTCGTTTACTTGGCTGCAATGGCATTTTTTCTTGCCCTTGACGGAAGGGGCTTCGCCGAGTTCGGGACGCGTGGACTGAAGGCCGAGCAAATCGTCCGAGCAGCCGATGATGATGAGCAAGTGACTCTCGACGAGCAGGCCAAAGTCACCCAGGGTTTGGAAGCGACCCTGGAAGATGTCGAAGCAGCCCTGGAGAGAGTCGTCGACGAAATAAGCGATCAGAAGCAGCGTCTCGAAAAGCTAGAAGCGCAGACGATAGGTTAACCCTGTGGAAGAGCTCAAACAACCTAGGAAAGGAATCTCGCCGGAGCTGCTGGAGTTCATTTCGCCGGAGCAGCGACGGAAGAGAGCGGAGAGACGCCGCAGGACGCGCGAACACCGCGAAAAAGCGGAATGGCACCTGGCGCGGGCCAAACGGCTCCGCGACAGCCTCAAGCGCTAGCCCGTCTCGGCCTCGAGCAGGCGGCGGTAGAAACGGTAGTCGCGGCGTTCGGGGCGCAGGTTGCAGGCGAGCGCCAAGTGGTGGCGGGCGCGGCGCTTCTGGCCGGTCTTGCTGAGGGCGCGGCCGAGGCAGAAGTGGGCGTAGTCGTTGACCGGGTGGGTCTCGACGACGGCCTCGAACTCGACCGCGGCTGGGGCGAAGCGGCCGGCGCGGAAGTAGGCGCGGCCGAGCGCCTCGCGGATCGAGCTCTTCTCCGGGGCGCGGCGGGCCGCCTCGGCCAGCGGGCCGGTCGCGTGCTCGAAGTCGCCGTCCTCGAGCAGCTCGAGGCCGCGACGGTAGAGCGTGTAGGTGGGTTCGGAATTCACCTCGGCGGGCATCGATCAAGTGTTGCAGGCGGGAAAAGCGGGAAATGTCGTGTCGCTTTATGCAGCCGTATGGACGCATAAAGCGACACACGCCTAGCCGTCCGGCCGAAGGGCGAGGCGAAAGACCATCCGGGGGCCGTCGGCGTCGCCGGTGTCGCGGCCCGGGAGGCGGCGGAAGCCGAGCGATTCGTAGAGGCGGTGGGCGATGTGCTGGTGCGGACGGCTCCAGAGGACGACCGCGTCAGCAGCGGCGGCGCGGGCTGCGACCAGGCAGTCCTCGGCCAGGGTGCGGCCGATCCCACCGCCACGGGACAACGCGGCGACGGCGAGGCGCGAGAGCTCCGCCTCCCCTTCCCGCGGGACCTCCCGCCCCGCCCCAGGCGGGTGGAAGACGATCGCTCCCACCACCGTCCCGCCCTCCACGGCGACGAGCGGATGCCCGGTCCTGGCCGCCTCCCTGACGTCGGCCAACACGTATGGAGCGGCCCGTTCGCCAGGCCCCGGACCGCAATAGGCCTCGGTCCAGAGCTCGGCGATCTGCTCCCCGTCGCCCTCCCGGGCCTGCCTGACCGACACTTTCACCCTGCTAATGTAGGTAATCGAGTTTCGGCAGCCGCAATCCCGCGCCAGCTCGGCTTCTACTTATGAGTACGCCTACTGCGAAGAAATGGAACTGCGATCAGTGCGGGGTGACGGTCAGCCGCGCCGGCGGCGAGAAGGTCGAGCTGCCCGACAGCTGGAAGGCATCCAAGGAGGGCACCTTCTGCCTGCTCTGCCGGCGTGAGCGCGCTGCCCAGGCCGCCCTCGCCGAGGCTCCCGACAACTGCGGCCTCGAGGATCGCGCCAAGCTCCGCCGCGCCGCCCTCGTCGAGTTCGAGGTCCGCCGCCGCCCCAACCACGGCAACGGCGAGATCGCCAAAGCCTGCCGCTCCTCCGTCGCCGCCGTCGTCGCGGCGCGCAAACGCCTGAAGATCCCGGCGCCGCAATAGCGCGGCACCCCGGCTATCCCCGCGTCTCCTCCGCCAGGTAGCGCAGCAGACCCTTTATCCCGCTCTCCCCGTGTGCGCGGCGCTGGCGGTCGGCGCCGTTGCCGTCGGAGAGGATGCGCTCGATCTCCTCCAGGGCGCCGGCGCCGCCGAGCTGCTCGGCGTAGAGGCCGGCCTCTGCGAGGGTGCCGCGGGCGACGTCGGGGGCGGGGGCGGCGGTGCTCTCGTCGACCATCAGGCGGGCCTCGAGGCCGTAGCGCTCGGCCTGGAAGTAGGACTCCTCGATCGCCTCGCGGGTCAGGCCGGGGGCGCCGGGGCGGTCGATCTCCTTCGCCGCCAGGGCCTGGATCAGGGCGGCGACGGCGGCGTTCTGCTCGGGCCGGGGCTGGACGTCCATCCCCCGCACCTCGACGGTGCCGAGGTTGGGGTGCGGGCGCACGTCCCACCAGATGTAGGTGTAGTCGGGGGCACCGGCGGCGGTGATCAGCTGGTCGGCGACGCGGAGGAAGTCCTCGTAGTCGCGGAAGGCGCGCGGCAGCTCGAAGCGGGGATAGCTGCGGACGGCGGCGGCGCGGGCGCTGGCGAGGCCGGTGTCGGCGCCGTCGCGGAACGGCGAGTTGGCGGTCAGCGCCGCCAGCAGCGGCAGGTGGTGGCGCATCGCGTTGGCGACGGCGACGGCGGTTTCGGGGTCGGGCATGCCGACGTGGACGTGCAGCGCGCAGGGCGGCGTCGAGAGGATGCCCGCGAGGTCGTTCTTCACCGTCTCGTAGCGGGCTTTCTCGATCAGCTCCGGCTCGCCCGCCTCGGCCGGGTAGGTGCCCGAGCCCATCAGGCGGGTGCCGGTGCCGTCGACCGCCCGGCGCACCTCGGCGAGCTCGCGCGCCGCCTGCCCGGCGTCGAGGCAGACACCGGTCTTCAGCTCGATCTGGGTGGCGAAGATCTCGGTCGAGACGCTGCCGCGGTGCTCGGGGTCGATCCTCTCCAGCACGCCCTCGCCGTCGGCGAGGAGGCCGCAGTCGGCGTCGACGAGCAGGAGCTCTTCCTCGACTCCGATCGTCAGCGGCGTCGAGGAGCCAAACCTGTGCTCGGCGCCCGCGGTTTCGCCCTCCGCATGGCGCCCGCCCTCCGTTTTAGACGAGATCCCCATTGTGTCGGCGAGCTACCCCGCGCCCGAGCTTCCTTAACCCCACTCCTATCCTGGCCGGATGAGGGGAACTCAAAAACTGCGCGTGCTGAGGGAACCGGCCTACCGGCGCCTGTGGATCGGGCGCACCACCTCGCTCGTCGGCGACGGGATCGCGCCGGTGGCGCTCGCCTTCGCGATCCTCGACCTGACCGGCTCGGCGACCGACCTCGGCCTCGTCTTCGCCGCCCACAGCGTCGTCCTCATCGCCCTCGTCCTGGTCGGCGGGGTCGTCGCCGACCGGATCTCACCGCGGCTGGCGATGCTCGGCGCCGACCTCACCCGCACCGTCTCGACCGGGCTGATCGCGGCGCTGCTGCTCTCCGGGGTGGCGGAGGTCTGGGAGCTGGCGCTGCTCTACGCGATCGACGGCGCCGCCACCGCCTTCTTCAACCCCGCCTCGGACGCGATCACCCCCCAGCTCGTCCCCGGCCGCCGCCTGCAGGAGGCGAACGCCCTGCTCAACTTCTCGCGCTGGGCCGGCAAGGTGGCGGGGCCGGCGCTGGCTGGGATCCTGCTGGCGCTGGGGACGCCCGGCGCGGCGCTGGGCGTGGACGCCGCCACCTTCGCCGTCAGTGCCGCCTGCCTCTGGAGCCTGGCTCCCCGCAGCGGCCGGGCGAAGCCCGAGGAGCAGAACTTCCTCAACGACCTGCGGCACGGCTGGCGCGAATTCTCGAGCCGGGACTGGGTGGTCGCGATCGTCATCTCGGCGGCGATCACCAACGCGATCTTCACCCCGATCTTCCAGGTGCTGGGGCCCACCGTCGCCCGGGACTCCCTCGGCGGCTCCAGCGCCTGGGCGCTGATCGCCGCGCTCTTCGGGGCCGGCGGGCTGATCGGCGGCGCCGTCGGGCTCTCGATCCGTCCCCGTCGGCCGCTGCTCGTCAGCGAGGGCTCCGCCGCCCTCCTCTTCGGCCTCCCCTTCGCCCTGCTGGCGATCCCGGCCCACACGGTCGTCATCGCCGTCGGCGCGCTGATCTCCGGCGCCACGGCCAGCCTCGCGGAGATCCTCTACCTGACCGCCGTCGCGAAGAAGGTCCCGCAGGCCTCGCTTTCGCGGGTGATGGCCTACGACTGGTTCGGCTCCCTGGCGCTGGAGCCGCTCGGGCTGGCGCTGGTGGGGCCGCTGGCCGTCGCGATCGGGATCTCGACCACCCTCTGGCTCGGCGCCGCCACGATCACCCTCTGCATCTTCGCCACCCTCCTCGTCCCCGGCGTGCGGCGCCTAGAAGTCGACGTGACCGAACCGACCCCCACGCCCCCACCGCGACCGATCGAGGCGGGGGACTGAAGCGAGTGGTCAATTCGGCATAGGTGGCTGTGCCCAATTGACCACTCGCCGGCTAAAGCGTGCGGAGGACGGCTTCGGCGGCGTTGTAGCCGTTGATGCCGTGGGCGCCGGCGCCGGGGGGCGCGGCGGCGGAGCAGATGAAGACGCCGGGGATGCCGGTGAAGTAGGGCTTCGGGGTGAGGCGGGGGCGGAATAGGGTTTGGAGGGGGGTGTTGGCGCCGGTGATGATGTCGCCGCCGAGGAAGTTGGCGTTGGCGGCTTCGATCTCCTGCGGGGCGCGGGTGGCGCGGGCGACGATGCGGTCGCGCAGGCCGGGGGCGAAGCGTTCGACCTGGTCGAGGATGACCTCGGTGGCGTCGCCGCTGTAGCCGCTGGGGACGTGGGCGTAGGTCCAGACCGGGTGCAGGTCGCCCTTCGAGCGCCCCGGGTCGGCGAGGTACTGTTGGCCGACGAGGACGAAGGGGCGCTCGGGCATGCGGCCGCGCTTGATCTCCCGTTCGCAGAGGGCGATCTCCTCGAAGGAGCCGGAGACGTGGACGGTGCCGGCGCGGCGGGCCGGCTCGTAGGTCCAGGGCACTCCGCCCTCGACCGCGAGGTCGAGCTTGAAGGCCCCCGGCCCGTGCTTGAAGCGGCGGTAGGCGCGAGCGACCCGCGACGGCAGCTTGTCGCCGGCCAGATCGAGCACCCCGCGCGGCGCCAGGTCGAGGACGACGGCGTCGGCGGGCGGCAGCTCGTCGAGCGAGCGCACCCGCCGCCCGGTCTCGATCCGGCCGCCGTGCTCGCGGATCACCGATGCCAACGCTTCGGCGATCGCGATCGAACCCCCCTTCGCCACCGGCCAGCCGTTGGCGTGGCCGCAGCTGATCAGCGCCATCCCGACCGCCGAGCTGAGCGGCAGGTTCAGCGGCGCGTAGGCGTGGGCGGCGACCCCGCCGAAGAGCGCCGCCGCCTCGGGGGTCCCCAGCCGCCGCGCCAACAGGTTCGCCGGCGCCGCCGCCCGCAGGCCGAACCGCACCAGCCTCAGCGGGTGGCGCGGGACGCGGACGATCGGCTGGTAGATGTCCTCGGTCAGCGCCTCGTAGGCTTCGGCGGAGGGGCCGAAGACCTGCCGCCAGCGCGGCCCCGCCTCCCCCAGTCCCGCCACCGTCGCGTCGAGCGAGCGCAGCATCGACGCGCCGCCGCCCCCGTCGAGCGGGTGCGCCAGGTCGACCTCGGGCCAACGGAACTCGAGCCCGTGGCGCTCAAGGCGCAGCGAAGCTGTCGCCGGCCCGTTGACCGTCATCGGGTGCGTCGCCGAGCACTCGTCGTGCAGCAGTCCCGGCACCGTCAACTCTGAGCTGCGGGTGCCGCCGCCGATCCGCTCCTCGGCCTCGATCACCGTCACCTCCACCCCGCGGCCGGCGAGGACGGCGCCGCAGGCGAGCCCGTTGGGTCCGGAGCCGACGACTATCGCACTGCTCATACCGTCGCCACGGGGAACTCCTCGTCACCCAGCCACGGCTGGCGCTCGGCCATCTCGGCGACGTCGACGTAGCCCTCCTCGACCAGGCCATCGGCCGCGTCCCAGATCCGGTAGCGCTGGCGCTGGACCTGTGCCGGCTGGCTCTCCAGCGTCACCACCCGCAGCTCCCCCGGCCCGTATCCGCAGCGCTCCTGCACCGCCGCCAGCAGGCGCTGGTCGTGGAAGTGGCCGTCGCCGAAGTTGTAGCCGAGGACGACACCGGCGACGAGCTCGCCCTCGCGCACGTCATAGGCGTCGACGTCGTCGACCGCCCGCGCCGTCAGCGCGTTCAGCGCCCGCCCGTGCGAGTGCATCGAGCGGAAGGCGAGCCCTTTGTAGAGGAGGACCTCGATCATCTCCGGCTCGTAGAACTTCTTCAGCTGCTCGCCGACGATCGGCGCCGCCTTGACGACGCTGCGGTCGAGCTTCGCCTCCGCCCCGCCCTCGCGCCGGAACAGCCACTGACTCGTCGCCCAGTTGCCGGCGTAGTAGCGCATCGAGGGCAGAAACGAGATCAGGTCCGGCCGCAGGTTCCCCAGCACCGGCAGGCCCACGCAGGTGAGGGCGAGGATGACCAGCAGCAGCGGGTCGTCGATCGTCGACCAGGGCACGCTGCCGTAGTGGCCGAAGAGGACGAGCAGGCCGAAGATCATGAACACGTTCCACTCCAAGGGGACGGCCAGCGGGAAGGTGGAGAAGATGTGGGCATGGAAGATCACCATCCCGGCGACGGCGACGGTCTGGACTATTCCCCCGCTGGAGAGGATCAGGACCAGCGGCAGGGTGAACTCCATCACCGTGCCGAGATGAGCGGCCGCGGCCCCCATCCGCGAGGGCCGCAGGTCATCGGGGTGGTGCCGGTAGAGGCGCCGCTTCATCGCCCGCGAGCGGTTCCACGGCGTGTTGCTGATCATCACCGTCACCACGAAGGGGAAGTGGCGGTTCAGCTTTGAGCCGGCGGCGCCCCACCAGATGCAGAAGAAGACCAGCTGCGCGGCGATGACCAGGTTGGTCAGCGGGAAGAGGAAGATCAGCGCGAGGTTGCCGTAGATCTCCGACCGAGCCGCCAGGAACGGGACCTTGTCGCGCAGGCCGAGGGCGGCGAGGATCGCCAGCATCGCCCCGACCGCGACCGGGTCGAGGCGCGAGACCGTGCCGCTGACCCACGGCGCGCTCGCGTCCACCCCCGGCGCGACCAGCAGGTACGCCAGCGCCGCCAGCAACGCTCCATATAAGGAGACGTCGAGCCAGGTCCGCGTCGTACCCCTCGTCGCCGGCACCCGCTCCGGCCAGGGCGGCAGCCGCGTCGTCCCCGGCCGCAGCCAGTAGAGGAAGCCGCCGACCATCGGCGAGAAGCGCAGGGTCAGCGGCAGCGAGCCGGCCCCAAGCCCCAGCACCTCCCAGAGCATCGTCCAGACAACCGCCTTCTCGAAGACGATCGGCTCGGTCCAGTGCGCCCAGCCGCTGGTCGCCTCGATCAGCAGGAAGCCGAGGCCGGCGTAGGCGAGGACCTTGAAGACGTAGAGGAAGTAGACCGCGACCGGCGTCCCGAAGCCGTTCAGCGCCCAGTCCTGGGCCAGCGGCTTGATCCGCTGCAGGTGCGGCAGGCGCCGCCACTCCTCGACCTCGAACGGCGGCGGCGCTGGATCCAAGAGGCCCATTTATTCGTCCAAAAGTCTCAACTGATGCTCAACCTCGGCCGGCACGATTACGATGACTCTACGTCTTGTCCGCGACCCCGCCAAGCTCAACCCCGCCCCCGGGCGCCCAGTCCCTTTGGGAGAGCCACAAGGGCAGCGCCCCGATGGCAGCGCCCGTGTCGAAAAGCTCTCGCCATGCGAGAGGAAAGCGACAGTCCCTCGGCGGCGAGCAGCTCGAGCCGCTCTCGCGCCGGGCGCTCCAGGCTGCCGGAGCTCTCTCGCTGCTGCTGATCCTGGTCGTCGTCAACTCGCTCCTCAACAGCGGTGGCGAAAGCCCGTTCAACCCGAACCCGGTCGCGGCGGCGGCGGAACGGACGGCGGAAGTCTCCGGCATGCGCATTGACATGACGATGCAGTTCAAGAGCGGATCGACCGCACCGGTAACCATTACCGGCAAAGGCTCCTACAACGGCGAGACCAACCTCGCCGAACTGTTCTACGACGGGACGACCTCGCAGGGGCAGGGGCTGAAATTCGACGCGATCCTGGGCGAGAGCGGCTGGTATTTCCGCTATCCCCAGCTCGCCGACAAAATGCCGGAAGGGAAGGAATGGATCAAGATCGAAGGGTTCCCGGGGCAGAAGGACGTGAGCGCGCCCGGAGTTGCGAGCCCCGACGAATCGCTGCAAATGCTGCGCGGCTCAGGAACGGTCCGCCGAATCGGCGGCGCCAAGATCGGACAGGTGCAGACGACTCGCTACCGGGTGACGCAGACGGTGACCCAGATCGTCGACGCGCTGCACTCGCAGGGCAAAGACGAACTCGCTGAAGTGCTCGAACACGCCTCGGCGCAGATCGTCGGCCCCGTGCGCTCCGTGGTCTTCATCGACCAGGACGGGGTCGTACGGCGCATGCGGATGACCTCAACCACGGCTTCGGACGGGAAGACGGTGACCACGGAGATGCGGATGGACTTCTCCGACTTCGGCATCGAACCGAACATCCTTATCCCGGACGACTCCCGGGTCTACGACATCACGCCACAGCTCGAAGAAGGCCTGGACACTCTCGGTCAGCCCAGCTAGGCCGCCCGCCTGCAACCCTGGCGGGATGACCTACCGGCGCATCCTCGCCACTCCCCACGTCCTCCCCCTCGCCGCCTCCTCGGTGGTGGCGCGGCTGCCTGTGGGGATGACGGCGCTGGCGTTCGTCATCTTCGTCCACAACCACACCGGCTCCTTCGGCGCCGCCGGCCTGGTCGCTGGCGCCGGCACGATCGGCCTCGCCGCGACCGCGCCGGTGCTGGGGCGGCTGGTCGACCGGCGCGGGCCGCGACCGGTGCTGGTGCCGGCGGCGGCCGTCGCCGCGGCGGCGCTGGTCGCCGCCGTCCTGCTCGGCGAAGCGGGGGCGGGGACGGGGCCGCTCGTCGTCCTCGCCGCCGTGGCCGGGGCCGCGATGCCGCCGGTCGGTGGGCTGCTGCGGCACCTCTGGCCCGACGTCGTCGACGAGGATCTGCTGGTCAACGCCTACGTCGTCGACTCGGTCCTGATCGAGGCGGTCTTCATCACCGGCCCGCTGCTGACCGGGCTGCTGGTCGCGGTCTTCGACCCGGGCGCGGCGCTGCTTGCCGCCGCCGCCCTGGGCCTGGTCGGGACCGTCTGGTTCGTCGCGATCCCGGTGGTCGGCGCGGTCGAGCCGACGCCGGCCCACCACCACACCCGCGCCGGCGCCCTCGCCTCGCCGGTGATCCGCCTGCTGGTGCTGACCGGCTTCCCGGTCGGCTCGACCTTCGGCGCCCTCGACGTCGCCCTGCCCGCCTTCGGGGTCAGCCACGGCAGCGCCGCCCTCGGCGGGCCCTTCGCCGCCTCGCTGGCGTTGGGCTCGGCGCTGGGCGCGTTCGTCTACGGCTCGGCGCCGCAGCGCTTCGGCACCCCGGCTCAGGTCAGCGTGCGGCTGGCGATCTTCCAGCCGCTGATCTGCCTGCCCCTGCTGCTGGCTCCCTCGGTCGGCGTGATGCTGGCCCTCGGCGTCCTCTGCGGCACCTTCATCGCGCCGACGATCACCGCCCGCACCCAGCTCGCCCGGGTGGCGATGCCGCCCGGGACCGGCACCGAGGTCTTCACCTGGCTCTCGCTCTCGATCATGATCGGCGCCAGCGCCGGCTCGGCCCTGGCGGGACCGATCGTCGAGGCGGGCGGCTGGCGCGCCGGCGTCGTGCTCGCCGCCGCCCTCCCCGCGCTGGGCATCCCGCTGCTGCTCGCCCGCCGCGGCCTGCTGCCGACGCCGGCGAGCCTCAGCGCTTCGGCCTGAGCTGCCAGCGGTAGTCGAAGCGGAGTCGCGAGCCCATCAGGCCGACGTCGACGAACCCCGGCTCGGGCAGCGAGACGACGAAGCGGTAGCGCCGCGTCGCCCCCGGCGGCAGCAGGCCGAGGCGCAACGGCGGCATCGCCGTCAGCGGGCCGGAATAGACGAGCATCCGCGCGCCCGCGGTGACGTTGCGGATCGTCAGCTCGAGCGCATTCCCCAGCGAGGCGCCGCCCGCCCCTGGCGTCCCGACGAGGTGCTGCCGCGAGAGCACCAGGTAGCCGGCCTCGCCGCGGTTGCCGATCGTCACCTTCCCGACCACGCGGGCGCCGGGCGCCAGCGCCGGGGCCCTGAGGATCGCCCTTCCCCCGCGCGAGTCTTCGATCCGCATCGCGCCGGCGGCCGCGGCCGAAATGCTCACACCGCCGCCGTGGACCTGCCCTTCCCTCGGCACCGAGCCGGCCATCGCGGTCGCCACCAGCGAGAGCGCCAGCACGAAGCCGGCCGCCGCGACCGTCGCCTGGCTCGGCCCGCCGCGCATCAGAACTCCCGGTCGGCGGTCCCCGACTCGTTCACCGCCGTGGTCGAGACCGCGTTGCCGGCGGCGTCGGTCGCCGTGGCCGAAGGCGTCCAGCTCATCGTCCCGGTGGCGCCGGCGGTGGTCGCGGCGGCTGACTGGGTGCCGAGGGTGATCGTCACCGTGCTGCCGCTCATCACCATCGAGGAGGCGGTGCCGGTGGCGCCGAAGGTGAGGTTGGCGCTGGTGTAGTCGGCGCGGCCGAGGTTGACGCTGCCGAGCGGCAGTTGGGTCGCGTTGGTCGAGTTGAAGATCGTCACCGTGTCGTTGCCGCTGCCGGCCCCGTTGTTGAGGCGGACGACGACGTTGGTCGCGGCGCCGCTCCAGCCGGCGAGGATCGAGTTCGGGTCGATTTCGGTGCTGAAGGTGAAGGCGACTTTGTCCCCGGCGTCGGCACGGCCGGCGGTCGCGCCGCCGTTGGTCGTCTGCACGTCGGTCCCGCTCGGGACGGTGTTGTTGACGGTGACGCTGAAGCCCGACTGGGTGGCGGAGTTGCCGGCGACGTCGGTCAGCGTCAGCGAGAAGGCGTAGCTCCCGGCCGCCAGCGAGCTGCCCGCGGTGAGGGCGGCGCTGCGGCGGTTGTAGGTGACGCCGCCGGCGGTGAAGCTGCCGGCGGCGAGGGCTACCGCGGTCGAGCCGGAGGTGATCGAGCTGACGTTGGCGGTGACCGTGGAGACGCCGCTGGCGGGGTTGCCGGTGTCGCCGACGTTGGCGTAGACGTAGTAGGTCCCGGCTTTTTTGATCTGGCCGACGATCCCGAGCGTGGTCTTGCCGATCGCCGCGGCGCTCGCGGTCGGGGCGCGGAAGTCGGTGGCGGCGGTGATCGAGTTGCCGGCGTCAGGCGTCGTGGAGGCGAAGTTCCCCCAGACGCCCGGGCGGGCCATCGCCGCCGCCCCGAGCAGGAAGGCGACCAGCGTCGCCGCCACCATCGCCGGTCGCAGGCTCATGAGGGACCGACCCCCACGTGGCGCTCCGGGCGCCAGATCCGCACCAGCGCCGCCCAGAGCAGGAGCAGCGCCGGGATCGCGACCAGGGCGAGGCGCGCCGGGCCGCTGTCTATATAAGAGAGCGCGTAGCCGATCTTCGGGATCCTGTAGGCGACCTTGCCGACGCTGCCGCTCGCGGGCACCCGCCAGTGCTCGGTCGAGGTGTTGGCGTCGCCGCGGGTGACGAAGGCGACGTCGTCGCCGACCGCCCGCACCGACTGCACGCGGTGGGAGAAGAGTTTGCCGGTCCCTTCCGGGTCGACGAAGGTGACGACGTCGCCGACGCGCGCGCTCAGCGGCGCGATCGGCTTGGTGACGACGACGTCGCCGGTTTCGATCGCCGGCGTCATCGAGCCGGAGCGGACCGTGAAGGAGCGGTAGCCGGCGAGCTGCGGCGCCACCGCCGCCAGCAGGGTCCCGAACAACAGCCCGAGCCCGACCCAGAGCACGAACATCCGCAGGCGCCTGGCAGCCGCGCTCACGGCAGCGGTTCCTCCACCGGTTCGAGCGCGACGGCGACCTGCCGCCCCTCGTAGCCGGTCTCGACTTCGGCCGGGATCCAGGCCAGGACCCGGACCGGCGCCGAGGCCCCGGGTCGCAACCGCAGCGCTCCCGCGCTCCCCTGGCGCAGCGCCTGCAGGGTTCCGTCCGCCAGCACCCGGCCGCCGCTGGTGAGGCGCACCTGGGCGGTGCCGTCGAGTGCGGTCGAGCTCGGCTTCGCCCGCAGCCGCACCGCCAGCGTCTCGCCGGTCTGGTTGGTGATCGTCATCGCGCCGCCGGCGTGGCTGCCGGGCCGCATCGAGCCGCTGGAGAGCAGCGGCCGCGGCGCCGCCGGCTCGACCATCACCGCGCCGTCCAGCACCGCCGTGAACCGCAGCGAAGCGGGCAGGACCCCGCCGTGGCCGCCGGCGGGGCGGGCCGCCACGATCAGCGCCGCGACCAGGCCGAGCCCGATCGCGGCGCCGATGGCGCGAGTGAACCTGTCAGCAGCAGAGGAGCTCATGACCGTTCGACTGGTTGGTCACTGGTCCCCCTTACTGGTTGCGGGCCTCCCAGGTGAACGTGTGGGCGCCCGTGGTCAGGCCCTGGGCGGCGTCCGGAGCGCTCGACTGCAGCGCCGCGGTCACCTGGTAGACGACCGATTCGTTGGTCGCCCATTTGCTCCCCGAGCCGGGGTAGTCGACAACGCCGTTGGCGTAGCCGTTTTTGGTGCTGCCGAAATTCTGCAGCGTGCCGGTGTAGATCGCCCCGCCCGGGTCGGCGGTGAAGCCGGTGCAGCTGGGGAAGGTCGAGGTGGTCTGGGTGCCGGGCGTGATCGTCAAATCGACGTACTGGCCCAGCGAGCCGATCGTGCTGCCGGTGTAGATGCGGACGTCGGCGTCGAGGCTGCCCGTGTAGGTGACCTTGATGCATTTGCTCACCGATTCGCCGGGTTTGGCGCCGGCGATGCTGTACATCGCGGCGCCGGCGTCGTTGTCGGCGATCGCGACGGTGCCGGCGGTGATCGTGTTGCCGGCGTTGGTGGTGGTGCTGCTGAAGGCGCCGAAAACGCCCATCGCGGCGAGGCTGCCGAGCGCGCCCACGCAGAGCGCCGTCAGCAGCACTTTGGTGCTGGTCCTCATGGGGTTACCTCCGGTGACTTGTTGTTGACCGATTCACTCGTGGGTGGCTGTGCCACGAGCGTTGCTTCGGAGGCCCGTGTCGGCAGTTCGTCCGGGTTTTGCCTGAAAAGCGTATGAATCCGTCAGGCCGTGCCTGGCCTGGACGGATGTGCGATGCGGTAGCGGTAGCCGAAGCCGCGCACGGTTTCGATCGGGTCCACCCCGGCCCCGTTCAGCTTGCGCCGCAGGTAGCTGACGTAGAGGCGCACCTGCTTGGGGTCGGCCTCGGTGTTCCCCCACGCCTCCTCCAGCAGCTGCAGCTGGCTCATCACCTGGTTGCGGTTGCGCATCAGCGCCACCAGCAGCCGGAACTCGGTCGGGGTCAGCTCCAGCTCCCTGCCGCCCACTGTGACCCGCCGCCGCGCCCCGTCGACTGTGACGACGCCGTCGTCGAGCGCCTCCCCCTCGCCGCCGTCGCGCCGACGCCGGCGCAGCAGCGCCTGGATCCGCGCCACCAGCTCCTCGCGGCCGAAGGGCTTGGTCACATAGTCGTCGGCGCCGCCCTCCAGTCCCTGCACCTTTTTCATCTGCTCGCCCTCGGCGGTCAGCAGCAGCACCGGCACGTCGCTGAGGTCGCGGATGCGGTCGAGCACCTGCCAGCCGTCGAGCTCGGGCAGGCCGAGGTCGAGCACGACCAGGTCCGGCCGCTCCTCGAAGAAGGCGCGGACGCCGGTGCGCCCGTCGGCCGCCTCCCGCGCCCGCATCCCCGCCCGCTCGACCAGGGCGACGACGAGACCGCGGATGTCGGGATCGTCCTCGATGACCAGGATCGTCGCGTCGGGCACACCGAAACCAATAACCGATCGCAAGGTCGGAACCCGCCGCCGGCAGGTCGGGACGGCTCCGGGTCGAAACACTCGCTGCGGGGGCCGATAAGGAAAGAGGATGACGACGCAGAACGAGATCCGGGCCGCCGCCGGCGATTCCGAGCTGCAGCAGCTCTGGCAGCTGAGCTTCCAGAAGACGACGCGCGGGATCGCGATCGACGACGCCGAGGGGCTGCTGGTCGCCGTCAACCCCGCCTTCGCGAGCATGCACGGCGGCACCCCCGACGACTTCGTCGGCCGTCCCTTCCGCACCTGCTTCGCCCCCAGCGACGACGCCGAGCTGCCGCGCCTGGGCGATCGGCTCGAACTCGAGGACTTCATCTCCTTCCGGGCCGTGTACCGGCGCCTCGACGGCTCGACCTTCCCGGCGGCGACCGAGGCGATGATGGTCCGCGACGAGGACGGCCGGCGGCTCTACCGGATCGCCTGGCTCTCCGACCTCAGCGCCAGCAGCCGCGAAGAGCGCCGCCGCCGCGAGGCCGAGCGCAGCTTCGAGACCGCCTTCTCCCACGCCGCCGCCGGGATGGCGCTGGCCGCGGTCGACGGCCGCTGGCTGCGGGTCAACCCGGCCTTCTGCGAGCTGACCGGGTACGAGCCCGAGGAGCTCTACGCGCTCACCTTCTCCGACATCACCCATCCCGACGACCTCGAGACAACGCTGGAGGCCGACGCCACCCTGCTCAGCGGCGAAGTGGGCGGCTACGAGCTGGAGAAGCGCTACCTCCGCAAGAACGGCGAGACGGTCTGGGTCAGCCTTGCGGTCGGCCTGCTGCACGACGAGGACGGCGAGCCGCTCCACTACATCGTCACCGCCCAGGACATCTCGCTACGCAAACGGATGGAAGAGGACCTGGCGCGGACCGCCCCCGGCGCCCCGATCGACCTCGACCTGATGTGCATGGTCGACGGCGAGAGCCGGATCGTGCGTCTGGAGGGAGGCTGGCGGGACGTCCTCGGCTGGGAGCGGGCCGAGCTCCGCGGCCGCGAGCTGGTCGAGTACGTCCACCCCGACGACCGCGAGAGCACGACGCGCGAGCTGGCCGGGCTGGCGCGGATCGACAGCGGCTGGAGCAGCTTCCGCAACCGCTTCCGCAACCGCAACGGCAGCTGGTCCTGGCTGGCCTGGTCGGCGATCGCCCAGCCCGACGGGCGCGTCGCCTGCACGGTGCGCGAGGCCAACGAGCGGGTGGCGATCGAACAGGTCCTGGACCTGCGCGGCGAGATGATCGCCAACATGGGCGAGGGGGTCTGCCTCGTCACCACCGACAACCAGCGGATCGTCTTCACCAACCCCAGCCTCGAGCGGATGTTCGGCTACGGGCCCGGCGAGCTGATCGGGCGTCGCGCGGTCGACGTGATGAGGCCCCCGGACCTCAGCGCCGACGAGGAGGCCGAGCGCGAGGACGCGACGCGGCGCCTGCAGGAGCAGGGCTACTGCATCTACGAAGGGCGGCGGGTGCGGCGCGACGGGACGACGATCTGGTGCCGGACGACGACGACCACCTTCGAGCACCCGCGCTACGGCACCGTCTGGGTGGCGGTGCAGCAGGACGTGACCGAGGAGCGGCGCGCCCGCGAAGCGACGGCGGAGCTGGAGCGGGCGAAGTCGGAGTTCCTCAGCTCGGTCTCGCACGAGCTGCGCACGCCGCTGACCTCGATCCTCGGCTACGCGGCGCTGCTGCGCGAGGACACCGAGGGACTCGTCGACGCCGACGACCACATCGAGGTGATCGAGCGCAACGCAGGCCGGCAGCTGCGGCTGGTCGAAGACCTGCTCAGCATCGCCCGCATCCAGGCCGGCGAGTTCGAAGTCCACCGCCTTCCGATCGACCTGGCCGAGGTGGTGCGGCTGGGGGTCGAGGCGATGCGCCCGGCGGCCGAGGAGGCGGGGCTGCGTCTCGAGCTCGAGTGCGAAGGGCCGGTGCGCGTGCTCGGCGACACCGACCGCCTCGACCAGGTGCTCGCCAACCTGCTCGCGAACGCGATCAAGTTCACCCCCCGCGAGGGCCGCGTCGCGGTGCGCCTCGGCTCCACCCCCGAGGAGGCGACCCTGACGGTCACAGACACCGGGCCGGGCATCCAGCCCCAGGACCGGGCGCGCCTGTTCGAGCGCCTCTTCCGCGGCGACGACGTCAAACGCCTGCAAGTCTCCGGCGCCGGCCTCGGCCTGGCGATCGCCCGCTCGATCGTCGAGGCCCACGACGGCACGATCGAAGCGCACACCGAACCGGGAGAGGGCGCGACCTTCGAGCTGACGCTGCCGCTGAGGCGGGCGGGCTAGTTCGCCTGCAGGTGGCCGCAGGCTTTGCCGCGACCGTGCTTCTTGGAGTGGCCGCGCTTCTTGCCGTGGTGCTTCTTCGCCTTGCCGTGGTGCTTCCTGGCCTGCCGCTGCGGGCAGGGTTTGGGTGATGCCGGGACTTCAGCGGGCGGTCCCCCCGAGGGCGGACCGGGCGGCGGCAGGCAGGCGGGCGTCCCCGAGGCGGTCGTGAATGTCGCTTCTTCTCCGGCCAGTGCTCCAGCCTGGTTGGCAGCGACCAACCTGTAGTGGTATTCGGTGCTCGGCTGCAGGCAGTTGAGAGCGGCCGAGGCTTCATTGTCGATCCCTGCCGCGGTGATCTGCGTCCACGGCGTCTGCAGCCATTCGCCGCCGGCCCTGTATTCGAACCGGTATTCGGCGCTGTCGGGGGAGAACTTGGTGACGGTGCCTTCGAGGGTCGCTTCGGTTGCCGTGATCCCGCTCGCCCCTTCGGTGAACGGCCCCGGGGGGCCGAAACTCGCCGGCAGGCCCGTCAGCCCTTCTTCGTATTGATTGTCGGCCTCGACGCGCCAGACGTAGGGACCCGGTTCCAGGCCGGAGACTTCGGCGTGCACCGCGACCGGTTCGGTCCCGGAGCCGATTTCACCGAGGCTCTCTTCGCAGGGCACGGTCGCGCCGATCCGTTCGAGGCGCCAGGAGGTGAAGGTCACGACTTCGAACCCATGCCCCCGCCAGGTGGACAACGGCAGGTAGCGGAACAGACATTCCGTCAGCGGCGCCCCTTCGGGGTCGACCGTCCCCGCCGGCGATGCCGAGGTGAGGGTCTGTTCGGTAGCCGCACCGGTCACCGCTTTCGGCGTCGGCCCGTTGGTCGTGGTGAAGACCTGGTCGGTGCCTTCGACTTCGCCTTCGGCGTTCTTCGCCACGACCCGCCAGTGGTATTCCGTCCCCGGTTGCAGCCCCCCCTCGAAGAAGACGGGGATGACCTTTTCCAACGCCACCGGTTCGTTCCCTTCGGGCAGCACCCCGTCGATCGGTTCGTGGGACGGGAAGTAATTCCCGGCTTCGGTCCCGTACATGACTTCGTAGCTGGTTTCGAGCCCTTCCGGATCGATCGAGAACCGCAGCGTCGCTTCCTTGTTGCGGATCGGGCTCGGCGTCGAGTATTCGATCGCCGGCGCGGCGGCCGCCAGTGCCGCGGCAGGCAGCACCGCAATCGTCAGCAGGGCCAGCACGAAGGTGGTCGCGATGCGCCTCACGACCACAGCGTACGGGTAAAAGCCGCGTCTATCGTGGGTCCCGGGTGTCTTCACCTCAAAAGTAGTCGGAGCCGAACCCTCACTTTTTGGGCAGTAAACACCCACCAGTAGCCTTCCGGGGATGCTCAGGGGGCACCTCACCATCAGGCTCTGCTTTGCCTGCTTGGCGATGCTCTTAGCCCTGCCCGGGTCGGCAGTGGCCGCTATAGGGATCGAATCCTTCTCACTGAGCACCTCGACGGCGCAGGCTGGAACGCACCCGGACTTGAACGCCGACTTCGCCTTCGAAGAACCTGGGGAACCGGAAACGGCGAAGGAAGCAGCGGTGGAGCTGCCACCCGGCTACTGGATCTATCGCGATGAAATGACGAGATGCACGGCAAGCCAACTCGCCATGTCGAACTGCCCGATCTCTTCCCAAGTCGGCGTGGCGACGATCCACGGCAACCACGAAGGCGACCCCGACTTCGAACTGGGGATGGCGCCTATCTACATGATGCCTCCGGGCAACGGCGATCTGGCCAGGTTCGGGTTCGTCATCCCTATCGTCGACGCGACCGTAGAAGTGCCGGTGATGCTCGATCCGTCGAGCGGTTATTCCAGCTTGCTCCTGTTCGAAGGCCTGCCGGAAACGATGCCCGTCAAGAGCATCGAATTCGAACTCTGGGGCATCCCGGCATCCCCCGTTCACGACGCGATGCGCTTCCCGATCATCCCCGGGGGCCGGCCTTCGAACGTTCCACAGGCGCCCTTCACCCGCAACCCGACTGCCTGCGGGAGCACCGGCGTTACCACCCTTAACGCGAGATCCTACGAGGATTCGAGCAGCGTCTCTTCCTGGCTGGCGGCAAGCCCGACGACCAGCGACTGCAACAAACTTTCCTTCGAACCCCTCCTCGGCCTCCAACTCAGTGCCACTGAAACGTCTACCGCCTCGGGGCTCGATCTCGAACTCGGTTCGCCTGCTGATCTGACTCCCCAGGGTCTGTCTGCCCCAGACACCAAAGCCCTGTTGGCGGCGGCACCGGCCGGCCTGCAGGTGGATGAAGCAACCGCATCCATCCGATCCGCCTGCACCCTCGCCCAGGCCCATCTCGACGACATCGCTCCCGCCGAATGTCCGGCCGGCTCAAAGCTTGGTGCGTTCGCGGCCGCGGTCGGCGGCATCGAACCCCTGCTCGAAGGCAGCGTCTACTTCGGGGGCGCCGAATCCCCGGGCAACTATCGGCTCTTCCTGGTCACCACGACCGCCGACGTCAACCTGAAGCTGCCAGCGATCCTCGCCGGCGGTGCCGAAAGCACCGAAATCGAAATCGTCGAAATTCCCCAAATTCCACTGGAAGAACTCGACATCCAAGTGGACCCGTCCACCGCCCTGCTGGTCACCGCACCCGAATGTGGCGTCTTCAGCACCCTCGCCGAAGCGAGCAACTGGAGCGACCCCTTCCTCGCCTCCTTCGCTGAATTCGAATTCACGATCGACTCCGGTCCTGGCGGCACCCCCTGTCCCAAACCAGGAGAAGGGAAACAGTCCGGAGCAGCTCCGCCGGCGGCAACATCGGCGCCACCGCACAAACCCGCCGTCAAGCTCCTCCGGCACCCGCCGCACCGCGGCCACGACCGCACCCCGAGCTTCCGCTTCACCTCGACCGTCGCCGGTAACACGTTGAAGTGCAAGCTCGACCGCCGGCAATGGCATCCCTGCCACTCACCCCTGACCCTGCGCAGGCTCTCCCCCGGCAGCCACGCCTTCCGCGTCCGCGCCATCGGCCCCGCCGGTGAGGAATCGGCCGCGACGACTTACCGCTTCGTCGTCGTGCCCTGAGGCGAGACCTCAGCGGGAGAAGCCGAGTTGGCGTTGGGTCCGCCCCTGTCGCAGTTCAACCGAAATCTCGTCGGCCTTAGGAAAACTGGAGAGCTCGTTTCTGAGCCGGTCGAGCAGCGGATTCAACTGCTTCGGCAGGCGCTTTTCCTTACGGAGGTCGAAAAGAAAGCGGGCGATCTCATCCAGATCCCTGCGCTGACGCTCGGCGGGACCGGTGACGATCGAAACGTGAATCCTGGCTCGCTCCCTGACGCCCGCCTCATCGTCTGCGGTCGAGAACAGGCGCAGCTCCGACATCGTAAAGCGCCGGTTGCAGGCCTCGCATTCATGGACCCAGCCGGACAACCGCTCCACGAGGTCCTGATCCTGCCAACCGCCCAAGGCACCGCTCAGAACCGCCCCCCGGGTCGCAGTGGTCGCCAGGTGCGAGTAGTAGTACCGCAGGCCGTCTCCCCGGTTGGCCATCGCCACCGTCAATTCCTGGCCGGTACGCATCAACTCGCCGCTGGTCAGCTCCGCGGCGTTGGCGATGAGCTCCCTTACGACGTTCTCGATTGCCCGCCGCCGACGCGCCCTCCTCTCCACACCCTGCTGCGCGAGGACGATCAGAAGCGCAACGAGGAACGAACAGGTCTCGACCGTGATCTCGGGACCCGGCAAGGCGTCCCAGGACGTCCTCACCACCGTCACCAACGCGACCGCCGCGAGAACGAGGATCAGCGCTATCAGCACCGGCACTCTCACGGCATCGCTGCCGAGCTTGCGCAATACACCCAGCCCCTTCTTGCGTAGAACTCCCATCGTTGGCCCCAGGGGCGTGCTTGCTTACTTCTCGACGGCAGGCATCGCCGCAACCGGGTGCGAAACCGCGCCGTCACCTTCATCTCCCATGCCGGAGAGCAGATACATGCTGCTTCCGAACCCCCGCTTCGCCGCGGACTTGTGGACCTCCACCAGGTCGAAACGGTCCAACATCGAAGCCAGCGCGCCGTCGGTGTACTTACGGCAGACGATCAGCTCGATCGGCTCGCCTTTGCGGAGGGTGAAAGTACTGCCGCTCTTGCCAATCCGCACTTTCGTGGTCTTGTCCAGTTGGTAGTTGGTAGTCACCTTGATGATGCCGTCCTCAGCCTCTCCGGCGACTTTGACGAGATCGGTCTCCCGCAGCAGGTCGGTGTAGTCGCAGAGAGTCTCCATCGCAAACAAGAGGAAGGGATCGCTGGCCTGATATTCCGCCGCCGCTCGCTTGACGTGCGCCTCATCCGCCTTGTTGGTCGTCGCCAGTTCCAGGAACAGGCGATCCTCCTCCGAGGACAGCAACGAGCCCAGGCTCAGAAGCATGCCAGCGGGGTCGTGGAAGTTCGACAAAGTGTTCCCCAGGAGCGAGATGAGAACCCCCGCCGTACGACCCAACTCCTCGACGACCACTTTCAAGGAGGCCAGTTCCCCCTCACTGGCGATATCCAGTTCCATCGGCAGCACCACCACCCTGTCCAGATCGTTGATCCGCAGTCCGGAGCTGACCCCCATCCGCAGCAACTGCGGGCTGATGTCTACAGGGACGTAGACGATCGTCTCGCCCTCGTCGAGCTTGCTGACCAGATGCCCGAGGATCTCCCGGTCCTTCTCGCCGGTGCCGGGCCCGATGCTCACATAGTGGTACGGGCTGTTCAGCTTTGCCTTGATGTTCCGCCACTCCGTGTGAAAGCTCGTGATCCCGTAGCTCATCGTCTTGTAGTGATCGTCTGCCGTCGCCAGCTTCCACTGGTGGGCGGGACCATCGCCGACGTACTGGTAGCCCTCTTTGATGTATTTGGGCTCGTCTTCGATCCCCTTGATCGCGTTCATCACCTCGCCGATCCGATCGCTGCCCGGAATCTCCGTGAGGACGAAGCCAAACGAGCTCTCTGCTCGCTTCAGGGCGTCGGCGATAGTCGGGATCCAGCCGGCTGCCGGCGACGATGCCTGCCCCGTCCGACGACCTGGAGTGGTCGCAGTGTCACTCATTAACGTTCCCCCACATCCTGTTGAAATCTGGTCGCTTCCCACCGGAAAAGCGGTGAGAGTACTCAATGTTAGCTAATGAGAGACGAGAAAAGACCCAAATAAGGATACAAGCGTATTCCGAGCCCTTGTATCCGAGCACCCACTCCACCTGTGAAGTGGCTGCAAGAACGCCGTGAGCTGACGGACTGAGCGCCGTATTACCGCTGAGATTCCGCAGGGGTCCGCTACTGCTGATACGGCCTACTCTCCGCGCATGGAGTTGAGCAAGCAGCACGCCGAAGCAGTAGGAGCTGACGCCGCCGGCCTGGAGCTGGAGCCGCCCGTCATACCCGAGCCGCCGACGGCTGAGGAGCTTGACAAAGAGCGCAAGCGGTCGCGGCTCAAGAAGCTCGGTGCGCCCCTGATCCCACTCGCCGTCCTTGCCGGCAAGGCCAAGGTCCTTCTCTTGGCCCTGGCCAAGATCAAGGCGGTGACGACGCTGGGGACGATGTTCATCTCGATCGCCGCCTACGCCCTTGCCTTCGGCTGGCCTTTTGCCGTCGGCTTCGTCCTCCTGCTCTTCGTCCATGAGATGGGGCACGTCATCCAGCTGCGCCGCGAGGGAGTCGAGGCCTCGGCCCCGGTTTTCATCCCCTTCGTCGGCGCGGTGATCGCGGCCAAGTCCATGGGCGAGGACGCCGCAGCCGAGGCCCGGGTCGGGTTGGCCGGCCCGATTCTCGGCACCGTCGGGACTCTGATCCCGCTCGCCATCTGGCTGGCGACCGGCAGCGATCTCTGGCGCGCCCTGGCCTACATCGGCTTCTTCATCAACCTCATCAACCTGCTGCCGGTACTGCCACTCGATGGTGGACGGGCCATGGCTGTCCTCGGCCCCATGGTCTGGATTGTCGGGATCCTTATAGCCGTCGCCGCCACCGTCATTTTCCTTGGCCCCTTCATGCTTCTGTTCGTCCTCTTGCTCGGTGGGCCAGAGCTCTACCACCGCTTCAAGAACCGGCACTCAGAGAAAAGCCGCGAGTATCACGCGGTGCCGATGAGCACCAAGGTCGCCGTTGCCGCCGTCTACCTGAGCCTCACCGCCCTGCTCGTCGTCGGTGCCGCCGAGACCTACGTCCCTCACACCCTCTAGCGGAGTCGGGGGCATATTTCGGGACATGACTTCGGGCATCTGGAAACCGCCCGGGTCCGACTGTTCCGGCCGTCTTCAGTCGACTGAACCGGCCGGCACGACCCACTCGCACGACTGTCCGGTCACGGCCGCGATTCGGTCGAAATCGGCGTCGTAGTGCAAGACGGTCAGGCTGCACGACTCTGCGGCTGCGGCAATCAAAAGGTCAGGTACCTTGCGACCGCGCTGGTGCCTGGCCGCAAGCATGCGCTGCACCTGTTTGGCTCGCCGCACGTGCTCAGCTGTCGTCTCCACGAGCTCGAACGCGCAAAGCGCCTCCTCCAGCCGGTCCCACTCAACTTCATTGCGGGCCGAATACCCGATCTCCAAATCGCTGATCCCGGCTCGCCCCAGCTCACCGTGCTCAGCCCGACCTTCGATCGCCCCCCGAACCGCACCATGACGCAGGCGCGTCAGGACACTCGAATCAAGCAGGTGAGTCAGCGCCACGCCTGCTCGCGGTCATCCAGGTCGATGTCAGCGAGCGAATCTAGGCGCCGTTTCAGCACGCGTCGGTGGTCCTCGCCAGCTTGGCGAAGCGCGCGATTGACAGTCTCCTTGATCGTCGCGCTACCGAGCTTCGCCCGCGCAGCCGTCAAGGCGTCCTCATCGATGTCCACCAGATGCTTGCCCATGAGGTCAGTATATACGCTTGCTCCTAGCGTATATCCAGAAAGGTGGGGCTGAGCACTGGAGCGCCTTGGGATCGCAGTACCGCTACGGGGATTCGAACCCCGGTTTCCGGACTGAGAATCCGGCGTCCTAGTCCCCTAGACGATAGCGGCGAGGAGTTGGGCATTTTAGCGAGCCGGGGGGGCGGGGGTGCGAGACGTCGGTCACAGGGGGCTCCCCGATGGCGAGGGGAGGCGGAGGGGGCGCAACCGGTAAATTGCCTGCTCCGCGCGGCTGTGGCGGAACTGGTAGACGCGCACGGTTCAGGTCCGTGTGGGCGAGAGCCCGTGGAGGTTCGACTCCTCTCAGCCGCATCGGAGATTGTCCCCACCGGGGTGGGGACGAAATCGGATTCGCTCAAGCAGGTTGGGCGATCGTCGCCTGCGGCGCCTGGGCGGCGGTGGCGGCGATCTCCTCGACGAAGTCGGGCCAGAGCGCGCGCGGCAGGTCGTGGCCCATGCCCTCGACCATCTTCAGGCGGGCGCCGGGGATCGCCTTGGCGGTGGCGCGGCCGCCGGAGGGGTTGACGAGGACGTCGTTCTTGCCGTGGATGACCAGGGCGGGCAGGTCGAGTTTGCGGAGGGCGGGGGTGCGGTCGCCGGAGGCGGTGATCGCGTGCAGCTGGCGGGCGATGCCGGCCTCGCTGTGGCCCCGGTCGAAGGAGCGGCCGGCGATCCGCCGCACGCGCTCCTCTTCGAACGGGTAGCCGGGCGAGCCGATCGTCTTGAAGGTCTTGACGACGCGCTCGATCGCCGCCTCGCGCTCGCGCGGCGGTTTGCCGAGCAGGAGGCCGAAGGTGCGGTAGCTGGGGTGGCCGACGCGGCGACTGCCGGTGGTCGACATGATCGAGGTGATCGAGCGGACGCGCTCGGGCCGCTCGATCGCCGTCGTCTGGGCGATCATCCCGCCCATCGAGGCGCCGACCACGTGGGCCGAGTCGATCCCGAGGTGGTCCATCAGGCCGAAGGTGTCGGCGGCCATGTCGCGCAGCAGGTAGGGGGCGGTGGCGCGACGGCCGAGGAACATGTCGAGTTTGCCGGGCATGCCGGCCGCCTTGATCCGGGTCGAGCGGCCGATGTCGCGATTGTCGAAGCGGACGACGCGGAAGCCGCGCTCGGCGAGCATCGCGCAGAACTCCTCGTCCCAGGCGATCATCTGCGTCGCCAGGCCCATGACCAAGAGCAGCGGCTCGCCGTCGGGATCGCCCATCTCCTGGTAGCAGAGCTCGATGCCATTGGCGGGCGCCATCTGTTCGTCTGAGAACTGCGGCATCCGACGATCCTACCCAAGCCGGCTGGTCAGCCAAACGCAGTCAGGTAGAAAGTGCCGATGCGGACGGCGATCATCTCCGACCTCCACCTCGGCGTCGCCAGCGACGAGGACGTGCTGCGCGACCGGGCGATCCGCCGCATCCTCTTCGAGGAGATCGCCGGCGCCGACCGCCTCGTCCTCCTCGGCGACGTGATCGAGCTGCGCAACCTCCCGGTCGGCCCCTCGCTCGAACGCAGCCGGCCATTCTTCGAAGAGCTGGGAGAAGCGATCGGCGAGGTCGAGGTGACGCTCGTGCCCGGCAACCACGACGCCCGCCTCGCCGAGCCGCTGCTCGACCAGCTCTCTATAAAGGGCAACCCGGCGTTCGGGCTCGAGCACCGCTACGCCACCTCCCCTGGCCCCCTGGCGATGGTCGACGAATGGCTCGGGCCGGCGCGGCTGCAGGCCGCCTACCCCGGCATCTGGCTGCGCGACGACGTCTACGCGACCCATGGCCATTACCTCGACGTCCACCTCTCGCTGCCGCGGGCGGAGTGCCTGGCCGCGGCGACGATGATGCGCTTCCTCGGCAAGCCGCCGCAGCGCGCGACCCCGAACGACTACGAGCGGGTCCTGCGCCCTCTCTACGGGTTCGCCTACGGCCTCGCCCAGGTGCTGCCGGTCCGGCGGCGGCGCAACGGACCCGGCGAGCGGGTCTGGGGAATCCTCGCCGGCGAGAAGAAGGCGCGCACCCTGCGCGGCCGCGCCGCCGCTGCCAGTTTTCCGACCGCGATCCGCGGCCTCAACAGGCTCCTGCATGCCGACTTCGACCCCGACGTCACCCCACCGGCGATCTTCCGCAGCGGCCTCGAAGCCGGGGTCGAGATGGCAATCCACCTGGGCATCGACGACGTCCACGTGATCACCGGCCACACCCACCGCGGCGGCCCGCTCCCCGATGAACCAAAGTGGCCCCTCCCTCGAGGTGGGCAGCTCCACAACACCGGCAGCTGGGTCTTCGCTACGGCCTTCCACCACCCAGGCAAACCACCCAGCCCTTACTGGCCCGGCACCGTCACCTGGCTAGAAGACGATGCCCCACCTCGCCGCGTACAGCTCCTTCTCGACCGCACCCACGCCCAACTGCTGGAACTAGTCGAGCAACGGCGAGGCGTCGGAGAGCCGGGGTAGGGCTCGCCGGACACTCCCCGCTGTTGTCCGCCGAGCCCTACCCCGGCTCTCCCCTCACCCCAGCCAGTCTGCGATGACCCGGCCGATCTCCTCGCCGGCGTCCTCCTGCAGAAAGTGCGAGGCGTTCTCGACCGGGCGCGGCGGAGGGAAGTTCAGCTCGCTGGAGACGCGCTCGCCTACCGAGAAAGGCAGGATCGGGTCTGAGTCCGCCCAGAGGACCAAGGCGGGGCGGTCGTCCTCGCGCAGCGCGTCGGCGACCGCTTTGCCCTCAGCCGCACCGACCGCGTCGGGCGTCGTCGGCAGGATCAGCGGGAAGGCGCGCGCCCCGGCCTTCGCCGCCGTCTCGTGGTAGGGCGCGTCGTAGGCGGCGATCACCTCGTCGCCCGGGTCGTTCCTGCAGCCGCCTTTGACCAGGAAGCCGACCGGCACGTCCTCGTTCTCGCGGACGAAGTCGCGGAAGGCGAACCAGGCGTCGCTCATCCGCTGGTGGCCGGTGAACGGCCCGGTCTCCATGATCACGATGCGGGCGAAGCGGTCGGGGTGCTCGACCGCCAGCCGCAGGCCGATCGGCCCGCCCCAGTCGTGGACGACTGCGGTCGCGTCGCGCAGGTCGAGTTCCTCCAGCAGCGCCGCCATCAGCTCGACGTGGCGGTCGTAGGTGTACCAGTCGAGGTCGGTGGGCTTGTCGGAGCGGCCGAAGCCGGCGTAGTCGGGGGCGATGCAGCGGTAGCCGGCGTCACGGACCGGCGGGATCACCTTGCGCCAGAGGTACGACCAGGTCGGCTCGCCGTGGAAGAAGACGACCGGCTTGCCCTCCCCCTCGTCGAGATGGGCCAGCCGCAGCCCGTCTACATCGCGGTAACGGGACTCGAACGGGTAGCCCGGCAGCCCCTCCAGTTTCCCCGCCGGCGTGCGCAGCGCCTCGACGCTCATCGGGCCAGTCTATGCCGAAAGGGATTGTTGACCTGAAATCCCGGAATCCAGATCAGGATTCCCTACTTTGCTGATCGACTTTGTGCTAGGGTGCCCGCCACTGATTGAGCAGTAAGTTGCTCAAGAAAGTATGTCAGTCGAAAAAGGAAGGAACTACTTTGATGCGGAACGCTCGCACTACCCGGCGGCGCAGCGTGACGGTCGGCCTCCTCGCCGCCCTCACCTTGCTAGTCGCAATCGTCGTCGCCGGCTGCGGTGGCAGCGACAGCAGTGCCACCGGCTCTGACTCCTCAGGAGGGGCAAAGCTCGACGTGGTCGGCTACTCCACCCCGGAATCGGTCTACGCCGAAACCCTCGAGCCCGCCTTCGAGAAGACCTCGCAGGGCAAGGGCGTCAGCTTCAGCAACTCGTTCGGCGCCTCCGGCGATCAGAGCCGGGCCGTCGCCGCGGGCCAGCCCGCATCGGTCGTCCACTTCTCCCAGGCCGGCGACATGGAACGCCTGGTCGAAGAAGGCGAAATCGTCGCCAAAGACTGGGAATCGGGTCCTTATAAGGGCATCGCCACCAACTCGGTCGTCGTCATCCTCACCCGCAAGGGCAACCCGGAGGGCATCAAGTCCTTCAAAGACATCGAGGACAACGAAGTCGACGTCGTCACCCCGAACCCGTTCAGCTCCGGCTCGGCCCGCTGGAACATTATGGCCGTCTACGGCTCGGCGCTGGAAGAAGGCGACTCGCCCGACCAAGCCCTGGAAGCGGTCAAGACCGTGCTCGAAAAGACCGTCGCCCAGCCGGGCAGCGGCCGCGACGCCTTCTCCGCCTTCTCGCAGGGCGAGGGCGACGTGCTCCTCACCTACGAGAACGAAGCGATCAAGGCCGAAAAAGAAGGCGAAGACGTGGAATACGTGATTCCGCCTTCGACGCTGCAGATCGAAACCCCGATCGCGGTCACCAAAGACGCGCCGGAGCCGGCGGCCGAAGACTTCCTCAGCTTCCTCTGGTCCGATGCAGGCCAGGAACTGTGGGCTGAAAACGGGTACCGCCCGGTCAACCCGAAACTCGTCGACCCGAAGCAGTTCCCGACCCCGAAGGACCTGTTCCAGATCAGCAAGTTCGGCGGCTGGGGCAAGGTCAACGACGAGTTCTTCGACGAAGAAAGCGGCTCGGTCGCGAAGATCGAGACCGAACTCGGAGTCTCGACCTCGGGCTGATCGATGGAGGCCGGGACCCTCACCCGCTCACGCGCCCCCCGGGTAGGCCTGCGCCTGCCCGGGGTCGGCGCCGGCCTCGGCCGCGGCGCCGTCGTGCTCTACCTGAGCCTGATCGTGCTGCTGCCGATGGCGGCGCTGACCGACCAGTCGCTGAGCCAGGGCCTCGGCCACTTTTGGGACCAGGTCAGCCAGGGCCAGGCACTGCGCTCGCTGAAGCTGACGATCGTCTGCTCGCTGATCGTCGTCGCCATCAACGCCGTCTTCGGCACGATCATCGCCTGGCTGCTGGTCCGCGACCAGTTCCCGGGCAAGGCGGCGGTCAACGCCGTCATCGACCTTCCCTTCGCGCTGCCGACGATCGTCGCCAGCCTGATCCTGATCCAGCTCTGGGGAGCGAAAAGCCCGTTCGGGATCAACATCTCCCTACAGCAGCCGGCGATCATCGTCGCCCTGCTCTTCGTCACCCTCCCCTTCGTCGTCCGCGCGGTGCAGCCGCTGCTGATCGAGATGGACCGCGAGATGGAGGAGGCCGCCGCCTCGCTCGGGGCCGGCGGGTTCACGGTCTTCCGCCGCATCATCTTCCCCAACCTGCTGCCGGGCCTTGCCGCCGGCGTCGCCCTCGCCTTCGCCCGGGCGCTCGGCGAGTATGGCTCGGTCCTGCTCTTCGCCGGCGGCCTGCCGGACACGCAGGTCTCCTCGGTCTTCATCCGCCAGCAGATCGAGTCCGGGAATGACACCGGCGCCGCCGCGGTCTCGGTCGTGCTGCTGCTCGCGGCGCTTCTCTGCCTCGCCTTCGTCAGCCTGATTCAGCGCTGGGGCAGTCGCCACGAGCGCTCCCAGGGCGCCGGCCTCACCAACATGCCGATGAGCGGCGACGCAGCGACCCCGCCGGGTCACGGCGGCGGTCATGGCGGGGGCCACGGAGGCGGTCACGGATGACGGCGAGCACCACCAGCCGCTGGAGCCTGCGTGTCCTCGGCCTCGGCTACATCCTCCTCCTGCTGCTGCTGCCGCTGGGGCTGATCTTCTACAAGACCTTCGAACACGGCATCGCGCCGCCGCTTGACGCGATCACCTCGCCCGACGGCCTGCACGCGCTGAAGCTGACGCTGCTGATGGTGGCGATCGCGGTGCCGCTGAACACCGTCTTCGGAGTCGGCTGCGCCCTGCTCCTCGTCCGCCACAAGTGGAGGTTCAACTTCCTGATCGACGCGGTGATCAACCTCCCCTTCGCGATCTCCCCCGTCGTCATCGGCCTCTCTCTCTTCCTCCTCTACGGCACCACCGGCTGGTTCGAACCGGCGCTGGCCGAAGCGGGGATCAAGGTCCTCTTCTCGGTCCCCGGGATGGTCATCGCCAGCGTCTTCGTCTCGCTGCCGTTCGTGGTGCGGGAGACGGTGCCGGTGCTGCAGGAGATCGGCACCGAGCAGGAGCAGGCCGCCTCGACCCTCGGCGCCAACGCCTGGCAGACCTTCTGGCGGGTCACCCTGCCGGCGATCCGCTGGGGCGTCGCCTACGGGGTCGTGTTGACGACCGCGCGCGTGCTCGGCGAGTTCGGCGCCGTCTCGGTCGTCTCCGGCTCGATCTCCGGCCAGACCCAGACCCTCCCCCTGTTCGTCGAGAAGCAGTACGAGAACTTCAACCTGCCGGGGGCCTTCGGGGCTTCGGTCCTGCTTGCCCTGCTTGCCCTGATGACCCTGCTCGCAATGAACTTCCTCAAACGAAAGGAGGACGCCTGATGGGAATCTCAGTCGAGGGAGCCAAGAAGCGCTTCGGTGACTTTCAGGCGCTTGACGACGTATCGATCGAGGTCCCGAACGGGTCCCTGACCGCCCTGCTCGGGCCCAGCGGCTCGGGCAAGTCGACCCTGCTGCGGGCGATCGCCGGGCTGGAGACGCTGGACTCCGGCCGCGTCCTGATCGACGACGAAGACGTCTCCAAGAAGCCGACCCAGAAGCGCGAAGTCGGGTTCGTCTTCCAGCACTACGCCGCCTTCAAGCACATGACGGTGTTCGAGAACGTCGGCTTCGGGCTGAAGATCCGCAAGCAGGACAAGCGCAAGATCGCCGGCCGGGTGCACGAGCTGCTCGACCTGGTCCAGCTCGAGGGCCTGGCCGACCGCTACCCCTCCCAGCTCTCCGGCGGTCAGCGGCAGCGGATGGCGCTGGCGCGGGCGCTGGCGGTGGAGCCGCAGGTGCTGCTGCTCGACGAGCCGTTCGGAGCGCTTGACGCGAAGGTGCGCAAGGACCTGCGGACCTGGCTGCGGCGCCTGCACGAGGAGATGCACGTGACGACGATCTTCGTCACCCACGACCAGGAGGAGGCGATGGACGTCGCCGGCCAGCTGGTGGTGATGAACGAAGGACGGGTCGAGCAGTCGGGCAGCGCCGACGAGCTCTACGAGCACCCGGCCAACGAGTTCGTGATGAGCTTCGTCGGCGAGGTCAACCAGCTCGGCGACCACTTCGTGCGCCCGCACGACATGGGAGTCGTACTGGATCCGGACGAGCGCACCCAGGAGGGCCTGGTGCAACGGATCGTCTCCCTCGGCTTCGAGATCCGGGTCGAGCTCGTGCTCTCCGACGGGACCGAGGTCTGGGCGCAGCTGACCCGGGCCGAGCTGCAGCGGCTGGAGCTGCGGGAGGGCCAGATCGCCTACCTGCGCCCGGTCCAGGCAAAAAGCTTCAACGGTTCGTCGCCGTCATCCCATGGGGCCTCGACTCCCCACGGGTCCAACGACGGCGGCGACGCAGAGATACCTGCAGCCGTTTGAAGAGGCGACGGGGTGGGGTGTCTTCTTGCCGGGTGACGCCCCGCCCCAATTCGCCGCGTCCTGACGAGATCCCGCTTAGGAAGAGTTGCCGCTGCGTGAGGAGCGCTTTCTCCGACGCGGCATCAGGAGACTTATCGCCTCCCTGAGGGACAGCCCCGGCTCCACCATCATGGGGCTTGGACGCTTCGCCTCTAGACGAGGAGCGGGTTTTTCATTCTGAGTCATAGACAGGCTCCTAAGCCGATGCGATAGCGACAATCCACAGCACCACCTCGACGACAAGCAGGACATTAGCAATCTGGAGGAAGACAACAAGCTTCCTAAGCCCTTTGCCGTTCTCGAGGTAACTGCCATTCATATGGATTGAAAGCTCCCGATGCAGCTCCTCGATCGTGGCGGGCTCCGCAGACTCGATGTAAGTCCTGATCACGTCGTGTGGGTTGACCGTGAACTCCCAACACCGCGGCCAGAGGATGGTGAGAAAAGCCGTCGCCACTATGACGAAACCCGTCAACGCCAACCACGCGAAAGAGCCCGGCTTGCCGCCATGGAGAGCTTGTGCTCCAAGAAATGAGGTCGTGATCGCTGCGCTCGAGAGCAGAAGACCTGCCCGGGTGTGGAAGCTGTCGATGACTGCCTGCTGCTCGGACAGGGCCCGCACCGCCTCGTCGTAGGCAACCTTGTAGAGCTGGTCCGCGGCCATACCGACATAAGAGACAAGAAGACCTTTCTCTCCCCCCTACGTCGCGCAGTTTCCGCAGCCTCTGCTATTCTTGAGTTAGATGATCAACAAATATGGAAAGGAGGCAGGATGACCAGGAACGTCGAGCGGACCACCTTTCGCTCGAGGGGTCGGCTGACCGGGTTGGTGCGGGACGAGGACCCGGCTGGGACCGGGCAGAACCGGACCACCCAGACGAGCAATCGCGAGTCGGCTCTGCGGGGGGCCGACGAGGCGCTCTTCTACCGCGCCCGCCTGATCCTCGGCGACTCCCTCCCCCGTCCCCAGCGCTGAGCCATGGACGGCGAATGCGCTGACTGTCCCGGCTGCGAAACCTGAGCCCGGGCCCCGTCGAAGAGACGAGGTCCGGGCTCTTCCCTTCAGGCGGTGAAAACGCTTTTCTCTCCGCTATGCGGAAAGAAGTGCGTTCTCACCCGGCAAGCCTCTACTTCGACCCGCCTTTCGGCGTTTCCGTCTGCAGCGGTTCGTCAGGCTGCGGGTAGGCCTGGACGGCAAGGTTCCAGCCTTTGAGCGCGAAGTTGACGTTTTTCGCGCCGGCGTACTGGACCGCGACCGTGTGGCCGCCTTTGCCGAGCACCGTCGTCTGCACGATCGTGTGGACGAGCGGAACCGGTGCCGGGCTTTCGGCCGTGGCCGGGGCGAAGTTGACTTTCCCGGTCGACTGGCCGTCGACGAGGAGCTGCACCGGGCAGGCCTGGTCCGCGGTCGGTTTCGCCGCCACGCAGGTCGCCTGGCCGGAGAAGGTAAGGACGACCGAGCTGACTTCGGCCTTGGTCGCGAACGAGGTGAACGCGGTCGGGATGTAGCCCGCCGCCGTCGAGGCGGCGTTGAACTGGGCGGTGCCGGCGGCGATCCCGACCACCGGCGATTTCTGCGCATCGGCCTTCGCCACGAACAGGTTGGCGGCCGCCTTCTTCTTCAGGAATAGCTGCCCCGCCTTCTTGTTGCTCACGTAGACCTTGGCCGCCTGTTGGCTCGTCAGGAACGACTGGGCGACCGAGGGCACCACCGTCACCGAGACGGCGACGACCGCGGACAGCACGACGGCGGTCGCGGCTCGGGGGGTGGACAGTCTTCTCTTCAGCAATTGATCCTCCATGTCTGCGGCCTCCGCACGGCTGTATCGCTGCCCTCGGCGGCCTTTCTTTACTAAGAAGGTCAATAAACTACAGAACCTGTTAGGGTTATGCGACCAAGTTGGTCAACAAAGTCGTTTACCCGGCAGGAAAGGACTCAACCTCGCAATGAGAATCAAGACCCTCGCCATAGCGGCGATCTCCCTCCTGGGGCTCGCCGCACCGGCGTCGGCCGGTGCCGTGACCCTGATCGGGTCGGGCTCCGTGGCCGCGCAGCCCGTACTGCAGGCCCTCTTCCAGACCTACACGAAGACGGTCAACCACAAGGTCCACTTCACCTACCTCGCCAACGGCGGCAACGCCGGCGTCAAAGACGTGCAGAACGGGACCAGCCAGTTCGCGGGCCAGGCCCGCACCCCCCTCCCCTCCGATGCGGGGACGACCTACATCAAGTTCTACCTCGACGGCCTCTGTATGGACGTCAATCCGAAGAACAGCCTCAGCAACATCTCGATCCAGCAGACCCACGACATCTACCGCGGCCTGCTGACCAACTGGAGCCAGGTCGGCGGCTCGAATTTGACGACCACGATCGACCCGGTCGGCCGCGACACCAACGGAGGGACCTACAACTTCTTCCTCCAGGCGGTGCTGAACAACGAACCGCCGGCGTCCAACGTCAACGCGCTGACCGCCGACGGCCTCGTCGTCAACGCCGTCAAGCAGGACCCGAACGCGATCGGCTATGCCGGCCTCGCCTGGCAGAAGAAGGGCCTGAAGACCCTCAAGGTCAACGGCGTTCCCTGCAAAGCGAGCAAGATCAGCGTCGAGCCGTTGAAGTACCCGCTCTCGCGCTACATCTTTCTCGTCCTCCCGGGCGACGGAAGCTCGAGCCCGAAAGCGCTGCTCAAGTTCATCGACTGGGCGCGGCGCAGCAGCCTCGCCGGGTCTGTGATCACCTCGGCCGGCGGCGTCCCCGCGTTCAACAAGAAGTAGGCCGTTGGACCAGGAACTCCCCCAGGAGTACGGGCCGAAATGGTCCGACCAGCGCGTCGAGCGGATGCTCGGCGCGCTGGTCTGTGGTGTCGTCGCGCTGCTCTTGGCGCTGATCGTCACCGTCTTCGTCCACGCCTGGCCGTCGTTCTCGCACAACGGCCTCGCCTGGTTCAGCGGCCAGGGCTCGGTCGAAGACCAGCTCAACGCAATCTCGCTCTCGACCCAGACCGGCGGCGAATACATCTACACGTTCCACGCCTGGCCGCTGATCTGGAGCACGCTGCTGATCACCGGCAGCGCCGTCCTCATCGCCCTCGTCTCGGCGCTCTTCGTCTCCGTCTTCATCGTCGAGTTCGCGCCGGAGTGGATGAGCAACACCCTGCAGCCGGTGATCCGCTTCCTCGCCAGCGTCCCCTCGGTCATCTACGGCCTGCTCGGGGTGCTGGTCCTGGTCCCGTTCATCGGCAACCACCTGGTCACCGAGCCGCAGAAGGCCTCGGTCGCCGGCGTCATCTCCCTCACCGGCTACAGCCTGATGGCGGCGGTGCTCGTGCTGACGATCATGATCGCGCCGCTGATGGTCTCGATCTTCAGCGACGGGCTGCGGGCGGTGAAACCGGGCTGGCTGGAGGGCTCGCTGGCGCTCGGCGTCAACCGCTGGCGCACGACCTGGAAGATCGGCATCCGCGCCGCCCGCCCGGCGATCGTCGCCGGCACCGTGCTCGCCGTCGCCCGCGCGATCGGCGAGGCGGTGATGCTGGCGATGATCTCCGGCTCGGTCGCCTTCGCGCCGAACCCGGCCGACGGGCTGATCTTCATCTACGAGCCCTCGCGGCCGCTGGCGCCGACGATCGTCAAGAACATCGACCAGCTCAGCTCGCCGCCCTTCAACGCGACCCTGTTTTCGATCGCCGCCGTGCTGCTCTTCTCGGCTGCGCTGTTCTCCTTCGCCGGCTGGATCGCGCGGCGGGCGATGCGCAAATACGGGACGGCGTGATGGAGAGCTCGAGCGTCCAGCCCCCCTCGATCACCGTCCCCCCGGTGCCGCCGCCGGAGGGGCCGCCGCTGCCCGGCGCCCACCAACGCAAGGGCGCGGTCGAGGGCAGCGCCACCTGGAGCCTCACCGACCGCATCGGCCTGGCGATCTGCTGGACCCTCGGCCTGCTCTTCTGCGCGATCGCGATCGCGATCGTCCTCTACCTGCTGGTCCAGGGGATCAAGTTCCTGCGCCCGGAAATGCTCTGGACGCCGGCCGCGGCGGGCTTCGACGAGACCCAGACCGGAGGATTCTCCGACGCCCTCTTCGGCACCCTGATCGTCGCCACGATGGGGATCGCACTGGCGCTGCCGACCGGGATCGCGATCGCGGTCTGGCTGGTCGAGTACGGCCGCCCGGCGACGCTCGCCCGCGTCACCGAATCGACGATCGAGGCGATCGCCGGCATCCCCTCGATCGTCCTCGCCCTGTTCGGGACGGTGATCTTCTCCAGCACCGCCCTCGGCTTCCTCAGCCGCACCTCGGAAGGGGTCGTCTTCGGCCGCTCCTTCTTCGCCGCCGGGGTGATGCTCTCGCTGGTGGCGCTGCCGCTGATCGTCGCCAGCGTCCGCGAGGGGCTGAACTCGATCCCGCGCCACGTCCGCGAGGCCTCCTACGCGGTCGGCAAGACCAAGGCGGCGACGACGCGGCGGATCCTGCTGCCGACCTGCCGCCCGCAGGTCGCCACCGGCGCCATGCTCGGCCTCGGCCGGATCATCGGCGACACCGCGATCATCGTCGTCCTCCTCGGCGCCACCCAGAACTTCGCCCCGGTCGAAGGCGTCGGCTTCCCGCTCGACTACCTGCGCGGGGCCGGCACCACCCTGACCAACTTCGTCTACGAGGCATCCCCCACCGGGAACCTCAACCAGCCGCAGAAAGCCTACGCGGCGGCTTTCGTCCTGCTGCTGATGGTCCTGGCCTTGAACGCGGCCGTCGACGTCGTCCATCGCCGCGCGAGAAAGGCAGGAACGTGGAGTCACTGACCCCCGACGTTTCTGACTTCAACCCCCCTAAAGGGGGCAGCAAGTCAGACACCCCCCCGGCGCCGCCGCCGATCCGACGGCTGCGCCTGGAGGACCCGGAGCCCGCGACCGAGGCGATTCCGGTCGAGCAGGGAACCTTCACCGCGGCCCGGCGCTCGATCAAGGCGCCGCAGTTCTCGATCCGGCGGATGGAGATCGACGACGTCTCGGTCCACTACGGCGACAAAGAGGCGGTCAAAAGGGTCTCGCTGCCGGTCCGCCAGGGCGAGGTGCTGTCGCTGATCGGCCCCTCCGGCTGCGGCAAGACGACCCTGCTGCGCTCGCTCAACCGGCTCACCGAGTTGACCACGAGCGCCCGCCTCAGCGGTCGCATCCTGCTCGACGACGTCGACATCACCCAGATCGAGCCGACCCTGCTGCGGCGGCGCGTGACGATGGTCTTCCAGCAGCCGAACCCGTTCCCGATGAGCGTCTTCGAAAACATCGCCTATGTGCTGCGGGAGCAGGGCTCGCGGCGGGCGCGCAAGAAGACGTTGGAGCCGGCGGTGCTGAGCGCGCTCGACCGCGCCGGCCTGCTGGAGGAGGTCAAGGACAACCTCGACCACCCGGCGCTGAAGCTCTCCGGCGGCCAGCAGCAACGGCTCTGCATCGCCCGCGCCCTGGCGGCCGAGCCCGAGGTGCTGCTGCTCGACGAGCCCTGCTCGGCTCTCGACCCGAAATCGACCCAGGTGATCGAGGACCTGATCGTCAAGCTGCGCGACGACGTCGCCGTCGTCATCGTCACCCACAACCTGCAGCAGGCCTACCGGATCGCCGACCACGTCGCCTTCATGTACCTGGGCGACATGGTCGAGTACAACAGCGCCACCGCCCTCTTCGGCTCGCCCCGCGAGCAACGGACCCGGGAGTACGTCAGCGGTGCCTTCGGCTAAGCGCGCGCCCCAGCTCGCGGTCCTCGCCCTCTGCGGCGCCCTCGGCGCCGGCAGCCTCGCCGGCTGCGAGACGACCCAGGAAAAGGCCGCCGCCCAGCGCGCCCAATCCGAACGCATCCTCGAGGCGCGGGCGAAGCGCCAGGCGCACAAGAAAAAGCATCGTCATGAACACAAGCACGAGAAGGGGAAGGGATGACCAGCCAGCTGGAAGACGTTCGCAGGCCGCAGGCTTATGAGCCTTGCGAGGAGTGCGGGGCACCGATGGACCCGCAGCAGCGCTACTGCGTCAACTGCGCGGCGCGGCGCGGTAACGGCGCCAACCCCTCCTCCCGCTACTTCGCGATGGTGAGCAAGCGCTCGCGGCGGCCGCTGGTGCCGCCCCCGGAGGCGAAGCGGGACCAGACCAGCCGCGCCGCCGCGGTCGGCTTCTTCGCGCTGCTGCCGATCGCCGTTGCGCTCGGGGTGATGGTCGGCCACAGCGGCTCCGGCGGCGACGGCAACGACGCGCTGCTGCAGGCGCTGCGCGAACGGCAGGCGACCGCCGCCGGCGCCGCAGGCGCTGCAACGACCGGCGCTACCGCCACGGGGAAAGCCAAAAACAAAGCGGCGAGCGCCAAAAAATCAAACGCGAAGCCGGAAGAAAAAGTCGTCGCTCACACCAAGAACGGCGACGTCCACGACGTGACCCACTTCCAAGCCTCCCAGCAGAAGGAAGCCGAAGACACCAAGCTGGTCGAAGAAAACCCCGAACAGACGGGCGAAAACTACATAAAGGCCCAGCAGGGCCTGCCGGACGTGATCGTCGTCGGCGGCGAAGGCGGCAGCGCTCCGGCGGAAGGCGGCGGGGAACCGTGATCGAGCGACTGCGCGAGCTGAAGCTGCCTGGAAAGGCCGGCGCCGACGGCAACGGCCAGGTGAAAGCGGCAGCCGAGACGCCGCCCGAGAACAAGGACCTGCGGGCCCAGCGCGACCGGCTGCTGGAGAAGTTCACGGTGATGCAGGCCGACCTCGGCGGCGCCTTCTACGAGATGGCGATCCGCGACCACGTCCGCCTCGACGTCCTGACCCGCAAGGCGGCCGAGCTGCAGCGGGTCGACGCCGAGCTGCTCGCGGTCGAGCGCCTGCTCGAGATCGAACGCACCGACGCGGCCGGCCACTGCCCCACCTGCAACTCGCCCTTCGGCCCCGCCGACCGCTTCTGCCCGCAGTGCGGCAGCTCGTTGGTGGCGACGGAGGCGGCGCCATGAAACTGATCCGAGAGCCGCTGCAGAGGGCGATCGCCGCCGCCGCGACGCTGAACGGCAAAACCCTGGCGCTGCTGATCGCCTCCTCCCTCGTCGCCACCTCCGGGATCGTCGTCTCGGCGATGAGCGGCTCCGGCGGCCTCAACCCGCTGGCGGCGGCAGCGGCGCAGCAGTTGCTGGAAGAACACCCTGCCGCGATCGCCGCGGCACCCGCGACGCCCGAAGCGGCCCCCACGCCCTCCTCTTCCTCTCCCCCCGAAGCAGCACCGAGTCCGGAAACGGCCCCCCTGCCGTCTTCGGGCTCGGTGCCCTCTCCCGAAACCACTCCAGCCCCCGAACCGGAAGCACCGACCCGGCCACCGACCGAACCGGAACTTCCCGAAGCGGGGCCGATCAAGCACGTCTTCTTGATCTCGCTGGCGAGTCCCGGCTACGACGCCGCCTTCGGCACCAGCTCGCAGATGCCCTATCTCTCCGGGAACCTGCGCCCGCAGGGCGTACTGCTGACCGACTACTCGCTGCTCGACGCCGCGGCACTGCCGAACGGGATCGCGGCGATCAGCGGCCAGGCGCCGACCGCGGCGACCAAAGCCGACTGCCCCGATTACGAAAAGTGCCTCCTCCCGGTGGAAACGCTGACCCTTGCCGACCAGTTCGGCACCGCCCGGTTCACCTGGCACGCCTACCTCGAAGGCATGGCCGACGCGGAAGGCAAGCCCGGCAACTGCGTCCACCCCGAACCCGACGCGACCGAAGCGCCGGCGACCGGCGGCTACAGCGCCAAGCTCAACCCCTTCGTCTATTTCCATTCGCTGCTCGACCTCGGCGACTGTGCCGGCAACGACGTGCCGGCGAGCGGGCTCGCGAAGGACCTGAAGAAGAAACCCGACGCCGTCGCCGACTTCAACTACATCGCGCCCGATCTCTGCAACTCCGGCTTCCGCGGCCAGTGCCCGGAAGGCTCGCCCGACGGCGCCGCCGCGGCCGACGCCTGGCTGGAAAAGACGGTGGGGGAAATCCTCGCCTCCCCCACCTACAAGAAGGACGGGCTGCTGATCGTCAGCTTCGGCGCCGCCGACCCGGCCGCCGCCGAAGAACTCGCCGCGGCGGGGGCCGACCCGCTCAAGGTCGGGGCGCTGCTCGTCTCCCCCCTGCTCACCGCGGGCGGGACCGACGGCGCCGTCTACAACCCCTACTCGCTGCTGCGCTCGGTCGACGAACTCTTCGGCCTCAGCCCGCTCGGCGAAGCCGAAGGGGCGAAGGTCCACTCCTTCGCCTCCGCCTTCGTCGCCGGCGAAACCGCCGCCGGCGACTGATTTCTGGCACGCTCTTCTGCATGAGCACGCAGGAGGGGACCGGCGAGCCGATCACGCAGGCCGGCATCGAAGAGCTGAAGGCGGAGCTGGCCGAGCTGGAAGGGCCGGCGCGGCTGAAAATGGCGGCGCGGATCAAGGTCGCCCGCGAGGAGGGCGACCTCAAGGAGAACGCCGAGTATCACGTCGCCAAAGAGGACCAGGCGCACATGGAGACGCGGATCAAGCGGCTGCAGGAACGGCTGCGCAACGCGGTCGTGGTCGAGGTCTCCGAGCTCGACAGCGACGTCTTCTCCTTCGGCCGCAGCGCCGAGGTGCTCGACGAGTCCAAAGGCGAGGCCAACGTCTGGACCCTGGTCGGCTCGACCGAGGCCAACCTCGCCGAAGGGCGGCTCTCGGCCGAGTCGCCGATCGGCCGGGCGCTGATGGACGCCAAGGTCGGCTCGACCGTCACCGTCGAGACGCCGAAAGGCGCCCGCTCCTTCAAGGTCTTAAAGCTCGTCTCCTAGACGCGGGAGAATGGGTGGATGCTGAGGCTCCGCTCATCGGTTCACCACAGTCGCGCCGAGGAGTTCGGCTCGCTGTTGCGGGATCTCGACGGGGTGCGGCGGATCGGCCGGCAGGCCGACGAGAATGCCGCCCACGAGGCCTACGTCTTCGTTGCCGACATCGAGCCCGTCGCCGCCGACCACCTCGTCGAGGCGATCGCCGAGTTCGGCGTCGACGCTGACGACTACGTCCTCACCCGGATCGAGGTCGTCGCCCCCCAGCATCGCCACCACCTCGGCGAAGGCGGCGTCGACGGCTACGCCTGGATCGAGGTGATCGGTCAGGCGCGGGCCAACTCGCGGCTGCTGGCGCGCTACCTGGCGCTGATCAACGTCGCCGCGGTGATCGCCGCCATCGGCGTCATCACCAGCAGCTCGATCCTGATCGTCGGCGCGATGGCGGTCAGCCCGGACCTGCTGCCGATCTGCGCCACCTGCGTCGGCCTCGTCGCCGGCCGCCGCGACCTCGCCGGGCGCGCCTTCGTCACCCTCACGCTCGGCCTCGGCCTGGTGGTCGCGACCGCCGCCGTGCTCACCTTCCTGCTCAAAGAGACCGGCCTCCTCCCCGACGGGTTCGCAGTCGAGCAAAGCAGCCTCAACAACCTCGCCCACACCGACTACTCGACGGTGCTGATCGCGCTCGCCGCGGGCGTCGCAGCGATGCTCTCCTTCGAGACCAAAGCGAGCGCCGCGGTCGGCGTCGCGATCTCGGTGACGACGATCCCGGCCTCCGCCTACCTCGGCGTCGCGATCGGCGGCGGCGGGATCGACAACGCGCTCGGCGCCCTCGTCGTCCTCCTCATCAACGTCTCGCTGCTGATCGTCTCCGGCAGCCTCACCCTGCTGGCTCAGCGCTGGCTGCCGAATCGTTCGGGAGCGCCGATCTAGCCCCCGACCACGGCGCCGGCTCCGGCCGCCGCTCGTCGTAGACGACGCCGGTGGCCGAGAAGCGGTCGTCCCAGGCGCGCCGCTGGGCGCCGAAGACGACGCCGAGGAAGCCGATCCCGAAGGTGAGCACCGAGAGCCCGAGCCCGACCAGGCGCTTGAAGCTGCGCCCCGGCGGCAGCTGCTCTTCGAGCCGGATGCCGACGAACCGCATCCCCGGGGTCTGCCCGGCGAGCGACCAGAAGCCGAGCAGGTAGACCGCGCCGAAGGAGAGCCAGGCGGTGGAGCCGACGGCGATCGCGAGACTGCCGCCGCCTTCGCTGTTGCCGCCGAAGGCGTTCGCCGCCAGCGTCAACAGGGCGGCGAAGGCCGTGAAGGCGAGGTTGACGAAGACGCCGTCGATCGCCAGAGCCAGGCCGCGGCTGACCGCGCCGGCGCGGTCGGTCGGCAGCTCTCGCGGCTTGCGGAACAAGATGCGGCGGACGATGCGCTCGAAGCGGTCGTCGAGCCGCCGCGCCAGGTCGCCGATCGTGCGGCCGATGTCCTCGATCAGCCCCATCCCCTGGGCGCTGATCGCCGCCCGCACCTCCGGTGCCTCGGCGATCCGTTCGACCAGCTGCTGCGTCTCCTCGCTGGCCAGCAGGCGGCGCCAGACCTCGTCGACCAGCTCGCTGTCCATCGCCTCCAGCAGGGCCCGCTTGACCGCCTCGCTCTCGAGCGCCCCTTCGACCGCCTCTTCGATCACCGGCCCTTCCAGGACCCTGACCATCGCCCGCTCGACCGCTTTGCTCTCGACCGCGGCGACGATCGCCTCCTCGGCGGCGACCTCCACCGCCCGATCGATCCCGGTCGCTTTGGTGACGGTCCGCGCCCCCCGTACCCCCACCCCGAGCAGCCGTGCCGAAAGCGGCAGCGAACCATTCTGGGTGGGGTCAGGAGCTGCATCCGACCGCGGGCTGGAGCCGTTTTCCATCGCAGGGCGACTATAGGCGCGGTTAGGCAGTTCTCCAAGCCGTGACGAGGAAGGGGTGGGTGTCCCTCTCGCGCCGGCGTCCTGTTCCTTGCACAGACCAGTCAGCGAGAGACGGCTTACTTAGAGGCGAGGAACCCAGGAAGCGAGAGGGGCACCCACCCCTCCCCCAACCCCTCTGCCGTCAGCCACCGCCGCCGTTCAGATGATCGAGCAGGCGGTCCAGCAGCTCTGCCTGCGCCGGGAGGATCTTCTTGCGGGCCGAGTCGAGGTCGAACCAGCCGGCCCGGTCGACCTCGGGGAAATCCTGCTCGTTGCCGCTGCGGGGCGGCCACTCCATCGAGAAGGTGTTGCTGGCGAGGGTCGCCGGGTCGAACTCGGCCTCGGCGGCCCAGGCCTCGACGACTTTGCCCGCCTTCTGCTTGATCGAGCCGAGCTCGATCAGCTGCTCGGGGTCGAGGACCGGCGCCGGGCCCAGCTCCTCTTCGAGCTCGCGGATCGCGCAGGCGCGCGGTTCCTCCTCGGCCTCGACCTGGCCCTTCGGAATCGTCCAGGCGCCCGCGTCTTTCCTCGCCCAGAACGGTCCGCCCGGGTGGACGAGGAGGAACTCCGCCTCGCCGCCGTTGCGGCGGAAGAGGAGGATGCCGGCGCTGTGCTTTGTCGCCATCTACCCCCTGAGTCATAGCGGAGGCCGACGAGTGCCGCCAGCTACCGTTGCATCAATCGATGACGGCGGGGGCCAGCGACAACGGCAAGGGCGAAGAGCGGCGCCAGCACTACGGCATCACCTTCGCGGTGCTGGCGATCTCCGGCGCCTCCTACGCGCTGCTGCAGTCGGCGGTCGCCCCCGCCCTCCCCGACATCCAGAAAGAGCTGCACGCCTCGGCGACGGCGACCGCCTGGCTCCTCACCGGCTACCTGCTGAGCGCCTCGGTGACGACGCCGATCATCGGCCGCCTCGGCGACATGTTCGGCAAGGAGCACACCCTCGTCCTCACCATGTCCGGGCTTGTCGCCGGCACCCTGCTCGCTGCGCTCGCCAACTCGATCGGGCTGCTGATCTTCGCCCGCGTCGTCCAGGGCGCCGGCGGCGCCATCTTCCCGCTCGCCTTCGGGATCATCCGCGATGAGTTCCCACGCGAGAAATCCGCCCAGGGCATCGCCCTGATCTCGGCGATCCTCGGGATCGGCGGCGGCATCGGGATCGTCCTCGCCGGCCCGATCATCGACGCCTTCGACTACCACTGGCTGTTCTGGTTCCCGCTGATCGTGATCGTCGCCGCGACCCTGGCGACGATCTTCTTCGTCCCCGAATCGCCGGTGAAGTCGCCGGGGCGGATCGACTGGGCCGGCGCCCTGCTGCTCTCGGCCTGGCTGGTGCTGCTCCTGCTCGGGATCACCCAGTCCTCCGAGTGGGGCTGGGGCGACGACCGCACGATCGCCCTGATCGCCGCCGCCCTCTGCATGCTGGTGCTCTGGATCAAAGTCGAGGCCGACCGCCACGAGCCGCTCGTCGACATGGCGATGATGCGCGTCCGCAGCGTCTGGACGGTCAACGCCGCCGCCTTCCTCGTCGGCGCCGGCATGTACAGCTCGTTCATCTTGATCCCGGAGTTGACCGAGACGCCGGTGAGCACCGGCTACGGCTTCGGCTCGAGCGTCACCCAGGCGGGCCTCTTCCTGCTGCCGGCGACGGTGGCGATGATGCTGGTCGGCCCGATCGCCGGCTCGCTCGCGACCCGGGTGGGATCGCGGGTGGTCCTGATCGCCGGCTGCCTGGCGACGACCGCTTCCTTCACCCTGCTGGCGGTCGCGCACACCCACCAGGGCGACATCTACGTCGCCACGGCGCTGATGGGAGCCGGGATCGGCCTCGCCTTCGCCGCCCTCGCCAACCTCATCGTCGAGGCGGTCCCACCGCAGCAGACCGGGGTGGCGACCGGGATGAACACGGTGATGCGGACGCTGGGAGGATCCGTCGGGGGCCAGGCCGGGGCCAGCCTGATCGCCGGCACCGTCGTCGCCTCCGGGCTGCCGGCCGAGAGCGGCTTCACCCTCGCCTTCGCCTTCGCCGCCGGCGCTTGCCTGCTGGCCGCCCTCGCCAGCCTGATCGTGCCGAAAGGCCCCAGCCGCTCGCACACCGCCGCGATGGCGATGGCGAGCGACTGAGGCTCTCCCTCAACCCCCGAGCTTGAAGGCGACCAGTTTCGCTTTCTGGCCTTCGGCGACCGGCAGACCGGCTCCCGCCAGCAGCATGTCTTCGCTGACCATCACGCCCGCGTTGGTGCCCGAGGGCAGCGCCGCCTGCCAGACTTCGCCGCCGGTTTCGGCTTTCAGCGCGTGGATGACGCCGTCGGCGGTGGTCGCGAAGACGAGGTCGTTGACCACCAGCGTCGCACCGTAGGCGGGCTGTTCGAGTTCGCGGTTCCATTTGATCTTGCCGGTGGCGATGTCGATGGCGACGACTTCGCCCGTCGCCGTGCTTTCTTCGGTGATTTCGGAACCCGACCTCACCGTCATCGAGTGGTTGACGATCGGCACGTAGACCGTCTTGCCGTCACTGGCGATCGGGGCGATCACACCGCCCAGCTCGCCGGGGAAGACTTCGCCCGGCTTGATCTTGCTGTATTCGCCCCGCATCGCATAGATCGGGTCCTTGTCGTGCCCGTTGTGGACCCCGACCGGGGTCTTCCAGACCGGCTTGCCGGTCTTGGTGTCGATCGCGACCACCCAGCCGGACTTGCCGGAGCCGATCGCGATTTCCTTGCCGCCGACCTTCTCCAGCACCGGCGAATTCTGGAAGTCCCAGTCGTAGATGTTGTGCGGGGTCTGCTGGTAGTACCAGATCAGCTTGCCCGTCTTGGGATCCAGCTTGACCATCGAGTCGGCGTAGCGGTTGTCGCCGGGCCGGCCCGAGCCCCACGGCTTGTTTGCCGTCCCCGGCAGCGGCGCCGGGTTGCCCGTGCCGGCGTAGACGTTGCCTTCTTTGTCGATCGAGGGCGGGTACCAGAGGCCGCCGCCCGAGTTCGTGCCGGGATCGCCCCAGAGGTCTTTCGGAACCGTGTCGAATTCCCACAGCGTCTTGCCCGTTTTCGCGTCGAGCGCGTACAGGGTCCCGACCAACCCCGCTTCGTATTCCGCGTTGGGGGTCTCCGGGACCGTCGAGACGTAGACCCTGCCCTGGTTGGAGACGGGGGCGATGTCGACCGCGCCTTTGAGCTGCGTCTCCCAGAGCTTCTTGCCGGTCTTCTGGTCGAGAGCGAAGGCAGAGGCGGAGGTCGCGCCGTAGACGTGGCCTTCGTCGACGGTCAGCCCGTTCGGCCCGTGGCTGGGCGATTCGAACTTGGTCGACCAGATCGTTTCGCCGTTTTCGAGATTGAGCGCGGAGACATTCGATTCGAGGTCCTGGGAGTAGACGACGCCGTTGACGATCACCGGCGTCGAGGCGTAGCTCCCGTAGACGCCCGTGCCTTCGATCGGAACCGACCAGGCTTCCTTCAGTTGCGAGACGTTGCTGGAATCGATCGATCCCTTCGCTTCGCGGCTCGATTCGAGTTCCACGTTGGGGAAGCCGTTCCCGACGAGGTTGACGTCGCTTGACGAAGACGAGGAGCCGCATCCCACCGCCAGCGCTCCCACGGCAACCGCCACTGCAAGCAGCGACAACCCCCTTAGTTTGGACAGCATCGACATCCCGTCTCCTCTCCCTAGTCGAGTAATAAAGACTCGTCTTTTATCGTTTCAGAAATCCCTGCAAAGGAGGGATTCAGTTCGTTAAGCAGCGGTTGCAGGACGCGGTTGGCGAGCAGGCCGAGGCTGCCGAGGTTGGCGAAGCCCGGCCCCTGGCTGAGGCCGCCGAGGCCGGGGATGTGCAGGCGCGGATGGACGTCTTTCAGCTCCAGCCCCCGGCCGATCGGGACCTCGGTTTTGGGCGGGCGGTCCCAGAGCGGCCCGCACTGTTCTTCGACCTGGTCGCGGACGGCGTCCGGGAAGAGGCCGCGCAGCTGGCGCAGCAGGTCGAAGCCGGTGCAGTTGATGACGAAGTCGTAGCGCTCGGAGCACATCCCCTCGGAGGGGCTTTCGAATTCGAGCAGGGCGCCCTCGCCGTCGTCGCTGAGGGAGACGTGGACGGCGCGGCCGGCGATGAAGGAGAGGTGGTCGTCGTCGGCGATCCGCTCCAGCACCGTCTGGTCGAATACGCCGCGGTCGCAGTGCTTGACGAAGTCGCGCCGGGTTTCGATGTCGAGGTGTTCCCAGCCGACGTTGTCGGGGTCGGCGAAGACGCGGTTCTCGAGGAAGCTCTCGCCGCGGCTCAGCGGCAGGGTCGGCGTGTAGATCGTCAGCCGCGCCGCCGGTCGCAGGTCGCGGAGGAAGACGAGGGCGCTGAGGGCGCTCTCCCCTCCCCCGACGATCGCGATCTCCACCTCTTCGTCCGCCGGCACCCGGGCGAACTCCTCGCGGCGGCTGTCGCAGTGGAAGACCCGCGACTCGACGTCGGGGTCGTGGGGGAAGTGGCGGTGGACGCCGGGGCCGGTGAGGACGAGGTTGCGGCCGAAGTGCCGCTCGGGATCCTCGGGACGGCCGCGCTCGGCGACCTCGGCCTGCCAGAGGTCGCGGTCGTCGGCGAGGGAGACCTCGGTCACCCGGCCGTCGTAGATGCTCACCCCCTCGGTCGCCCGTGACAGCACCCAGCCCAGGTACTCGCCGTAATCGCGGTGCAGCACCGAGGGCGAGCCGGAGTTGACCCAGGCGGCGTATTCGTGCCGCTCCATCGCGAAGCGCTGCCAGGTGAAGGGCAGGAGCGCGGCGTCGATCTCGTCGCCGAGGCTGCCGAACTGGCGCGAGCTCTGGTACGGGAAGCCGATGTCCTTGATCGGCGGGATCGCCAGCGGCTCCTCGCCCGAGGTCATCCCGTTGCGCCCCAGCCAGGAGGCGGCGGGCTCGGTTTTCTCGACCACCGTCATCGAGATCTCGGCCAGCCCGAGGGTGTTGACGACGTGGACCTTGGCGGCCAGCGCCGCCGCCTTGGCGCCGGCGCCGACGATGAGGATGTCGTTTTCACCTTGAGCGGGGCTCATCTCCCTCGTCTCCTAGACGGGTGCCAGGGTGCGTTCCCCGGCCGGCTCGGTTTCCCTCGGTTCGGCGATCACCAGGCCCTTCTGGTCGGGGCTGAAGGAGATCGCGCTTTTGCGCGCCCGCTCGCCGCTCGACTCGACCGGGCGCAGCTCCCTCGTCTCCAGCACGATCCGCAGCACCCGCTTCATCTCCATTTCCGCGTAGCTGGCGGCGAGGCAGCGCCGCACGCCGCCGCCGAACGGGATCCAGGTGTAGGTGCCGGGCTGCTTGCCGACGAAGCGCTCGGGCAGGAAGCGGAGCGGCTCCTCGTACCAGCGCGGGTCACGGTGGATCAGGTGGATGCAGGGCGCCACCGTCGACCCCGCCGGCAGCTCGTAGCCGCCGAGGGTCATCGGCTCCAGCAGGTTGCGGACGACGACCGGGACCGGCGGCCGCAGCCGCAGCGTCTCCTTCACCACCGCGTCGAGGTAGGTGCCGTCGCCGCCGAGGACGTCCTCGCGCAGCAGCTCCAGTTTGTCCGGGTTGCGCAGCAGCCGCTCGAAGGTCCAGGCCAGCGTGCTCGAGGTCGGCCCGTCGGAGAGCAGCGTCACCAGTTCGTCGCGCAGGTCCTGGTCGGAGAGCGGCGCGCCGTCCTCGTATTCGGCGCCGACCAGCATCGAGACGACGCCCAGCTCCCCGCCTTCGGGTTCGGCCTTGCGGCGGCGGACCTCGTCCATCACCGCCTGCTCGACCGCCCCCATCGACTCGCGGTAGCCGCGGCTGCGGGTCACCCAGCCGGGGCCGAGAACGGCCAGCCGGGCCAGGTTGCTCGGTTCGTTCATCCAGGTGGTGAGCGCGCGCAGGCTCTCGCGCAGCGGCTGCAGGCGCGGGGTTTCAGAGGCGGGGCCGAAGACGGCGCGCATCACCACGTCGAGGGTGATGTCCTGCATCCGCGGCCAGAGCGCGAACGGCTCGCCGACCGGCCAGCGGGAGATCTCCTGCCGCGCCACCTGGGCCATCATCTCCGAGTCCGCCTGCACCGCTTTGCCGTGGAAGGAGGGCAGCATCAGCTTGCGCCTGGTCATGTGCTCCGGTTCTTCCAGCAGCATCACCGAGCGCGGGCCGAGCAGCGGCCCCAGCAGCGGATTGGCGGTGTCGACGCCGACCGCCTGCCCGGCGGTGAAGACCTTTTTCACGTCGTCGGGATCGGCCAGCAGCACCCAGTCGCCGTAGTGGCGGATGCGCAGGGTGAAGGTGTCGCCGTAGCGGCGGTGGCAGCGCTCGAGGAACGGCATCGGCCGCTGGGTCCAGCCGACGGCCTGCAGAGCGCGCGGCATCCGCGGTCCGGGGGGCTTGTTGCTTATGGAGTGGCTCATGCGGCGTCCCTCCCGTTCTCGGCGGCCAGTTCGTCCATCAGCTCGTCCTCGAGCCGGCAGGTGGTCCCGATCAGCAGCTCGAAGAGGTCGGAGCTGAACTCCTGCGGCAGCGCGTGCTCGGCGCCGCGGTCGAGATAGCGCTCGCGCACGATCTTCACCCGGTCGGGCTGCATCATCGGGATCTCGTGCTCGTGCTTGTAGACGGCGACTTCGCGGCAGATCTGCAGGCGCTCGCCGAACAGCTTCGCGATCTCCTCGTCGATCTCGTCGAGGCGGCGGCGGAAGGGGTCGAGGCCGTTGGCGCTCATCGCCCCTCCCCTCCCAGCAGGCCGGTGGCGAAGGCGTGGCTGCAGTCGGCGAGCTCGTCGAGGGCGTAGCCGCCCTCCTGGATCACGCAGACGGGCAGGCCCGGCGCCGCCAGGATGCGACCGACCTCGCGGAAGATCCCCGGCCGGAAGCCCCAGGTCCCGTGGGGGTCGCCCGCGATGGTGTCGTAACCGAGCGAGACGACCAGCGCCCGCGCAATCTCCGCCAGGTCGTGGACCGAGGCGGCGACCTCCTGCAGGTAGGTCGCTTCGTCGGGGACCTCGGCGAAGGCGACGGCGCGTTCGCCGGCGATCTGCGGCAGCAGCGTCCCCGGCGGCAGGTTGGTCACCGGCGCCGCATGCAGCGAGTGCAGCGCCGCTTCCGGGCCCATCCGCTCGACCAGGGCCGAGGTCCCGTTCGGGTAGTGGAGGTCGAGGTCGACGATGCCAACCGGCTTGACCCCGCCGTCACAGATGTGGCGCACCGCCGCGGCGGCGTTGTTGAGGTAGCAGTAGCCGGCGTGGAAGGCGGGGCCGGCGTGGTGGCCGGGCGGGCGGCAGACGGCGTAGGTGAAGCGGGCGCCGTCGAGCAGCTGGTCGGCGGCGCTGATCGCGGTCCGGATCCCCTCCCGCGCGGCGGCGACGAGGTTGGCGTTGACCGGGATGTCCGGCTCCAGCCCCGGCGGGGCGAAGTCCGCCATCACCACCGGCTCGGCCGAGCGCAGTTCGGCCAGCGCCTGCAGGTAGGTGGCCTCGTGCAGCGCCGCCAGCGTCCGCTCGACCTCCTCGTCGGCGGCATCGGCGGCGACCGGGCGCACGCCGGAGTGGCGGACCAGCCCGGCCCGCAGCTCGACCAGGCGGCGGTTGCCGTCCTGGCCCGGGATCCGCCGATCGCCTTCCCGCACCCAGAAGGCGTCGTCGTCGAGGCCCTGCCGCTGCTCGATCATCACCAGTTCTCTACTCATCGAGCAGCCTCCGCATCCGCGGCCCGAGGTGCTCGAAGCCGCTGCGGCGGTAGAAGGACTCGGTCGAAGCGATCGCCGCGAAGGTCTCCCGCGGCAGGCCGACCTCGAGTCGGCTGACACCGCGGGTTCGCGCCTGGGATGCGATCGCCTCGACCAGTTCCGCCCCGACGCCGCGACTGCGCCAAGCCCCATCGACCCAGAGATCTTGGATCGTCGCGTAGACGCCGGGAACGTGTATCGCTCGCTGCCAGCTGGCGCTGAGGACGCCGACGAGCTTCCCGTCGGCCTCGGCGACAAGCACCGATCCCCCCGCGGGATCGGCAAGCAGCGCCCGCACCTCGGCTTCGAGGTCAGGGCGCTCGGGCCGGCGGCCGCCGAGCTCCGTCAGGAGGCTTGCGATTGCAGCCGCGACCCCCTCGACGTCCTCGGCCCCCGCCTCGCGAACGGTGGTTTGCGTGGCCACCGGTCCGGTCACGCGGCCTCCGCGTGCCGAGCGGCCGGCTCCAGCTCGACGCTCCAGGCGTCGGGGCCGTCGCTGCCGGTGACGGTGCGCGCGATCGCCGACATCGGCGCGCGCGCCTTGAGCAAGATCTCGTCGAACTCCTCCTGCGGGTCCGACTGCATGACGATCGCCCCGCCGGCGCCGATCGTCGTCCGACCCGGCCGCATCACGATCGTGCGGATGACGATGTTCATGTCGGTGTGGCCGTCGGCGCCGAAGTAACCGATCGAGCCGGAGTAGACGCCGCGCGCCTCCTCCTCGAGGTCGTCGATGATCTCCATCGTCCGCTCCTTCGGGGCGCCGGTCATCGAGCCGCCGGGGAAGCAGGAGCGCACGCATTCGACCGGGCTGCGGTCGGCGGCGAGGCGGCCGACGATCGTCGAGACCATCTGGTGCACGGTCGCGTAGGGCTCGATCACCATCAGGTCCGGCACCTCGACCGATTCCACGTCGCAGACGACGCCGAGGTCGTTGCGGAGCAGGTCGACGATCATCAGGTGCTCGGCGTAGGTCTTCTCGTCCTCGGCAAGATGTCGGCGCACCGCCTCGTCCTCGGTCGGGTCCTCGACCCGCGAGATCGTCCCCTTGATCGGCCGCGCCATCACCTGGCGCTCGCGGTCGACCGAGATGAAGCGCTCGGGCGAGGAGCTGACGACGGCGTAGTCGCCGAAGCGCAGGAAGGCGGCGAACGGCGAGGGGTTGGTGCGGCGCAGCTGCCGGTAGAGGTCGAACGGCTCCGGGCTGGCGTCGGTCGAGAACTGGTCGGTCAGGCAGACCTCGTAGGACTCGCCGGCCAGCAGTTCCTCCTGCGATTTGAGGATGTCGGCGAGGTAGCGGGTCTGCCCGCGGCCGGACCGGAAGGAGACGTGGCCGCCGGGTTCGCTCGGCGGTGCCGGCGGGCGCTCGGCCGGCGGGCTCGCGATCGCCTCCTCGATCAGGTCCTGCGCCGCGTCGAGCCAGAGCTCGGCTTCGGCGTCCTCGCCGCGGCAGAGGGCGAAGGCGTAGGTCTTGTCCTTGGTGTGGTCGACGGCGACGACGCGGTTGGCGAGCATCATCGCCGCGTCGGGCATGTCGGAGCTGTGGACGTTGGTCGAGCCGCAGTCGGCCTTCAGCTCGTAGCCGAGGTAGCCGACGTAGCCGCCGACGAGGCCGCGCTCGATCCCCTCCGGCGGCTCGACCGCGATCCGCCTCATCTCGCGGTCGAGGTAGTCGAAGATCGACTTGTGCTCGACGCTCTCGACGCCGGCGCGGTCGAGCGCGATCTCGCCGCTGTCGACGTCGTAGTAGGCGACGCAGCGCTCGGCGCCGGCGGTGGTGCCCATGTAGGAGCACTGCGCGAGCCAGGTCGGGGCGTCGGCGCTGTCGAGCCAGAAGGAGGTCTCGGCGTCGGCGAAGAGCCGTTCGTAGACGTACTCGGTCGGCGCCTGCCCCTCGATCTCCCGCATCCGCAGCTTCAGCTCGCCCTTCTCCTCCGGCTGCGAGGAGGCGGCGGGCCGGCCGCTGCGCGGGGCGATCGTCGCGCGGCCGGCGGGGCGGTTCTGCGGGTGGCGCTCGGCCGCCATCTCGAAGAAGTTCTGGGCGATCTTGAGGCCGTACTCGGTCGAGATCGACTCGGGGTGGAACTGGACGCCCCAGATCGGCCGCCGGGTGTGCTCGACCCCCATCACGACGCCGTCGTCGGCCCAGGCGACGATGTGCCCTTCCGGGCCGGGCGGGGTGGTGATCGCCAGCGAGTGGTAGCGGACGACCGAGAAGCCCTGAGGCACGTCCTTGAAGAGGCCCTTGCCTTCGTGGTTGACCCGGCTGAGGCGGCCGTGCATCGCCATCGGCGCCCGGTTGACCGTGCCCTCGAGCAGGTTGCCGATCCCCTGGTGGCCGAGGCAGATGCCGAAGACGGGGGTTTCGCTGTAGCGGAGGATGTCGCGGCAGACGCCGAAGTCGTGCCAGCGGGACGGGTGGCCCGGCCCGGGCGAGAGCACGATCGCGTCGAAGTCCATCCTTGTCAGGACGCGCCAGGAGACCGCGTCGTTGTTGACCACCATCGGTTCCTCGCCCGAGGCCTCGGCCAGCAGGTGGAACACGTTGAAGGAATAGGAATCGTGGTTGTCGACCAAAAGCGTTTTCACGTCAGGCTCCCTCTAGTCCCAGGCCCCGTAGGCCCTGCTCGAGCACCGGCTGGACGACCGCCTCGACCTCCGGAGCCCGCTCGTCTTCCCTGTACCAGCGCGCGAAGTGGGAGAGGTACTTGGAGAGCGGCGCGACGTCGAACTCCTCGACGGCGCTCCGCAGGTGCACCGGGTAGTGCTGTGCCTGGACCACCGCAAAGCGGTAGTTCGGGTCCTCGGCGGGGCTGCCGCCCTCCAGCTCGGCCGTAGCGTGATGGGCCTGGGCGCGCGCCAGGTCCCAGCCGAGGCTGCCTTTCCCTTCCACCAGAAGCTTCTCCTTGCCGAACCTGACCTGCTTGGTCGTCGGCTGCAGCAGGAAGTAGCCGAGCGCGACCTGCCCCGGGACCGTCTCGGGGTGCGGGTGCTGCGCCATCGTCTCGGCGAACTCCCCGTCGGCGAGGACCTCCTCCAGCCACTCGACCAGCTCGTCGATCAGCAGCGCCCCTTTCTTGCTGGAGCTGATCGATTCGTTCTCGCGGGCGACCATGCCGTGGAAGATGTCGTAGGTCGGCGGCCCGCCCCCGCGGGCGCTGCCGTTGCCGTTGCCGTTCTGCAACCCCATCTCGTCGATCAGCTTGCGGCGGCAGGTGACATGGGCGACCCACTCGTTGCCGCAGACCTGCATCGAGATCACGTCGTCGAGTTCGTCGGCGGCGGCCCAGTAGGCGAGCGCCCGCATGTGCTGGGTCGGCAGGCCGTCGGAGCGGACCAGCGGCATCTCTTCCAGCTCCTCACGTTCGGTCTCGTACATGACCATGTCGTCGCCCCAGCGTTTGGTCAGGGTGCCTTCGGCGAGGCCCTGGTTCATGAACTCGGCGACCTCGGGCAGGTAGTCGGACTCGTAGATCACCTTGTCGAAGGCGATGCCGAGCCGGGCCAGGGTCTTGCGCTGCCCGGAGACCACCCAGGAGCGGGTCCGCGACCACAGTTCGAGCGCCTTCTGGTCGCCGTCGAGGACCCGCATCATCATCTCGTCGGCTTTGTCGTTGTAGTTCGTCGACTCGCGGGCGACGGAGTCCTCGGCGCCGTCGTCGCCGGCGCCGCCGTTGCGGCTGGCGGTGACGTAGTCGGCGTAACAGAAGCCGACGAAATGGTCGCTCTTCTGGTTGGCGTCGGGGCCGGCGTCCTCGCCGGCGCGGGTGGCGACGCCCGCCATCGCCTCGCCCATGCTGCGGCCGACGTCGCAGATCAGGCTGCGGTTGTCGACCCCGGCGCCGGCCTGCTTCAGCGCCCCGGCGATCGCGTTGCCGACCGCGAGGTTGCGGAGGTGGCCGATGTGCAGCGCCTTGGTCGTGTTGGCGCCCCAGAAGTAGACCGCGTAGCGGTTGCCGGCGGCCATCGCCGCGTATTCGGAGTCGCCCTTGGCTCCGGATCGGATCGCCTCGCCCTCGCTTTCGATCCACTCGTCCGCGAAGCGGACGGTGACCTGGTCCCCGTCCCGCGAGAGCGAGGCGACCCACGGCTCCCCTTCGATCCGGTCGAGCGCCTCCTGCGCCGCCGTGTCCTCCCGCCAATCCGTTCCCTTCGGAAGCCTCGGGATCAGCATCAGGTCGAAGTCGGGCTCGGGCCGGTAGGGCGCCCGCGCCGCCCACAGCACCTTGCCGTCCGCGTCTGCGGCGACTTCGTCAAATCGGGTGAAGATGTTCTTGTCCATAGCGGTGATTTCGAACGTGGTCGCTTCGAATTTCTGTTCGAAATGCACCCGCCGGGGCTCGAACCCGGATCTTCGGCTTACAACGCCGACCCTTTAACCGATTAAGGCACAGGTGCTAGCTATGTCGTTCCCTGCCTTGAGCAAATCCCTGAATGCTCAATTGCCGCGGCAGCATAACCACGATCCCGGTGCGAGTCAAATAATTTGATCAATCGCCTGGAAATCGAGGCAAAGGAGGGATCGAGGGACGGTGCCGGAGGGTGGCGAGTTCCGACGCACTCCGGCGCGTGAATCGGCACAAACCGCGCGCCACGCGTGCGCCCCGATCGGCCACGCTCCTCGGCATGTCCACCGAGTCCGTGAAAAGTCCGCTTGAGGCCAACTTTTCACGGACTCGCGATGACGACCGAGCCCTGGCCGAGTTTGCAGGGCGACAGCACGGGGTGGTGTCTCGGCAGCAGTTGAGGGAAGCGGGCTTCCAAAGGGACGCGATCACGGTCCGGTTGCGCACTGGACGGCTTCATCGAGTGCACGCGGGTGTCTACGCGCTAATGCCGCGCCAACTGCTCTCGCGCCAAGGGCACTGGATGGCTGCCGTGCTTGCCTCCGGGCCCGATGCGGTGCTGAGCCATCACACCGCAGCGGCGCTCTGGGGCATCCGCGGCTACTCGGGCGGTGCGATCCACGTGATCGTGCCGCGCAAGAGCACGTCCTCCAAGCGGATTCGCCGCCACCTCTCTCAAGTGCCCATCGACGAGCGGACCGAGAAGGAGGGGATCCCGGTGACCTCGGTCCACCGGACGATCTACGACCTCGCCGCCACCGCCTCGGTCGATGAGGTGATCGCGATGATCAAGGAGGCCGAATACCTGAACCTCTGGGATCGGCTGTCTCTCTGGGATCTGCTCGATCGCCACCCATCCAAACGAGG
>Ga0157372_10000252_pt1 | contig 59348 bp, 42 predicted proteins | sample C55metaG_FD_115307 | JGI IMG/M metagenome (GOLD analysis project Ga0157372, IMG submission 115307) | Corn rhizosphere microbial communities from Kellogg Biological Station, Michigan, USA - C5-5 metaG | ecosystem: Host-associated > Plants > Roots > Rhizosphere > Soil | place: USA: Michigan... | reverse complement strand
TGTAGATAATTCCGTTTCAGGGTCAGGTCATTCGTGTTGATGCGCATAACTTTACTTTTTGTAAAGCTATTCTTGTCCTCGAATTATCTGACCTTTACAATTGCGAGGAACGAAGCAATCTCTGCGCGATAGTTACACCATGCTAATGATTAGCATATGTAGAGATTGCTTCGTTCCTCGCAATGACGCGATGTTTATAGAGACCTTTTTCAAAACAAAAAAGCGATGAGTTTTTGGCCCATCGCTTTTTACTTATCTATTTAATTAACTAAAATTAGATTTTAGCTGATTTTACAGTTTTGATGATAACTGCAGCTACTTTGTATGGATCGGCAGCTGAGTTTGGACGACGATCTTCTAAGTAACCGCTCCAGTTGTGGTCAACAGCGTACAGAGGGATACGGATAGAAGCACCACGGTCAGATACACCGTAGCTAAAGTCGTGGATAGAAGCAGTTTCGTGTTTACCGGTTAAACGTTGATCGTTATCAGCACCGTAAACAGCGATACACTCAGCAACAGCAGGACGGAAGGCCTCACAAACAGCTTTGAATTTAGCTTCGCTGTTAGCAGTACGCAATAAAGTGTTTGAGAAGTTAGCGTGCATACCTGAACCGTTCCAGTCTAATTGACCAAGTGGTTTACAGTGCCAGTTGATAGAAACTCCGTATTTTTCACCGATTCTTTCCAGCAAATAACGGGCAACCCAAATTTGATCACCAGCTTCTTTAGCGCCTTTAGCGAAAATTTGGAATTCCCACTGACCGGCAGCAACCTCAGCATTGATACCTTCTACGTTCAAACCAGCTTCTAAACAGGCATCTAAGTGTTCTTCAACAATCTCACGGCCATAAGCGTTGTTAGCACCTACTGAACAGTAGTAAGGGCCTTGTGGTGCAGGGTAACCGTTTGCCGGGAAACCTAATGGTTTGTTAGTTTCCGGGTTCCACAAGAAATACTCTTGTTCGAAACCAAACCAGAAATCATTATCATCATCTTCAATATGAGCACGGCCGTTTGACTCGTGTGGCTGACCTTTTGAATCCAATACCTCGCACATTACTAAGTGCGCGTCTTTTCTTTGCGGATCAGGACAGGTAAACACTGGTTTTAAGATACAATCAGAAGAACCACCCGGTGCTTGCTCAGTTGATGAACCGTCAAAGCTCCAGTTATCAAGATCTTCTACTTTACCGCTAAAACTTTTAACGATTTTGGTTTTGCTACGAAGGCTTTGAGTTGGTTTGTATCCGTCAAGCCAGATGTACTCGAGTTTAGTTGCCATGTTTTAAATTAATTTTATAAAGTTTGATTCAGATAATAGTTTTAATCGCAACGATTACGTTTGTTTGAGCAAATTTATATTAATAATTTGCTTTTTTGCAAATTTTATCAAAAAAAGTTTAAAAAAATGGAAAATGTTACAATAAAATCGCTCATCTACCTAAAAAACAATAAAACTTACATCTAAAAAATACAAATAATCACTTTTAAGCTATTTATTTACAAATTCCGAATTTTAAAAGCTGATTATATAATATCTGTTATCAATTTCGTAATTAACATCTATTGAACAACACCAAAACCCCAATCTGCCGTATAGTATAACGCAAAAAAAATCAGATATCCGGCTTTAAGGCTGCTTATTCACATTAAACTCCTCCAAAAATCGCACAACCTTCACACCAAGGGCCAAAATCACCATAAAATTGACTAGCAATTTCATATATAAGGGTATTTTAACATTTAACAGACGATGTTTATATTTTTTCAGTAAAATTGCGTCCGATATTTTGATTCTCATCTCATATAAATTTAAAATACTATGAAAATTACTGTTGTTGGTGCCGGAGCTGTCGGCGCTACTTGTGCGGATAACATCGCAAGGAAAGAATTAGCAGAAGAATTGATTTTGTTAGACATCCGCGAAGGTTTTGCCGAAGGTAAAGCTATCGACATGATGCAAACTTCTGCGCTGTTGGAGTTTGACACCAAAATTAAAGGTGTTACTAATGACTATGCTGCTACTGCCGATTCTGAAGTAGTAGTTATCACTTCAGGCCTGCCACGTAAGCCGGGCATGACCCGCGAAGAACTGATCGGTGTAAATGCGGGCATTGTAAAAAGTGTTACCGAGAATATCTTAAAATACTCTCCTAACACCATCATCATTGTGGTTTCAAACCCAATGGATATCATGAATTATTTAACCTTGAAATCGTCAGGCTTACCTAAAAACCGCGTTATCGGCATGGGTGGCGCACTTGATTCTGCAAGGTTTAAATATTACCTGAGCCAGGAATTAGGCTGCTCTCCAGCCGACTTAAACGCTGTAGTTATCGGCGGTCATGGCGACACTACCATGATCCCGTTGATTAACCACGCTACCTGGAACAGCACACCGGTTACTCAATTTCTGAGCAAAGAGCAACAAGACAAAATCGTAGCTGATACCATGGTTGGCGGCGCTACCTTAACAAAATTGATTGGCACTTCTGCATGGTATGCACCGGGCGCAGGTACTGCATTTATGGTTGAGTCTATCGTTCGCGATCAGAAAAAACTGATCTCTTGCGGTGTTGCTTTAGATGGCGAATATGGTCAAAAAGATATCTCATTGGTAGTACCGGTAGTTTTAGGCAAAAACGGTTGGGAAAAGATCGTCGACTACAAATTAACTGCCGATGAGCAGGCTACCTTTAACAAAAGCGCTGACGCAGTACGCGCAATGAACCAGGTATTAACCGACAGCAATTTGATCTAAACAGATCAGACATAAAATAAGAAAGCCCTCCTCACTGCATTATGAGGAGGGCTTTTTATTTCAGTAAATTATCGAATCGTCGTTTTCGGCGTTTCTCGTCAGGATCTATTTTGCAGGGCATCAATTTTATTTGTCTGATGTAATGATCAGGCAAACCGGCATCGGTAGCTAGTTTTAATATCTTGGCATGATACCAATCGTACGGCAACAAATGAGTGGTCAGTGCATGCGGCTGAGTTACAAACACTTCGGCATGGTAGATATTATCGTCCATATCAAAGCAATGTACGGGTTCAAGTTTCAACGTCGAGCTCCATAAAGGGTCATGAAAATTTGAACGTTCTTCGTCATCTATCTGAATCAGCAGCCCCCAAACCATCGCATCCAAATCAAACGATTTCATGACATTGGCCTTGGCCGACTCATCTTCGCCGGTACTGTTAAACATGAAATGATAGCCGGGCAATTTACCGACACCCAGATTTTTGGCTGAGGGAACTGTTTTTGCGAACTTCTCTACATTCATGTTGCCCGCGTATGCAAATAGTATCATAGAGTTTTATAGGTAATTGGATAAAGTTGTAAACGCGTTCACCTAAAAAATGTTATAATAAATATCGGTGTTAAACGCTGATGGATATCTTCTTGCCCGTTTTTGCAGCTTCATAAACCGCCGCAATGATCTTCAGATCTTTCAATGCTTCATAGCCGTCAACAGGCACTGGCGGCTGTTTGTCGTGAAATATGATTTCAGCAAACTCGTCCATTTGTACCGCCTGATGTACAGTTATAGGTTGAGTTAATTCGCCCTGATTGGTGCGGCCCATTATCGGCCCATAATTGGTGGATGGCTGCATTTCGGCAAAACCGTGCTGGCCATTCAGGAAAAACTTATCCAGGCCATTCATATTATAGGTAGACAAGCAAGAAGCCGTCGCGCCGCTCGGGAAGCCAAACTGAAACTGGATGGTCTCATCAACACCTTCCTTGAATTTTACCGGGTCGGTTTTAGTTTCCTGGGCAGTTACCCAAACAGGCTCTTCGCCTGTCATATATCGCGCACCGTTTACCGCATAAATGCCGATATCCATCATTGAACCGCCGCCTGCCATTTCAGCCTTTAAGCGCCATTGTTTAGGGTCGCCGATCTTAAATCCGCACAGACCCTGAAAAAACATAATCTTGCCTAGTTCTCCTTCTTTACGCATGCGGATCACCTCGAGCGTCTTTGGTTCAAAATGCATGCGGTAGCCTACTAATAGCTTCACTCCTGCTTGTTTACATCCGGCAATCATCTCTTCGGCCTGTTTTACGTTAATAGCCATAGGTTTTTCACTGATGGCGTGTTTGCCTGCTTTGGCCGCGCGTAATATAAAGTCGTGATGGGTGCTGTTTGGGGTGATGACATAGACAGCGTCAATATCTTTATTATTTTTAATATCGTCGAAATTCTGATAGTTGTAGCAGTTTTTAGCCGGGATGTTATACTTGGCGCTCCATTTAGTAATCTTATCCGGCGAGCCGCTTACCAAACCTACCAGTTTAGCTTTAGTACAGCTTTGCATGGCTTCAGCAACGCGGGTAGCATAATTACCCAGGCCCAAAATAGCGACACGCAATACCGGACCGTCATAATTTTCTTTTTTTGCCCCCCATGAAGTAATCGAGGCCAATTGCAGCGCCACTGCCGATGCGCCAACTTTCTGTAAAAAATCGCGACGTGTATTTCCCATAATCGGTTATTGATTTAATTAAAGTTACATATTAAAAATAAAAAAGGGTCGCAACGGGCGGCCCTTTTATCTTATCTGTAGCTATTATTTAAAATCGGCGTCTTGCAAGCCGCTGTTTGTTGATACATTGCTCACCTTAAATTCAGTGGGAGTGCCTAAAATGGATGTTTTTGTGTCGTAAGGTATTTTAACGCCACTTACATCTCTGTAATCGTCATATTCCATTGGCGATGCATTTGGGGCGTCGTTTACCTGTTTTAGTTTCAAGCCGGTCTGGCTGTCAAAATAAGATTTCACCTTGCTGCCATCTGGATGGGTGATGGTTATAAAATAAGCCAGTTTGCCACTTACATCGTGCAATCTATTATCCATCGTCAAAACATAACCCGGCTTGCTGTAATCAAGTTCAGGCAAAAAGCCAAAGCGGTTAATCACCACGTGTTTATATGCTGCCGGCGGATTAACCTTTGTATTTTGCTGCACCATGCTCACACTATCGCCGGCTCCTTTTATATGAAGCAATACATAGTTATTATATGCAGGCGCAGTCAAATTGTAATCAAACATGTTACCGGCTTTATATTTATACACTAACTGTATCTGCGTACCCTGAAACGAGGCAGACGAGGTAATGGTCATATCTTTCAACGCCCTGAGCTTATCGGCACCGCCAATAGCGTCAAGGTAAGACTTAATTACCGACGCAGCAGTTACGTTCTTATCAATGTCCAGGCCGCTCAACGAATTATTTTCAGGATCAACGTCAGGCAGCACATGGTCAGGGTCCAGCGTTACCATGATAATTTTCCCGGTCGATTTATGCAGGAAAGTCCACACGCCGCCACGTTGCCATATTTCGGCAGGTAGTTTTACGGTGCTTGTTTTTCCGTTATCCTCTTTGATCAAGGCAGTTACAGGCAGCGCCATTTCGCCCAGGTTTTCAATAGTAATTAACGAGCCTTTTGATGGGTCGTTATCTACATAATCAATAGCTTTTACCGATTGATCAAGCGTCATGGTAGTCATAAACCACTCGTTCCAGAACCAGCTTAGGTCCTCTCCCGCTGCGTTGTCCATTGAATGAAAGAAATCCCAAGGTGTCGGGTGCTTAAAGGCCCAGCGTTTGATATAAGTTTTGAAAGCGTAGTCAAAACGTTCTTCGCCCAAAATCTGTTCACGTAATATTTTCAAGCCTAAAGCCGGTTTCTCATAAGCTGCAAAACCCAGGTAGTCATTCTGTATAACATCCGGCGTACTCATGATCGGGTCGGCTTCTGGCGGGAACATAGCCGCGGCCTCGCGTTGTGCGTCCTGCTTTTGGTAATACTCGCCGTTGTTAAACACTTTGGTATCTACTTTATTGATGAAAGTATTGAAGCCCTCATCCATCCAGGCGTATTTACGCTCGTTCGATCCTACGATCATCGGGAACCAGTTGTGGCCAAACTCATGATTGGTCACCTCCCACAGTTCGCCGGATTTTGATTTCCAGTCGCAAAAAACTATTCCCGGATACTCCATACCACCAACAATACCGCCCACGTTAGTAGCGACCGGATAGGTAAACTCAAACCATTCTTTTGAATATAGCTCGATACAGTTTTTTACATATTCGGTCGACCGGCTCCAGGCGTCCTCACCCACGACTTCAACCGGGTAAACCGACTGCGCCAAAGCTTTTTTACCGCTTGGCAGGTTGATACGCGCTGCATCCCATATAAATGCTTTAGACGCCGCCCAGGCTACGTCGCGGGTATTTTTGCATAAGAAATGCCAGGTAAGGCTCGGTTTATTTGGGTATGACGTTTTGCTGGCGATATCAGCCGCGTCGCGAATGGTAACGGTTTTATCGCTGTTACGGGCATCGGCCAATCGCTTTTGAGTAGTAGCCGTTAATACTTCAGCTGGGTTCAATAAACTACCCGAACCAGTGACTACCAGATTAGCCGGAGCAGTAATGGTATAATCGATGTCGCCGTATTCTAAATAAAACTCAGATGCGCCCATGTATGGTATGGTATTCCAGCCACTTATATCGTCATAAACCTCCATGCGCGGATACCATTGTGCAATTTCATATATCCAGCCGTTTTTAGTATTTATGCGGCCCATGCGGTCGGTACCATATTCAGGCACGTCAAAGCCATAATCTATTTTAATGCTGATCTTTTTGCCATTAGCTTTCAATGAATCTTTTAGCCTGATCTGCATACGGGTATCGGTCACAATATAGTCGGCTTTCTCCGCTTTGCCATTGCTGATGATGTAAACGCCTTTTATCTCATCGCCATTGGTATAGCTTTTATTGGTAAACCTCCCCCCTGTAACCAAGCTGGTAGCCTGTCCACGTGAATCTTCGCGGTAGATATTCTGATCCAACTGCAGCCACAAAAACGGCAAGCCGTCAGGACTATTGTTGGTATAGGCTATGTTCACAGACCCATTAACGCGGTGTTTAGCCGTATCCAATACAACATTAATTTTATAATCGGCCCGATTTTGCCAGTATTTGGCACTCGGTGCGCCACCTGCTGTACGAAACTGATTGCCGTTTTGCTGATAAAACAGCGGACCGAACACCTTATGCTGATCGTATTTCGACGGATTAGGTTCTGGTGTCTGCGCATCGGCGCCCAAGGCCGCACCTGCAAACAACAACCATAAAAGAGCTTTACTAAATTTCATATATTGATAAATGTGAAGAGCTAAAGATAGGCGAACACCTATTACATTCAAAATATTAGACGCGGGGCTTTCCCAAAAACATCCCGTATTAAGTTTCAAAATAAATTTGGTTTGAATAGGTAAACCCTTTAGCTTTAATAAAAACCATATAAAATGAAAAATAAACTATTATCCCTATTGCTGATCCTTTCATTGGGTTTCAGTTCAATTGCAGCTAACGCGATGCCTTTGGCACATCAAGCTAAACCAACCCAAAACGTAAAGAAAGACGGAACGCCCGACAAACGTTTTAAAGAAAACAAAGCACCTAAAGCGCCTCTAAAAAAGGATGGCACTCCAGACAAACGCTTTAAAGAAAACAAGGCACCAAAAGGACCTCTAAAAAAGGACGGCACTCCAGACATGAGAAGCAAAGCAAATAACCCTAACGCCGGTAAAAAGAAAACCAAATAATGAAAGGCCTCCAAACGGAGGCTTTTTTTATGCAATAAACATTAAGCTGTTCAATCACAAAACAAATGCTTATTTATATACACCCTAAATAGCAGATCATCAATGCAAAAAGTTGTTTTTTGATGAATTTTACAACAATTACCGGCCGGTGTATTTTGAATATTTATAAATTTAACCCACGGTAACTGTAAGACTTTATCTTTGAGTATCTTGTTTATCACAGAAACATGAACGACTTTTTAGCTGCCAGATCGCAAATGGCCCTATCGCTGGGCTTCCACATCATCTACTCATGTATCGGTATGGTGATGCCGGTTTTCATGGCGATATCGCATTACAAATACATCAAAACGCAAAACCCGGTTTATAAAAACGTCACCCAGGCATGGAGTAAAGGTGTGGCCATTTTCTTTGCCACAGGCGCAGTTTCGGGCACCATGCTTTCTTTCGAATTGGGGTTACTTTGGCCCAAATTCATGGTACACGCCGGGCCGATATTCGGTATGCCCTTCTCACTGGAAGGTGTCGCGTTTTTTATTGAAGCGATAGCTTTGGGCTTCTTCCTTTACGGCTGGAACCGCTTTAACAAATGGTTCCATTGGGCTACGGGCATTGTAGTTGGCGTAAGCGGCATCTTGTCAGGTATTTTGGTGGTTTCGGCTAATTCATGGATGAACAGCCCATCAGGATTTGATTTTGTAAACGGACAATATATCAATATCAACCCTATAAAAGCCATGTTTAACGGCGCCTGGTTCTCTGAAGCGTTACACATGACCATTGCGGCGTTCTCGGCAACCGGTTTCGCCGTAGCTGGTATCCACGCGCTGATGATCTACCGGAAACAAAACATAGAGTTTCATTCAAAGGCATTCAGAATAGCTATTGCCTTTGGAGCCATAGCCGCCATCCTGCAACCCTTAAGCGGCGATATATCTGCCAAACACGCTGCTAAGCGCCAACCGGCAAAACTCGCGGCTATGGAGGCTTATTTTCATACCCAAGAATATGCGCCCCTGGTAATTGGCGGCGTGCCGGATACCGTAGCCAAGAAGGTTAATTATGGTATTGAGGTACCTGGTTTATTGAGTTTTTTAGTGCACGATAATTTTAAGCAGGAAGTTAAAGGTCTGGATCAGATACCGGCACAAGATCAGCCCAATGTACCGGTAACGCATTATGCCTTCCAGATCATGGTTGGCTTTGGGTTGTTGATGATGGCTGTAGGTATTTTATACTTCATTGCTGTTTGGAAAAAGCGCGGCTGGCTAAGCAAAGGCTGGTTTCTGAAGCTATTTATTTACTCGACGCCGTTAGGATTTATTGCTTTGGAAGCCGGATGGACGGTTACAGAAGTTGGCCGCCAACCCTGGATTATACAGAATGTAATGCGCACAGCAGATGCTGTTACACCGATGCCGGGCATACAATATTTATTTTACCTGTTCAGCTTTATTTATTTCACGCTGAGTTTGGCAGTTATTTTCCTACTGCAGCGGCAGATTAAAATGGTACCTGAAATTTATGATGTTAAAAAATAATTAATGCCTATATGCTAACCGTAGTCATCATATTTCTATTCTTCGCAATACTGCTTTACTTTTTGTTGGGCGGTGCCGATTTTGGCGCAGGGATCATTGAGCTTTTCACGTCTGACAGCAACAAGAGCCGCACGCGCGCGACGATGTACCAGGCTATTGGCCCTATTTGGGAAGCCAACCACATGTGGCTCATTATTGCCGTGGTGATTTTATTTGTGGGCTTCCCGGATATTTATAGCAGCATGTGCACCTATCTCCATATTCCGTTATTGGCCATGTTAATGGGGATTATTGCCCGTGGAACTGCCTTCGCCTTTCGTAATTATGACGCTATAAAGGGTGAACGCACACAGGCGCTGTACAATAGCATCTTTGTTTATTCAAGCTTTTTAACACCGCTGTTTTTGGGCATCATCGCCGGCAGCGCCCTTTCCAGACATATAGATTTTGGTGCTAAAGATTTCCTGACCGCTTACATATATAGTTGGCTCAACTGGTTCTCTATAGCTGTAGGATTGTTTACTGTGGCACTTTGCGGCTTCCTGGCGGCCATATACCTTATCGGCGAAGCTTCTGACGAATACGACGTAAAACGATTCGTTAAAAAAGCCAAAGTATTAAACGCTGTCGCTTTCTTTTGCGGCGGACTGGTTTTCCTTGCCGCCGAAACTAACAACATCCGCCTGGCACATTGGATCTTTGGAAACCCGGTTAGCTTGACCGCTGTGATCGCTGCATCAATATCGCTGGTATTACTCTGGATAAGTATCGCCAGAGGCGGTAAACAGCTACCTCGCATTTTCGCGGCATTTCAGGTGAGTATGATCTTACTCTCTGTCGGCTATACCCACTACCCCAACTTTATCATGGGTAAAAACGATAAGAACCTTTCTGTTTTGGCTAACCATGCTACCACCGAAACCATAGACTCCTTAGGAGTTGCGCTATTGATTGGCAGTTTGTTTATTCTCCCCGCGCTGTTTTATTTGTTTTACAGTTTCAGGGAGAAGCATGGGTATGAGAATTTTCATTAATTCTCCAAAGCGTCATTGCGAGGAACGAAGCAATCTCTGAACTTTTCAGGAGTGAATATCCTGTGTAGAGATTGCTTCGTTCCTCGCAATGACGTGGTTTTTATGCTTGGTAGTTATTCGTTTCCTTACTTAGTCGCAATCAACACATTCCCACCATTTTTAAATAGATCGTGCGATATAAAGTAATCCTTATTTATCTTACCATTAACTTTTATAGAAGTAATTGCCCTGCCTTTGCCCGGTTTTGAAATGGTGATGTATTTACCATTGCTGGTTCTCCATTTCACCTCGTCAAACAACGGTGCGGTTACAATATATTTCGGATCAGTCGGCGACAACGGATACAGTCCCAATGAGCTAAACACATACCAGGCCGACATCTCGCCCGCATCATCCATACCAGCCAGCTCAATACCCCGCGGACCCATACCATACAGGTTGTTCATGATATTATCCAGCACTTTCTGTGTTTTTTGGGGCTTACCAATCAGTGTGTAAGAGAACGGAGCCTCATGGTCAGGCTGGTTGCCCTGGCAGTACTGGCCTATAAAAGTTTCAATATTACGGGCAATATAGTTAGGGTTCCATGGGGTGCTGAAAAATTCATCAAGCTTGGCTTCAAACTGTTTGGGTCCGCCATACAGGGCTATCAGACCCGGCATATCATGCGGCGCAAAGAACGATACCTGCCATGCGTTAGCCTCGCGATACATGTACTCATAAAAAGGATACTGCGGATCAAATGGCGTAATCCAATCGCCTTTTTCATTACGGCCACGCATAAAGTTGGTCGACTTGTCAAACACATTCTTATAATTTTTTGAACGCGCCATTAATTTGCGATAGTTGGCCGTATCGCCCAATTTTTTAGCTATCTGGGCAATGGAATAATCATCATATGAGTACTCCAAAGTCTTTGACACACCAGCCCTGCCTTTAGCGCCCACTTGTGTATGCTCAATATCAGGGTCTGATATGTATCCCTTTTCCAGATACTCCGCCAAATACTGTCGGCCGCCACCACGTTGAGAGGTTGGAGGTACATTAGCATTGTTTAACAAAATTCTGTAAGTATCCTTGATATCAAATCCGTCAATGCCACGCAGATAAGCTCCCGCAATTGACGACGCGCCGTGGTCGCCGTGAAAAAAGGTTGGGATGTAACCGGTTTTGTCGCCTTTATCTTCCAGCGATTTAATAACATTAAGTGTGACATCAGGCGAAACCAATTCTAACAACACATCCTTGTTACGGTACGTATCCCAAAGCGACGGCTCAGTATAATAGTTGATACCGGTGTTTACCACTTTATGTGTGATGTCCGTAAAATCGCCATTCACGTCGCTGCGCAGCACCGGCCACAGGAACGAGCGGTACATGCAGGAATACAACATTGTTTTCTGCTTTTGGGTACCGCCTTTAACCTCAACGGTCGACAGCAGCTTCTGCCAGGCATCATGTGCATCTTTACGAACAGCTTCAAATGTTTTATTGCCGACTTCTTTTTCCAGGTTCATTTTGGCGTTGTCGGTACTTACAAATGAGAATCCAATTTTCAAATAAACCGGCGCCTTACCGTCATCGGCCAAATGAACAACCGCATTGCTGGTCGCTGTATGCAGATCTTTCACTTTCGAGCTAAATACGGCGTAGAAATAAATATTCTCTCCACCTTGAAATCCCTTAACGGCGTATTCACCATCCTGATTAATATTCCAGCTGCTTACGCGACTCAATGCCTTCGACAGATCGAACAACACCTGGCGATCATTATTGTCTTTATAATCAAACTTGTAATAAGCGCATCTTAAAGTTGAAGTCAACTGAACGTTGACACCATAATCTTGCAGATAAACCTGGTAATAACCCGGCGATGAGCTTTCGTTTTTATGTGAAAATCTGGAGCCAATGGTCCCGCCCGGCTTTGACATGGGTAACACCGGCACGTTACCAAAGTTCCAATGCCCTTTATTAGTATGGGTGAAAGACACAATTACTGAATCTTCATACTCATACCCTGCCCCTGCTGGCTGATATTTAGTCATGGGGCTAACCTGTACCATGGCATTTGGCAGCGAACTGCCCGGGAAAGTTAAGCCCGACCATGGGCGCCAGTTTTTTGGCGGCACGTAGCCCAACATTTTATAGTCGGCCACGGCCTCGGTACCAACAAAAGTGTTTACGTATTTGGTGTTGTCAGAAGCAGTTTGGGCCTTGCTTGCCGTCGCCGAAAGCAAAACCATTGAAACAACATTCAGAATGTTCTTAACCTGGGTTCTCATGTAAAAAGTTTAAAGTCTTTTAGATTACTGTAACATTTGGCCGCTATTAGCAATAAGCCGGCAAATGAAGCAGAAAATTGGTTTGTTAACCAAATATAGAAAATTATACCAGTGCACATTGTAACAGTTCTGAGGCACATTCTGATTCATTTCAATGTTAAAGCGCCCTTCTTTTGTCACAAAGTAGTGACCATTAACCTTTTTTAACATTTAAAATGAGCAATATAAAAAACTAATTATTTAGTTTAGTCTCGTCAAAATTATAAACCACTTACCTAAACCTTGACTACAAATGCCTGCTACCTATACGTCTATGGCAAATAAGCTGCTTGCCTGCCTTTTATTCTTGTTCATTTTCTCGACTGCCGCTTATGCTCAAAGCAAACCGTCTGTTAGCGGTACTGTTGTCGATTCACTTTCAAAGGCGCCTATTGAATTTGCTACCGTAGCTGTTGTAAATGCTAAAGACACCTCGCTCATATCATACACATTGACACAAAACAATGGATCTTTTAAGCTCACGGGCTTGCCAGCCGGGCTACAAACTAAATTGATCATATCGGCTATGGGTTATGGCTCTTTCAGGCAGGCTATTGTGTTTAAGCCCGGTGAAAACAAAGAAACAGGAAGCGTTTTTCTGAATTCCAAATCATTGAAAGAAGTTGTTATTAAAGGCGAAAGATCGCCGGTAACAATTAGAAAGGATACTATTGAATTTAGCGCCGAAGCGTTTAAAACCAGGCCAAACGCCGTTGTAGAAGATCTGCTTAAACTGTTACCGGGTGTACAGGTTAATATGGATGGCTCGATATTAATTAATGGCCGCCCGGTAAGCAAGTTATTAATTGATGGTAAACGTTTTTTTGGCGACGACCCAACCGTAGGCACCAAAAATCTGGATGCCGAACTGGTGGATAAAGTGCAGGTTTACGACGATCGTGACGAGGATCCGGATCATAAATTAACTGATATGGAGCTCAGTAAAATCATCAATTTGAAGCTAAAAAGCAAGATCAAGAAAAGTACAATTGGCAAGATATATGGTGGCTATGGCACGCGGGGACGATATGAGGCAGGAGGTATTGTCAGTACATTTAGGGATACTTTGCAGATAAGCGCTTTTAGCCTTTCCAATAACTTAACGCACACCGGTTTTTCAAATGCTGATTTGACTGGATTAGGCGGATTTAATCGCGGAGGCGGCAACGCACAATACGACGGTACATTTGGCGGTAACGGCGATGGTGGGATTGAGCGTATGCGATCTGGTGGTGTCAATATCAATAACGACTATGGAAAAAAGCTTAAGCTTAATTTTATATACTCCTACTACAACTATATAAAAGATTATAACAGACAAAGTCTAACCCAGCAACAGCTTGATAATACTTTATTAACCACTCGTGACGCTTCTGTCGAACAATCCAGAATGCGTAAGCACAGTGTCAGTACTTTAATTGAGTGGAGGCCTGATACGGCGCGGTGGCTTAGATTCAATGCGCTATTAAATATCACACCTAATGCCGATGACAACAGCGGCACTACCAATATTTCAAATACTCAAACGCCTAAAGTAAGCGATCTGTTCAAAAAGGCATCCAGTGAAAACCAGACCAATCAATTTTTTGATCGATTAATTTACTATCATAAATACAGTAAGAAAAACTCGTTTACCATTTTTCAAACTACCGATATTAAAAACAGCGGATCGGACACTTACAACTTTAACAACCTACAATCTTTTGTATCAACAGTTCCGTCATCAATATTGGACAGGTTTACTAACAGCGAGCAGCGCAATTATTATGTCGAGCTTTCGGGCGCGCTTAATCATGATTTCAATAAAACAGTTAGTTATGAGGTATTTGTGCAATCAAGATATTATCAAACCTCAAACAAGCTATTTGCTTTTAATAGAAGTCCGACCGGATATTATGACAGCTTGCAAACCGACCAGAGCAACAACACCATCAGGAACCATTTTATTGAAAACCTAAAAAATACCGTTTTTGTCAATTTAAAGGGCGCAAGAATCAGAGCTGCGCTTGATTTGGAAATTCAGTCTATAGCTAATAATTATCATTCCAATGTGCCAAACTTAACTAAGTGGTACGCTTATTTGTTCCCAAGTATTGTTTACACCAACTTCGCAAAGCACTTCCAATTAAGCTATTATGAAATGGCCGATCCGCCAACTGTTGATCAGGTACAGCCCGTTACTCATCAAATAAGTTCGCTCGAAACGCTCACCGGCAATCCTAACTTAATACCAGGCATTGAGCGGCATTTCAATTATGCCTACTATAATTACAACGCTGATAAACAAACAAACCTTAATATGAACTTTTTTAGTGGATTAACTACCAATAACGTGGTACAGGTCTCCACTAAAGATGCCAACGGATTTATCACTTCAACCTATGCCAATAAAAATGGAGGCTGGTATGCCAAAGGCGCTGTAGAAAAAGTCAAACAATTCAAAAAGTCGCGAATATGGAAGTTTGATCTGGGTAACAGAATATATGCCGGCTTTGACCAGCGATCTTTTTATCTTAATGGCGATGAAGGAACACAGTTTGGTTACTTTATCTCAGAAACGCCAAGCGCTAACATTAACTATAGGTCTGTCGTGAATTTAAATATTTCATACGATGTAACAAAACTTATAACTACCTACAGGGGCGTCAATTACCCTTCGGTAAGCACCCTTAGGCATACTATAACTACAACAGCAGCATTGTACTGGCCTAAGCATTTTATTTTTGATGCTATGTATCAGTACAGGTATAATCCGCAAATACCGGCAGGGTTTCCAAAATCGGCCAATATATTGAATCTAGCCACCACTTATATGTTCCTGAAACAAGACCGGGCGCAATTCAAACTATCAGTTTATGACCTGTTAAATCAGAATACCTCAGTTTATCGCTATGCCTCAAACAATGCTATTTATAGCGGCGAAAATCAAATATTAAGACGCTATTTTTTACTGACATTCATGTACAAGATTAATAGTATGAAAAGTAAATAAATACTGATAATCACCTATTTCTGGTTAGTATCCCACACAACATTGTTGAAAATATTAAATACTTTTTAATAGCATGTTAAACGCTAAAGTGGTAGACTTGCAGTTATAAACCACTATTAAATCTTAAAACCTATTAATATTTTTTCATGCGCAGAGTAAATTTTTTAAAGGCGACCGTAACCGCATGCGTTGCTGCGTCGATTTCGGCAGGGTTATTTGCTTTTGATGTAGTACATCCCGGCAAACCTGTCCTAAAGAAATCAGCTAAAGCTGTCAACACTCAGGCCCTAAGAAAACCGGAGGACAATCGCTTTGTAAAAACCATACTATACAACGACCTGAATGAGCCTATGGAGCTGGCTGTTGCCAAAGACGGACGGGTATTTTTTATTGAACGCTCAGGAGGTTTTTATGTTTACACCCCGTCAAATAAGCAAACCGCATTGGTACATAAGTTTGATGTGAAGGCAGTAGATAAGATATTACAAGGCATGCTGGGTATGACTATTGACCCGGACTTTGCCACCAATAGCTACATTTATTTTTACTACTCGACCAATGGAGGCGATGGACTGGTGAATAGCCTCTCGCGCTTTACCATCAGCAAAACCAATATATTGAACCTGGCTTCAGAAAAAGACATATTGGATGTTCCGCTAGATGCCGAGGTGAGCGCCCACTCTGGTGGCGGCATGGATTGGGATAAAAATAAAAACCTGTACCTGTCAACCGGCGATAACACTGTTCCGTTTGAATCTGAAGGCTATGCCCCTATTGATCAGCGCCCGGGCCGGCCGACATTTGATGCCGAGCGATCAGCCGGCAATACCAATGACCTGCGCGGTAAAGTACTACGCATTCATCCTGAAGCTAACGGCACTTACACCATTCCGGCAGGAAACCTTTTCCCGAAAGGAACAGAAAAAACGCGACCTGAAATTTATGTAATGGGCTGCCGTAATCCTTACCGTATTTCAGTTGATAAAGCCACAGGCACTCTTTATTGGGGCGAGGTTGGGCCCGACGCCGGTAATAACGGCAAACAAGGTCCGCGCGGTTATGACGAAATTAACCAGGCCAAAAAAGCCGGTAATTTTGGCTGGCCATTTTTTGTGGGCGATAGCAAACCGTACAACAAATATGATTTCACAACCAAGGTAGTCGGCGAGCTCTATGACGTTAATGCACCCGAAAACACATCGCCAAATAATACCGGTTTAAAAATATTGCCACCGGCTACAAAAGCGTTGGTTTGGTTCCCGTATGACACTTCGCCGGAGTTCCCTCAGCTGGGTAAGGGCGGCCGCTGCATCATAGGCGGGCCTGTTTATCATTATGACCCTGCCCTGCAATCAAAAACCAAATTCCCGGCTTACTATGATAAAGTTTTATTTGTGGGCGATTACATGCGCAGCTGGATTTTTGGTGTGCGGATGGACGAGAATCTGAACTTTAAAGAGCTGGATCAACTGATGGAAAGCAACGGCGATTTCCGCCGCCCGATAGATATAAAATTTGGCCCTGAAGGTTCTATGTATGTGTTAGAATATGGCTCGGCCTACGGTTTAGACAACCCCGACGCGCGCCTGGTACGTGTAGACTACAATGGTGGCAACCGCCCGCCGGTAGCTAAAATTGCCATACAAGATACCATCGGCCTGATACCTTATAAAGTGGCCCTGAACCAAAAAAGCTATGATTATGATGCGGATGATAAATTAAGCTACAAATGGATATTAAATGGTAAAACTGTGATCTCGACAGCCGAAAACCCCGCTTATACCTTCCGCAAAAACGGGGTTTATAAGATTACGCTGAAAGTGACCGACAGAGCCGGCAAAAGCTCGACCGATACCAAGTTGATCAAAGTGGGGAACACTCTGCCTGAGGTAGCCATCAGCACCAATGATAACAGCACGTTCTTCTTCCCGGGCGAACAAACCTTTGACTACAATGTAACGATTAGAGACCGCGAGGATAAAATCATCGACCCTAAACGGGCCAAAATCAGCCTGAACTATATTGCCCGCGTAGAGAATAACCAAAACCTGCTGGGTCATCAGAATATCGCTCCGACTTATAACTATGGTAAATCATTAATGGCTAAGAGCGATTGTAAAGCTTGCCATGCGGTTACTACCAAAGTACTAGGCCCTGCATTTGTTGACGTAGCTAAACGTTATAAAGATGACAAGGAGGCTGTTGATAAGCTATCGACCAAAATTATTAAAGGTGGTAACGGGGTTTGGGGCGAACATGCCATGAGTGCACACCCCCAGTTAACAAAAGACGACGCATCTGAAATTGTCAAGTATATACTGACGCTAAACGACGTTAAACCAAACGTTTTATTGCCGCAAAAAGGTAATGTAACGCTGAAAGATCACGTAGCCAACAATAATGGTGGTAGATATTTGCTAACCGCTTCATACACTGACAAAGGCGGCGCTATTACGCCGTTGACCACTACGGAATCGCTGGTACTGCGCCCGACAAAGATGCAAACTGAGAGCGCTGATAAATTTGAAGGTGTTGACCATGGTAACCACGACGTGTGGACTACTAAGAACAATGCCTACTTTATGTTTAAGGATATCGATCTGAAAGACATCAGTCAGCTTACTTATAGCTATACATCCAGGGGATTGGAAGGTAAAATAGAAGTACATACTGATTCACCTGACGGACAAGTGATCAGCACCTTAAACTACACTCCTGCTGCCGACCCGAAAACAGCGACCGAACAAAGCACATCAATCACTGCCCCGCAAGGAAAGCATGACCTGTACTTTGTATTCACAAGAACAAACCGCCCGGCAAAAGGCAACAACATCGCGGTCGACTGGATCAGTTTTGAAAAGGCTAAGTAATTTTAAGTGACAAAAAAAGCCCTTGAGCAATTTTACACTCCAGGGCTTTTTTTATTCCCTGGGCACTTTATAAAAACACGTCATTATAAAAACACGTCATTGCGAGGAGGAACGACGAAGCAATCTCTACACGATAGGCGGCTCAGAGATAGTCACGCTTGTACCTCGCTACTCGCGACCTAAACAACATCTTCCGCCATTGTTGGTTGTACCAACAATTTGCTTTGGGTTTCATAAGAAAGTTGTTGGTGACAACACCAACAACGGCGCGAGGCCTTTTTTAACTCCCCCAACGCGTCATTGCGAACGTAGTATTGCAATCTCTACACGCCAGGCGGCTCAGAGATCATCATGCTCTTACCTCACCGACAACGCATGGAGTTTTTTTTCAACAAAAGGGTTACCTTTTCAATGAGTTACTTTGTTTCACTCTGTTTCACTCAAAATCCACAATTAATTATCTATCAACACATTAACTAAAAATCCTGTTTCACTTGTTTCATTTGTTTCACACTCGCGTGAAACAAACATCAATGCAAAACAGAATGTTCAACCACCACCGGCCAACCATCAACCCAATTTAGTTTATTGATACCCAACCGCTCATATGTAGTAGTGTAAGCGTGGTAAGCTATATAATCCACCCCGTCAAAAGTCTCCACAGAATTATGGCCACGGGCGTAAAACGTTTTCTCAGGACCGGGGTCACCACCCAATACCAGCGTGCCACCGCCTTTAGCCATGTCTACCCCATCTTTATCCAGATATGGTCCCGTAATCGTCTTTGAACGGCCAACTCTGATGTTGTAAGTACTCTTTGGCCCCATACAACAGCCATCCCACGATACAAACAGGTAGTAGTAATCACCCTTCCTGAAAACAAAGGGCGCTTCAATCTCGCCGTTGCCCGGCTCGGCGTCGTTATACTTATAATCGCGCGGACGGCTGGCCACGGTATACCACTCCTGAGGCTCAGCAACGGTTTTCAGGTCGGGGTTGAGCTTCACCATCTTTAACCCGTTCCAATGCGAGCCAAAGGTGAGCCACGGGGTGCCGTTTTCGTCTATAGCTAGATTAGGGTCGATAGCATTCCAATCGTCGCGCCCGGTAACAGACTGCATGACCATTCCGCCGTCAACCCATTTGTAGTCTTTTGACTTAGGATCGAGCGTCTTGTTGGTAGCCACGCCGATAACTGATGTATTCTTACCAAAAATGGATGTCGCATAGTACAAATACCACCGGCCGTTGTGATAACTCAAATCGGGCGCCCAAAAGCTGATGCCTTTAAAGCTCGGCAGCTTTTGCGCTACCCAGGCGGGCGCTACAGAAAATACAGAGGGCAGCTTAGTCCAGGTCTTCATGTCTTTGGATGACCACACTTGAATACCACCACCTGTGAAGTAGGTATAGTATGTATCACCCTCTTTAGCCATACAGGGATCGCGCACTCCAGGGTCTGTAGTCACATCGCCCACCTGGAAGCGGCCGCGGCTATGGTTATTGTTACTGGTCTGCTGCGCATAGATGTTCATTCCGTAAGCCAGCATCAATACAATAGTCAGTTTAGCTTTCATAATATAGGTTTTAGTCTTTAGACCATTGCGATAGCGGCTTAGATCGTACGACGTCCGTATTATCGTCCCCACTCACAAAACTTACTGATAAATTACATTGGCTATGCGGCGGCACCTTCACCTCGAACCCGACTATCGCCGTGCGGGGATTCGGTGCATCATAAAAATGCGTAGGGTCGGTATTCCAGGTTTTGCTTTGCACCGGGTAATTACAAGCGGCACTAAGCTTAAGCGACTTGTTATTCTGCGTCAAAGTGGCCATGCCATTGCCCAACTGAATATGAGCCTTGGTAACCATTGACCATCTGACAGTTATAGTATCATTGAGCGACGTCACTTCATCCCTTATCAAAACCTGCTTGCCAACAATTTCGGCGCCACGCATAGCTTTCGCTACCTTGTCGCTATAAACAGATGTCAGGTCAAGAACGGCATTTTGATGATCTGGTTTCTTCGAATAACTTACTATTGGCGCGTAGCCTTTCACCAATTGAAAAGTAGTATCAATAGTAAGCGTGTTATGGTAATGGTTGTTATAGCGCAATACCTGCCAGCGCTGCGAGTTTTGTTTCCCGTTCCACAAATCAACACCCTTTGATTCCAGCGACTCATAATCCTGCGCGCCAAGGTCTATCCCCCATCTCACACCCTCTGTCTCCATTACAAAAGTGCCTATATCCATGTGTGCGTGATTCACCGACGGCGAACCGCCTTTTATAGCCAAGTAGGTAGCGTTAGGGTCGCCCCAGGCTGTACGCATCAGGGCCACAGGGTTTGCGCCACCGCCAACCCACATGGTGATTTTAGGTTTGGTGATCTTATCTAAGTGCATATTTCTGCCCCATATCAAGGTAGCCGGCATTATCCTGGTAACAGCAACAGGGCGAGCGAATAATAACTCCTTTTCTGTCCAAAGCAATGAGGGATCATGCAATTTATCGGCAAACCAAAACATCGCCGGGTTAAATGCAGCACCCGTGCCTGAATCAGAATAATTGAACGACATGCCTGTTGCCCCTGTCATGTTCTCCAGATAGCCGGGCGTTTTCAAAAATCCCGGTTTTTCAGATAGGCCAAAATCTTTACCAAAGGCAGTCTGCAAGGCGCTAATCATCATTACATTGAAAGATGTGCCGTATTCCCAATAACCGTATCCTTCAGGATAAGCACCATCAGGCTGATAAGCTTTCATCGGCAGATCAACAGATTGAATAGCCCGGTTAATCACTTGAACCGACAGATCAGGATGATCTTCATAAGTTACCATCGCACCATAAACCATACCTGCGTTGCAAACCTGGTTCCAGTTGTTATTTACCTTTAGCCAACCATTATATTTCGAATCAAAGGATGGATTAATCCCATTGTTAAGAATGGCTTTTTTAACCAGCGTTTTGGTGCTGTCACTTAATTCGTTATAAAGCCAATCGTAGCCGATGGACACTGCCATAGTCATCTCTCCCACATCCAGAAAATGCGTGGGGTTCCAGTTATCAAATGAGCAAACGGCGTTCAGTTCGCGCTCGGCCTGTTGCAGGTAAAGCTTATTGCCTGTCATGCGATAACCGTACGATAGGTAGAAAATCCGGTGTAGTGCTTCTCTCGATACATCCAGCAGCCGCTTACCGATCTTTTTGTACCGCAATGGTTGGATATTGATCATAGCATCGCAATTCTTGATCACACTTTCGTGGATACGGGTAAGCGCCTGATCTGAATTGATATTTTTAAGCAGATCTTTTTCTTGCCCGGCTAATAACAATAATCTGGGATGTGAAGGCAATTTTGCGGGTACAGCTAACTGTCCGTAAACCAGATTGCATAAACAAATAGCGATTACTGATAACAGGGTATAAAGTTTTCTCATAAAATTTGGTTGGGGCCGGTTAGAGCCAAATATTGACTTAAATTAGCTCATTGCTGATAATAATGATAAATTTAGCGGTAATATTTGCGTTACCTAAATTAAAGCAATTAATTATAAACACCATGTACAGGTCAGGAAAGTTATTTCTCGTAATTGGATTTTGGCTAATGCTAAATTACAATCCTAGCTATGGACAAAAAACCAAACCGGCTGTAAACGACGCTTTATCGCCGGCGATTTCCATGCATTTAAATGGATACCTTGCCGGTAAGTTAAAAGATGATATCTACAATCGCTTACTGGTACAAGATGTCGACAGGTTGATTGCTCCTTTTAAGTTAGAAAACCGGACCGAAACCAACCTATGGCAAAGCGAATTCTGGGGTAAATGGTTTACGTCAGTAGCGCTGGCTTACCGGTATGATCCAGATCCAAGACTAAAAAAAACACTCGACCGCGCCGTTGCCGGACTCCTGGCCACACAAACTCCTGACGGCTACATAGGCAACTATGCCGCCGCCCACCGCCTGGAGGGGTGGGACATATGGGGCCGCAAATATTGTATGCTGGGTTTACTGGCTTATTATGACATCACTAACGATAAAAAAAGCCTGACAGCCGCAGCCAGAATAGCCGACAACCTGATGGATGACCTCCATAAAAAGGATGGCATCATTGTTACCAAAGGGAATTACCGCGGTATGGCCGCATCGTCAGTTTTGGAGCCGATATGCTTGTTATATAATCGAACCGGCAATAAAAAATACCTAGACTTTGCCCAGGAGATTGTTCGGCAATGGGAAACGCCGGAAGGTCCGCAACTAATTAGCAAAGCCAAAACAGATGTCGCCAAGCGTTTTCCGAAACCTAAAAACTGGTATAGCCCTGAGCAAGGTCAGAAAGCTTATGAAATGATGTCATGTTATGAAGGACTGCTGGAACTGTATCGCATCACCGGCAATACAACTTACAGAAAGGCTGTTGAAGACGTTTGGGATAACATTAAAAAGACTGAAATAGATATAGCCGGGTCTGGTGCGTCGACAGAAATGTGGTTTAGCGGAAAAGCACTTGAAAACACGCCTATCAATCATTTTCAGGAAACCTGTGTTACCGTAACCTGGCTCAAGCTTACTCAACAATTGCTACGCCTTACCGGCAAAGCAAAATATGCCGATGAAGTCGAGCGCACCTATTACAATGCGTTATTAGGCGCTTTGAGTAAACATGGCGCTGAATGGGCCAAATATACGCCGCTAAACGGCGAACGCCTCCCCGGTAGTGAGCAATGCGGTATGGGGCTAAACTGTTGCGTAGCAAGCGGTCCGCGTGGATTGTTTGCCTTCCCCCTATTTATGGTTACGCAAAGCGATGATGGCATACAAGTAAATTATTTTGCTGATGGTTCATTCAAGCTAACATCGCCCAAAAAACAAAACATTACGCTTACCCAGCATACTGATTACCCCAAATCAGGTATAATTAATATCGATATTGACATGCCAAAAGCTGAGGATATGGCCATTAAAATACGCATACCCACATGGAGCGCTAAAGCCACACTAACCGTAAACGGGAACGAAGTGCCAAACCTGCAAGCCGGCGAATATGCCACTATAAAACGCACCTGGAAAGCCGGCGACAAAATAGTTTTAGAATTGGACATGCGCGGCAGAGTTATTCAAACGGGCACTACTTTGCAAAGCGCTGCCATCATGCGCGGCCCGATTGTGCTGGCGCGCGATACCCGTTTTGAGGGCGCAAATATATCGGCAGTAATGCGACCGGCGGCTGACAAAAATGGCTATATCAATCTTACCAATTTAGCTAATAACACGGGCGACGATATCATGGTATTATGCAAAGCCAAATTTATTCCTGAATCATATACCGAAGCGGCTAAAGGCCCCGTTGATATTACGTTGTGCGATTATGCTTCGGCAGGTAATGGTAATCAAAGCTCGTTTTTCGCCGTATGGTGGCCGCAATTACTCAGGCCGAGTGAAAATTAAATATTCTGTTAATGAAACCGATATTAAGAAAAGTAGACAGTGGTAATAATTCATTCAGTATTCGGGAAGATATCTACCCTTTCCTGTACAACCACTGGCACTATCATCCTGAAATCGAGCTGACTTATATTCGCAAAGGGACCGGGGTGCGATTGGTTGGCGATAGCATGGCTCCTTTTGAGGATGGTGATTTAATTCTGCTTGGTTCTAATCTGCCGCACATGTGGCGGAGCGATTCTATCTACTTCAAAAATATTCCTACACTAAACATTGAAGCCATAGCTATACATTTCAGAGATGATTTTTGGGGGATAGGTTTTATGCAGCTACCGGAGCTGCGTCTAATCAAGGAAATGCTTGACCTGGCTAAGCGCGGCCTGCAAATAACCGGCAAAACCCGCGACTATGTGATCAAAGCCATGGAAGAAAACCTGCATGTAAGCGGCCCAAAACGCATTGAATTTTTACTGGGGATACTGGATGTGGTAAGCCGCAGCGGCGAATATACACTGTTAGCTACCCCGGGCTTCAACAAAACTTACGACCTAACCACTACCGACAAGATTAACCTGATCTATACTTACACGTTTAACAACTTCAAAAACAACATCTCGATAAAAGAAGCTGCTGAGGCTGCAAGCTTAAGCCCCAACTCCTTTTGCCGCTACTTTAAAACGCGGACGCTCAAAACCTACTGGCAATTTTTGCTGGAAATAAGAATCGGTTACGCTTGCAAACTATTGATAGAGAACCAAAAATCAGTTTCGCAGATCTGTTATGAATGTGGCTTTAACAACCTGTCTAATTTTAACAGGCAATTTAAATCGTTACTTAAAATCACGCCTTTACAGTATGCCAAGTCATACACCGTACACGTGATGCACTTGTAGATGTGCAGATATGCGGATGTGCAAATATGCAGATTAGGCAGATATGACGGCGGTCAAGAAAAAAAACAAAAAAAAGCCGATAATTAAATAATCATCGGCTTTTTCATTATTCGCACATCTGCACATCCGCATATCTGCACATTTAAAAGCTATTTAAATACAGACTCTACATCGGCCAGGTTTACGCCTAATACTCTTTGTGCGATGGTATTCAACATGGCCTTATCGCCGGTGAAGTGGAATACTTTGTGTTGATGGCGCAATTTGGCACCCGGTTTCAGGAAAGCCGCCGGAGAGACGCTCTCTATCTCATAAAATGGCCCCATTTGACTGCCATCAGCAAGCGGACCGTCATTATAAGCGTTCACGGCGTCGCCACTTAGTGGCTCGCGGTCAGTGCGCCACTCCTGATTTAGGTATAATCCATTGTTGTCGACATCAAATTTAGCGATAGTCAACACATTGTTAGCGGCATCATAGCTACCTATAACTGGCATAGCTCTTTTAGGCGTGATACCCAGTTTTCCGCGCGATTTACCATCCGCCTTGAAATACAATACATTGTTTTTGTAAACGATCCTATCCGGCGGAATTTGCCCGAAGTAATCGGTGGTTGCTACTTTCTCAGTTTTAGCATTGTTATAGGGGATAATGATCACCACCTTAAGCGAAGGGGTAAACATATCCAGATTCCACATACATGGCGCACCGGTAGTTTGCGTCCACTCGGCAGTGCCTGTATTAGTTAACGTGTTATCAGCCTGAAAACCTACAGCTTTTGTATTTGCAGCTAATTTAATACCTAAGGCACTTTCAATACCCGCATTATCCAGCAAAGTAATATCGCGGTCGACTTTAATTTTAAGTTGCGTACCGGCATAATTTTGCAGATCCATATCCTTACTCATGGCCACCTTTTTGTCATCGGCAGAAACGATCTTCCAGCTTTCAGTATCAAAAGCTTTAGGCGTGTGCCAATCAGGGAAGGCCATTTTTGTGCCAGGTTTGAAGAACAAAGAAAACTTGCCACCTTCAGGGCCTAACCACAAACGGTTCTCACTACCGTAAGCATTCATGTGTGAATCTGTATCGGCTTTAAAGGTTTTATAGTTGATCCAGCCAAAACTGCGACCATTCAAACCATCGGCAGTAGAGGTAAATACCTTAGCCTGATATTTTGCCGAAACAACGATTTGCGCAGCGCCATCGGCACTTTTTAAAACCTTTACACTGTCGTTCTTTTTCAGAAAATCCAAGTCATAACCAAAAGTTCCTTTCGCATATTTAGATGTAGAGTCGGCGCCTTCAGTCACTTTTTTTGTATTCGACTGGCACGACGCAAAAAGCGCAGCAAAAGCTATCACTGCATAATTCAATTTTAAATTACTCATTATTTTAGGTTTATAAGTTGATCATTAAAATTTAGCTTATTTATTGTGAGCCACCGTGTTTGTCAAGGTACCAATCCCGTCAACGGTAATCTCAACTACGTCGCCCGGCTCCAATGTAAAATCATTTGGCGGCACCAGGCAAGTACCTGTCATCAGGAAAACGCCCTTTGGAAACGTCAACTCTCTGAACAGGAAACCAACCAGCTCCGTCAACTCACGTTTCATTCTTGACAGCGGGGTATGGTCTGAATATACCGCCGCGTTATACCGTTTAATCACAATACTAATCAATGTATCTTTACTGATAGGCTCTGATAAAATCATCAAGCAAGGACCTATAGCCGCACTTTTGTCGTAAGTTTTCGCCTGCGGCAAATATAGCGCGTTCTCCCCTTCAATACTGCGCGAACTCATGTCGTTACCTACAGTATAGCCCTCAATATGACCATTGCTATTGGCGAACAGGGTCAATTCAGGCTCAGGCACGTTCCAGGTTGAATCTTTACGGATGCTGATATTCTGACCGTGGCCAACCACACGCGCCGCAGTCGCCTTAAAAAATATTTCAGGACGCTCGGCATCATAAACACGTTTGTACAGGTCTGACCCACCTGAGGATTGCGACTCCTCTACCCTGGCGTCACGACTTTGCAAATAGGTTACACCTGCCGCCCATACCTCCTGATTTTCAATAGGTGGCAGTAAATGATTCTGCCAGTCGGTATCGGCAACTTTGGTTGCTGTTTGCGAAACTTTGGTTAAAAAACCATGAAGACCGTCGCGATTTACCAATTCATCCCATTGGTAATTCAGTTGATAAACAGATTCGTCATGCTGTAAAAAAATGCCTTTGGTTGTTTTGTATAATTTCATTTGTGTAAGTTATTAAAGAGAAATACCTCTTTTCCATGGTATAAAATCGTCATGACCACCGGCAACCGCCTTTACTTTTTCTTCGCCGCTTGCTATGCGGATAATATGCTCGAGGATACGCTCGCCGGCTTCATTAATAGTTTCATCGCCACTAATCACAGTTCCCGCGTCAATGTCGATGATGTCGGTCATTTTATTATAAAGCTTGGTATTGGTTGATACCTTTACAACCGGTGTGATAGGATTACCTGTAGGCGTGCCCAAACCGGTAGTAAATACCACGATGGTAGCGCCCGAACCTACCTCGGCAGTAGTTGATTCAACGTCGCTGCCCGGCGTGCACAAAAGTGTCAATCCCGGCTTCCTTACTTTTTCGGGGTAGTCCAATACATCTGCCACCGGCGAAGTACCGCCTTTCTTAGCCGCACCTGCTGATTTGATGGCGTCGGTAATTAAACCATCACGCACATTTCCGGCCGAAGGATTGGAATCAAAACCCGATCCTAAAGCCTTGGCTTTATCATGATAGGTACGCATTAAATGGATAAATCTGCCAGCCGTTTCGTCGTCTACACAACGGTCGCTTAGTTCTTGCTCTACACCACATAGTTCAGGGAACTCAGAAAGAATAACTGAACCGCCCAAACCAACAATAATATCCGAAGCATGGCCCAATGACGGGTTAGCCGATATCCCTGAAAAACCATCAGAACCACCACACTCCAAACCAACACATAACTTGCTCAGCGGCGCTGGTTTGCGGGTATTTTGATTAGCCTCGATCAGGCCGGTAAAGGTTTTTTTAATAGCTTGATTCAACAATTCGGTTTCGCTGCCTATTTGCTGTTGCTCTAACAGATATAACGGTTTAGAAAAATTAGGATCACGTTTGTAAATCTCCTCCTTCAGCATATCTATCTGCGCGTTCTGACAGCCAAGGCTAAGTACAGTAGCACCGGCTACGTTAGCGTGGGTGATATATCCGGCTAACAAACCACAAAGTCCGCGGGTGTCCTCTTTGATACCTGCGCAGCCTAATGAATGGTTCAGAAACTTAATACCATCCACATTCGGGAATATCTTCTCGTCTTTTGATTTGGCATTAATGCCGGCATTTAAATCGGCATTTAATATTTCAGAAGGATTTTTTCCTTCGCGATATAGCTGAATGAGTTGCTTTACATGATCACGCTCCGGCGAAATATCGGTTTGATAACCCAATTCTTTGGCAAAGGCATCCTGTATCACCTGTACATTTCTGTTCTCGCAAAAAACCAGGGGTATCACCAGCCAATAGTTGGACACCCCTACTGAACCATCCTCACGATGATAACCCATAAATGTTTTGTCCTTCCATGGCGATAAATCAGGCGTTAGCCAATCTGTTTTGCGCTCACGCAGTTCATAATCGCCTGAGGCATGCTTAATATTTTTTGTGGTGATGAGCTGGCCGGTTTTAATAGGCTCAACAGCCTTTCCAACCAATACGCCGTACATCAGCACATCATCGCCGGGATCCATATCTTGCAGCGCGAATTTATGTTTGGCAGCAACATCGTTAATTAAAGCGATAAGTTTCCCGCCGGAAGAAATGATGTCGCCGGCTTTCATATCGGCCAACGCTACCTCGATATTATCTTTGGGATGTATTTTTAAAGTTAGTTTTCGCATAAATAAATGTGTTAAGCCAGAGCGTCTCTGGTTAATTGCCCGTCAATTTTGCGCCAGATATTTAGCGGATTGCTGTTTTGCAACTCAAGTGGCAATAATTCCTGCGGAAAGTTTTGGAAACAAACAGGGCGCACAAAACGGTAAATAGCTTGCGAACCCACTGAAGTAGTGCGACTGTCGGTAGTTGCCGGATATGGGCCGCCATGTTGCATAGCATGCGCTACTTCAACCCCAGTCGGCACGTTATTGATCATTACGCGACCGGCTTTTTCTTCAAGTACGTCAAATAAATCTTTGTGAGCCAAGCCATCAACTAAATTAGCCCATACGCTTGTCGTTATTTGTCCAGGAATTTGTTCGGCTATCTCTAATAACTGTTTTTCATCATCAGCAACAACCAATAAAGCAACCGGACCAAAATGTTCCTCAAACAGCGATTTATCCTTCAGAAAATCAGTCCCTGAAACTGAGAATGCCTGCGGAGTTGCATGATTGATATCTGATTTACCTTTACCTAATGATTTTAATGAAGGCATAGACGCCAACCCGGACACACCTTTGCAGTAAGCTCCGTAGATAGCATCCGTCAACATCAAGCCACCATTTGCAGCAGCTAATGATTCAGCATACTGTGCAAGGAATTTATTTGTGCCATCGCTCTTAACCATCAAAATAATACCCGGGTTGGTACAAAACTGACCAACACCCAAAGTATTTGAAGCCACCAGCGATTTTGCCAGTCCCTCAGGGTCCTCATTTAGTTTGCCGGGCAATAAGAACACTGGGTTCACGCTCCCCATTTCTGCATAAACCGGGATAGGTTCATCGCGTTTAACTGCCAGATCAAATAAAGCTCTGCCACCACGTAAAGAGCCGGTAAAGCCAACCGCCTTGATCATCGGGTGATTCACCAGCGCCTGACCGCCTTCAATGGTTTGGCCATGAATTAGCGAAAAAACACCATCAGGCATGCCGGTTTTTTTGGCAGCTTCAACAATGCAGTTACCTACAAGCTCAGATGTAACCGGGTGACCAAAATGCGCTTTATAAACCACCGGACAGCCAGCAGCCAGAGCAGATATGGTATCGCCGCCGGCAACAGAGAAAGCAAACGGAAAGTTACTTGCCCCGAATACCGCAACGGGCCCCAACGGTCTTTCCATCAGGCATAGCTGGGGTTTTGGCAAAGGTTGACGATCAGGGATAGCCCTATCGATAATTGCGTTCACCCAGGAACCTTCTTTTAACAAGTTAGCAAATAGATTAATCTGACCAATGGTTCTGTCAATCTCGCCGTTTAAGCGTGGTTGCGGCAAGTGCGTTTCCCGCATGGCTATGTTCACCAATGTCTCCCGAATGTTATTAATCTCTACAGTAATAGCCTCTAAAAATTTAACTCTATTTGCAGACGGTAGGTGCTTGTAAATTCTAAAAGCAGCACTAGCTTTTTTTACTGCCTCGTCCACATTCGCTACTGTGGCTTCGCAAAAAAAGCATGGCTCTGCTTGATCTTCCACCCATACCGAACTTTTAAATTTATCGCCGCTATCGGCGGTTGAATAGCCAATAATTTGTTTTCCTGTTATCTTCATAAGTAATATTTAGGGATATTATCCCAGATTTTTAGTCACACCAGATACGATCACTTTGTTAACCGGTATTTTACCGTAAACCACATCCAGATGCGGAACACCGGCTTTCAACGTAACCGTACCAAATCCGGTAGCAGTTGAAAGAAAGCTGGTAAAATCGCCAATACGTGAATCAATATGCAGGTTTTTATCAATTGCATCATAACGCACACCGGTAAGTCCCTCCATCATGCCGTAGCTTGACATAGCACGTGCATACCAATGGCCACACTCATATTCATTAAACGGATTACGCACCTCGCCATTATACCGGTCACGGCAAGCGCGAACAATGTCCAGGCCTTTTTGTACCTCGCCCATCAACATTAAATGCGATGCTACCTGATATTCAATACCGGTCCACACCTCGTTACTGTATACAAATGGTAAAGAAAGCATACCGCCTTTTGGCCATGAACAAAGCAGCAAACCACCTTCATCGCCAATGGCATAGGTGGGCCGTTGCGGGTTAGAGTGCTCATGCAAGTTGGCTTTGAAATTATACTGATGGACAGCCTTCAAGTGGTTAGTGGTCTTGGCTTTATCTAACGGATCGCCTAAACCGCACATTCTTGACAGCCATCCACCCATAACACCATCAGAAAGCACACCTGTGCCATACTGATATTTAGGGCCCTCTTTTTCCAGGACAGTCCTGGCTTCAGGCGTATAACCTGTAGCGAACGATTGTACTTTGGTAGGATCTGGTGCCTGCAATTCTTTCCATTCTATTTTTTGATGGAAATACTCGCCGTTATACAGCTCATTTTCCATGTACTTCTTGCCCCTGGCATATAGGGTTTCGTATCTGCTTACATTCTTACCCAAAGCTTTACCCATAGTAATAAATGAGTTAAGCGCACCCAGATAAAAACTGGTAGCAAAGCCTGTAGGCCCCCAAAACTCAATATCGTAAGTATTATGATGTGGCTCCTGGATTACGCCGTTACCTTTCGGGTCCCAGGTTTTAATACAGTAATCTAAGCTGGTTTGCACTTTTGGGTAGATGGACTTTAACCATTCCGTATCGCCGCTGATGCGCCACTCGCGGTACACTTTCATGATGCCGCCTAACTGACCATCGGACGCAGCATGGAAATTATGTACCACACGTGTGATTGGCAGATTAGAGCGGAACATCTGGTGCCCTTCGGCATTTTGGCTCTCGTTAAACTCGGTGTCGCGTAAGCTACGCTCTAACGACGGAAATAAGTGAGAAACCGCCTGTGCATAGTTCCATACGTGGGTACATGAGCCATGGCAGCTGCCCCAGCTGTCGCCGGTGCCCTCCCAGGCCCAAAACCGCCCGTCATATTGTCTCAATACAGTAGGCGATTTCAGGATGGTAAGGTTTGCCGCTATCGCCTCGGTTACCTCAGGCGACAGCGTGCTTTTATAAAATGAATCTGTGAAAAGCTTTGTTTTTTTGCGCAGGTCTGTATAATTGCTAGTCCAATAATTAGCAACGTCCTCAATATTACTGAACTTGCTGCTGTACCATGGTTTATGATACTTCAATAACGGATCAGCGTCTACCCGGGCCTTATCTTCCGGAGCAACGTCGCCCATGTGCAATTTAGTGTTTGGCACATACCAGGCCAACATCAGGCGGATGGTCTTTTCCTCACCGGGTTTTAAAGTAAAAGGTACAAATAGGGATGCACCGGGCGCGCCACCATCAACCGCGGGATTGTTTTTGGTTTCATGATTGCGGATAGTTTTCCAGGCCATGGTAAGCCCGTCGAACCAGCCGCCTCTAAACCAGCAATGGTCAACTATGGTATGCGCATCATCAGTATAAATGGCAAAGTCGCCTTGTTTCTGTGGATCTTCTTTAGTACCCTCAGCCGAAAGCACAAAGCCATTTTTGATAGCTTTAACCGAGTTTTTAGCACCTGGTTGCTCCATAAAGTTGCGACAGTTGTAAGAGAAGATACAATCATGCGATTTGCTACCGATATTTTTAAAATGATATTCTAATCCGCCCACAGGCAGGCTCGCACTATCAGCATCAGTAGGAACAAACGGACTCCAGCCTTTGATATCGACATGTAGTGGTATATCCTTATCAAACAAAGCAATATCAGCAAACGGAAAACGGGCATTAAATTCAGCCGACTCAAACCGGGCCAAACCCCAGGTAGCGCCGCCCGTGCCGCCTAAACCGGCATCGCGGTTACCAAATTTTTTCCAGGCAGGCACTTTAGCCTCCAACACTTTAGCGCCGTTGGGTATCCCTTTTATGCTGATGGCTGCAAACATAGCCGGCTCATTAAACACATCAGGATTGTTGCGTACGGACATGTGGGATATTGCCCCCGTTCCCTCCAAACAAAACATGCCCGCGCCAATCCCACCTATAGGGAAAGCTACGCGATTCAAATTTTGCCCCGTATAAGCGCTATTGTATTTGCGTTTATACGGCACACCGGCAGCAACAGTTTGCTCTTCTGCCGGTGCAATTTCGGCCGCTTTAAGGCGCCCGATAGGCAAAAATGCAGCTGCACCCCCTACACCTAAATTCCTGAGAAAGCCGCGGCGGCCCGATCCGTTTTTCATATAAAGTTTGTTTTTTGGATTGATGATATTAGTTAATCTCTAACTGGTCTCTTGATGGCAGTTTTGGATACTCGCCATGCGCTCCTTGCTGGTACCAGAAAGCTACAGAGATGATATCAGAATGCTGCTGCAGATATCTGCCGCCTGATTTCCAGCCTAAATCCTGAATAGTAACTTTCAGGTCTTTGTCAAAACGGATGGGATCCTGTATATGCCATCTGTATAAGCCAAAACGCTGACGGATAGAATAATGCCCATCGCCCCTGATAACCTGCGGCAAGCCGGCATAAGCAGTCGAAAACTCAGTGTATTGCACATCTTCACCACCGGCAGCGTTACGTTTGCGGGTATCAAAATCGTACGATCCGCAGAAATAATCCTCGGTACCGGTGCCTATAATAGTAGGGAACTGTTTGTCGCCATCCATATAGAATTTAATCTCGCCTTCGCCCCACCAACCGTTATTATTAATATCAAAACCCATATAAACACCTACATATTGGCCCTTACCTTTTACGCCGTCAAGAATGGTGTAAACTGAATGATCATTAGGTGTTGATTTTCTGAATTGTGCATGAAAATAAGCCTCATCGTCAGCAACTTTGGTTAGCGTGTAGTTTACCGAATAGTATAAGCTCATATCACGCTCGTCCATGTTTTCCACGGTGATCTTACATTTTTTGCGGAAAGGCATTTTCCAGTAGCAGTTAAACGCACTACCCGGATTTACCGTTACCGGTAATGAATTAAGCGGCGCGTAAGCATTCCAGCCCATACCAAAGAATGCACCTACCGGAGCTTCGACAGACGGGGTAGTCTCGTCATCCCAATAAATACGCAGGATAGATAAACGCCAGTTACCGGTTGGCGTCATCCAAATATGTTGTATAGCACCCGGTCCTTCCATTTCAGCAATAGTGATGGTTTCTCCCGGTTTAATAATAATATAAGGGTTAACCTTCCAACCCTGACCCAATTCGCGGGCCGCACCGGCAGCATTAGCTATGTTGCGTTTGCCTTTTTCTTTTACCGGATCGGCCATACCGCCTTTGCCTTTTTCGCCTGTAAAGTTTTCAGGGCTTATTGAACGTGATTTCGCGTCTGATACCTTTGACAAATTGCCCAGATTCATATCAAGGCCGTTAAATTTTTCGCCTTGCTGTGCTTGGCAGTTAAAAGCCACCGCAACGGCAGCCAGGATAAAAAGTAATTTTTTCATCATTTAATATGGATTATAATTTGGTTTATAATGTTAGTACAAAGAAAGAACTATGACTAATAGAAAACTTTCATTAACTAGCCAATAGTAATACAATATTGGCATTTGATATTTTAACCACTCAAAATTACCTACAGATAGTATTATCCGCTATCTACCAAAAGACAACATAATACTGTTTACTGATAAGCTAAGCCAGCAGATTTAGTACTAAATTTATGATATCCGGTTAAAATATTGAAATTTAAGTTGTATATACAAGATAGGAATTTTTATTCTATATTTATCGCAGGCTTAACCTTTAAATAAGCCTACCGGGCTTTACGGCCCCAACCAATTTATCCTAAAAATAAGAATTTACCAGATGAGAAACTTCAAAGCAGTTTTTGCCGGTTTGTTGTTACTGTGCACCGTTGCTAAGGCGCAGCAAAAAAAATCGAATTTGAGTTATGTCGATCCTTCAATAGGCGGTGTAGGCCTGATACTGGAACCAACCCGGCCGACGGTACAATTGCCTAATCAATTGATCAGGGTATTCCCGGTAAGGCATGACGCGCTGGACGACCAGATATCTTATTTCCCGCTTACTGTAGCTTCGCATCGCGTGGTATCGCTTTTTAGTTTTGTGCCGATAAACGGATCGGACGCAAACTCACTTTGGGATAAGAAACAGGTATACAACTATGAGGTTTTAACGCCTTACTATTATAAATCAGAATTGGGCGATGAAGGTAATCTGATAGAATTCGCACCATCTGAGAAAAGCGGCTTTTTCAAGATCAGCTTTAAAAAGAGCACCAATAATTATCTACGATTCGGTATTTTGAATGAAGGCGGAGAGATCACCTTAGCAGATAAACGTACGCTAAGCGGCTCGGAGGCATTTCACGGAATGAAGGCCTATTTCTATGCAGAAACAGATGGCGATTTAAGTGAGGCTGACACCAAAGCCAAAAAAGTATTAATTAAGGCACCGAAGAATATCAGCTTTAAATATGCCATTTCTTATATCAGCATAGAACAAGCTAAAGAAAATCTGCATGCCGAAATACCCGGTTGGGATTTTAATGAGGTAAAAACTACAGCTTATAACGAATGGAATAAAGTGATGTCGCAGATAAACGTTGAGGGCGGCACATCGGCGCAAAAGCGCGTATTTTATACCTCGCTTTACCGCTGTTACGAGCGTATGGTAGACATTAATGAACATGGTAAATATTACAGCGCCTATGACCATGCGGTACACCAAAGCAATAAGCCATTTTTTGTGGATAACTGGATCTGGGATACTTATATAGCGCTCGGTCCGCTGCACATGATCCTTGACCCGGTTACCGAGCAGCAAAAGATCAATTCATACATCACCATGTATCAGCAAAGCGGATGGATGCCGTCATTCGCTTTGATTTTTGGCGATTGGCCGGCCATGACCGGTAATCATGCAGCTTCATGGATGGCCGATGCATGGTTTAAAGGTCTGCACAATTTTGATCTGAAAACAGCCTACGATGGCCTGCGTAAAAATTCTTTAGAAGCCACTCTCCTGCCCTGGAACAACGGACCGGCGACTGTACTCGACTCATTCTACAATAAACACGGCTATATGCCGGGTTTGCATTACGGCGAAACGGAAACTGTTCCGCAAGTAGAAAAGGTTTGGGAAAAACGGCAATCGGTTTCTGTGACTTTAGAGAATAGCTATAGCGATTGGAACATCGGCCTGCTAGCCGCCGAACTCAATAACCCCGAAGACGTAAAACTTTTTATGGCGCGTTCAAAAAACTACCAAAATGTTTACAGAAAAGACAAAGGCTTTATGTGGGCAAAAGATAAAGATGGCAACTGGATAGACATGGACCCAAAATCTGCCGGCCGGGAGTTTTTTACTGAAAACAATGCTTACACCTATAACTGGGTAGTTAAACATGATTTTAAGGGATTATTTGATTTGATGGGCGGCCGTGAGAAGGCAGAAGCGAAATTAGATCAATTATTCCGCGAAGACTTGGGCACTACCAAATTCAATTTCTGGAAAACGCAGCCTGACGCTTCAGGCTTAGTCGGACAGTTTGTGATGGGCAATGAACCGAGCTTCCATATTCCCTATTTATACAACTACATGGGCGCACCATGGAAAACGCAGAAACGCATCCGTATGCTGCTGAATACCTGGTACACTGATAATTTGTTCGGTATCCCCGGCGATGAAGACGGCGGCGGCATGACATCATTTGTAGTGTTTTCAATGATGGGATTTTTCCCGGTTACAGCGGGTATTCCGGTTTATAATATCGGCAGCCCGGTGTTTACCAAGGTGACTATCCATTTGCCTAATAATAAAGCATTTACCATTAACGCACCAAACAGTTCGGCAGATAATAAATATATCCAAAATGCCACTATAAACGGTGCTGTGCTGAATAGACCATGGTTCACTCATACAGATCTGGTTAACGGAGCGACCATTAATTTTAAAATGGGCGATCGCCCTAATAAGGCATGGGGTGCTAAGGTTCAGGATGCACCACCATCAGCAATTGATGTTAATCCGGCTATGTATAAATAGCTTACAATTTAGGTAATTTCATATATTTTTTTTGGCGTCCGGGTTTTAAATTAGAATACAGATTATAAACCAGTTACGTAAATTGCAATCGATTGTTACAGACCACTTTGTAAACATCTGCACATGCCATTAAACATTATGAACAGAAGATACTTTGTTTGCCAATCTGCCGGCTTGGCGCTTACCGCCTATATTTCCCCGGCCCTGGCGAGGATTATGCCTGCTAAGGACAAAATGGATCGTATTGCTATGGGTACGCTGCTGTATCACGAACGCTTTAAGGAAACCAACAAAAAACTATCTGCAGCCGAGTCTATGACACTGCTGGACATCCCCCGCCATCATCGGGACAAATATGGCATTAAAAAGCTCGAGTTTTGGAGCGAACATTTTGCTTCAAAAGACCCTGGTTATCTTACCGACCTGCGAGATAAGATCAAGACTGCAGGCTGCGAGTTGTTGGATGTACAGGTCGATAATTCGCCTTTTGATAGCCGCCCATGCGATCTGGCATCGCTTGATGAGGATCTGCGGGCTTCAAGTATTCAAAAAGTAAAAGACTGGATGGATATAGCCGGCTTTCTGGGTTCAAAATGTGTTCGCGTTAACCCGGGTACTGTAAAAGGCACTGTCGAGCAAAGCATCAAATCTTACAAAGAATTGATACCTTATGCCAAAAGCAAGAAACTTACTATTATAGCCGCTAATCATTTCGGCATCGAGACCGATGCAGACAAGCATGTGGCCATTGTAAAAGGTGCCGGCTCAGGCTTATACACTGAGCCCGATTTCGGCAATTACAATGGCGCGCCTACGATGTATGATTCGCTGGCCAGGATTATCCCCTACGCCTATATTATATCGGCCAAAGTAGCCATCTTTAAAAATACCGATAATAGCAGTGTCGAACATATATCTTACGACTTTGACCGCTGCGTAAAACTGGCCGAAAGCATGGGCTTCAGAGGGACTTATATGGTTGCACAATGGGGCAACAATGGCCCGGATATAGACTACGAAAAAGTGGCAGCCTGGACAATTGATCATTTAAAAGCTAATATTAAAGCCTGATGAGATTAGTTGTACTTAAAAATGCGCAGTTAAACAAGCATATAGTTGCCATTATTATGGGATTTATTATTAGCTGGACAGTTAGCTGTGGTATCTTTTCGCGTAAATCTCCAAAAAGTCAGGGGCCTAACATAGGTCAGCATACCAGCTGGCGACAATATGGCGGCAGCGCCGACCAATCACGCTATTTGGAATTTAAGCAGATCAATAAAAAGAATGTAAGTCAGCTTGAAGTAGCCTGGAGTTATAATACTCACGATGAAGTAGGCTACCTGTTTAACCCTATTGTGATTGATAATGTGATGTATTTGATGGCCAAAAATCATTCGTTAGTAGCGTTGGACGCCACCACGGGCAAAGAAATATGGATACATGCCGGACTTAACGGCATGACCTGGAAAGGCATCAATTATTGGGAGAATGCTGATAAGACCGATCGCCGCTTAATATTTACGCTAGGCAGTACATTACAGGAAATTGATGCCAATACAGGTAAATCGATATTAAGTTTTGGCGATGATGGCGTGGTTGATTTGAAACTGGGTACCATTCGCGACCCTTCAACATTTAACCGCATACAACCTACTACGCCCGGTGTCATTTATAAAAATCTATACCTGATCGGTTCATCTCCCGGTGAAGGCATTTCTTCAGGCCCGGGCGATTTGCGCGCTTATGATGTGATTACCGGTAAAATAGCTTGGGTATTTCACACTATACCGCTTCCGGGCGAATACGGCTACCAAACATGGCCCAGGGACGCTTATAAATATACAGGCGGTACAAATACATGGGGAGAAATATCGGTTGATGAGAAACGCGGTATTGCCTATTTCCCTACCGGATCGCCAACTTACGATTATTATGGAGGCGACCGTATTGGCGACAATTTATTTAGCGACTGCATCATTGCGCTCGACGCCAACACGGGTAAGCGCCTGTGGCATTTTCAAACCGTACACCATGATCTGTGGGATTTCGACCTCTGTTCTGCGCCGCAATTGTTAACCGTTAACCACAATGGCAAGAAGGTAGATGCAGTGGCCGTTGCGTCAAAGACCAGTTATCTTTATGTCTTTAACCGGGTAACCGGCGAACCGCTTTGGCCCATAGTTGAGCGCCAGGTACCTAAGAGCACTATTCCGGGTGAAGTATCATCGCCGACACAACCCATTCCTACTGTAATACCACCATTTGGCCGCCTGAAACTGACGGCTGATGATGTATCGCCTTATATGAAATCTGAGGATCAAGCCATGTGGAAAAAGCGCATAACTGCCGGTAATACCGGTATTTTCACGCCCTTATCTTTAAATAAAGAGACGTTTGCCGTTCCAGGAGCAGTGGGCGGGTCGAATTTCGGCAGTACGGCTTCCAATCCGGACAAAGGTTTGCTGTACATTATCGCACAAGATCATCCTTCTGTTTATTCAATAAATAAATTGGACGAACGTAATGTACCCGGTGGTACGAATCAGCTGGCAAGGGCACAAGCTATTTACATGCGAAATTGCCAGGGCTGCCATCGTGCCGATAGAACCGGAGCCATTGGGCCCAACATAGTGACCGCAGGCACCCGGATTAACCTCGAAGCATTTAAAAATTTAATGGCAAGCGGTAAAGGGCAAATGCCGGGTTTTCCGCATTTAAGCACAACCGAGGTAGCAGACTTGCATGTATTCTTAGGAGGCTTGCCCGCCAACCAGCGACGTGGAAGGATGATGCAGGATGCGGGCGATGCCAAAGTCGATGGGCCCGTAGTAGCCACAGGTGGTGCACCGGGACCTAAAAATATTCAGGCAACCACCCGCGATAATATTATGCGCGACTATCCCGCAGGCGTCGAACGTCCTGCTGAACGATATATTTCTGATAACGGCTTGTTGTTTCCTTACATTATTGCCCCGCCGTGGTCATTTATTGTTGCCTATGACCTTAACAAAGCCGCTATTAAATGGAAGATTCCGTTGGGGATTGATCCTAACGTAGCAAAACAGGGCGGCAAACCTTCAGGTTTAACAGGCGGCGGGCAACGCAAGGGTTTGGTAGTTACAGCCACGGGGATTCTCTTTGCCACAGCAAAAGACAGCCGTTTATATGCTTTCGATGCAGATAACGGTCATATTTTATGGAGTACCGATTTACCGGCCGGAACTGAGGGACAGCCATCACTTTATCAAATAAACGGCCGCGAATATCTGGTAGTAAGCGCTACCACAGGTTTCCCTACACAGCGCCCAAAAGATTCTGCTCCTGCTAACAGGTCTTATGTAGTTTATGCACTTCCGCAGAAATTGAAATAAACATTTATTATGATGAAGAAATTTTTAACAATATTAATAATCGGCATAACAAGTCTTGTTAACGCTCAGGATCTGCCCTGGGAAGTAAATGGCCGGGGACTAAGCTTTATGCCCGACCAAATTTTTAAAGGCGGGACTCTGGCCGACTGGCACCCGACCGGCAATACCGGTTGGAAAGCCAACAATGGCGAAATAAGTGTAACTGCAAGTAATCAAACTACCTGGCTTGCCTTGAGCCGCTCTTTTCAGGATGTGGCCGTAAACCTGCTCATGAAAGTAGGCGACGGTGCAGAAGGCGGCATGCTGTTTCGTCTGCAAAAAACAGGCGAAGGCTATAAAGGCATATTGGTTTCAATAAAAGATGCGAAAGCCACATCTTATCGAATTAGTTTCGATACGCAGGGCAAAGAGTTATCACGCGAGCAGTTGCGGGTGGCCGGTAATATTATCCGGGCGGCGCCTCCTGCTCCCAAACAGCCTCAGCCTGAACGGTCGAACGAAAACAGGAAACGCATGGCCGGACCTGAGGATTTGCCAATGACACCACCATCAACCGCTATCATTGCTGGCGGCTGGAACCAATTGGAAATCATCCTCGATTATAATATTATCCGTAAATTTATCAATGATGGCGGCGATGGTACCGGCGGCGCCACTGAAGATACCGATGGCAGTTTTGGCCCGATTGCACTGTATGCAAGTGGTAGCGGCCCGGTGGCATTCAAAGATATCCGTTATAAAGATGTCGCTAAAAAAATCACTTCTAAAGAAACGACATCACCACATTTTAAAGCACAGCGCATTAGTGATATGTATTACTCATGGAGCGCAGCGGCGGCAGATTTTAATCATGACGGCATTATGGACGTGGTATCGGGTCCGTATGTTTATTATGGGCCCGATTATACGCATTACCAGGAAGCATTCTTTGCCGGTACCTATAATCCGTCAAGAGAGTTTACAAACGTAAACTGCGAATATTCTTTTGATTTTAACGGCGATGGCTGGCCAGATATTCTTACCGGGCCGGGTGCACATCCTGCACTTTACATCAACCCTAAAGGTGAATCGCGCCGTTGGGATAAATATGAAGTTTTGTTGGGCGATAATAAGGAATCGATCAATATTCAGTCAGAGATTACCGTATTTACCGATATAGATGGTGATAAACGACCAGAGCTGGTTTATGCAAATAACGGCGCCTTATGCTATGCCAAATTTGATCCGGCCGACCCAACCAAACCCTGGAAACAACACCAGATATCAGGTAAAGGTTATGCCCTGGCTCATGGTATAGGCACCGGCGACATTAACGGTGATGGCCGGATTGATATCATAAATCCATATGGTTGGTGGGAACAACCAAAAAACACAGATAACGATGCGCAATGGACCTATCATCCGCAAGTGTTTTCGCGCTATGGGCACCGCAGTATGGCTGTTGGCGGTAGCGTAATGGCCGTTTATGACGCTAATGGAGACGGTCTGAACGATGTGGTGACTGTATTAAATGCACACGGTTTTGGCTTGGGGTGGTTTGAACAAAAACGCAGCAGGGACGGTAAAATATCCTTCGTAAAACATTTAATAGCTGACGATTATTTGACGGCTAACAAGAATGTTGGAGGTGTAACTGTATCAGAAATGCACGGTTCAACCTTTGCCGATATTGATGGTGACGGCGTAACCGATTTTATCGCCGGTAAAAGGTATTGGACACATTTGGACGACTACTTTGACCCTGACCCTTACGGAGATGCGGTTTTATACGTATTTAAGACCGTGCGTGACAAAAAGGCTCCGGGAGGCGCAAGGTTTGTACCAGAATTGATTCATAACCGTTCAGGTGGCGGGTCAGATATAGCCGCAGCCGATTTGAATAATGATGGTGCTATTGATATTATTTCCGCAACAGACAGAGGCACTTTTATTTTCTGGAACAACTACAAAAAAGGAAAGAAATAAGTAGTGATTTGATAAATAACAAAAAAGGGATACTCAAATGAGTATCCCTTTTTTGTTTGGCAGTAATTATCGCTTATTTATTGATCTTTTTAACCCCCATAGCATACTGGATGCCACCCAGGATATGCTGCAGGTATAATGGATCAGTATATGATTCATCGACGTGGCCCAGCTCTGTATAGAAGGCACGGCCGCCGTCATAATCATGGTACCAGGCCATCGGATGGTCGCCCATATCCAAACCTGTATGTTTGTAGGTACTTTCGTCGATCTTTAAGATCACATGCAAATCGGTAGCCATATCTTTAAATGTATACCATTCGTCTTTACGTTTCCATTCTTTTGGCAAAAATTTGGTAGCTATAGTGTTAGGATCAACCACATCAACTACTGCCTCCTGCTGTGCCGGGTGGCCCTTAAAATATGCGCCAGACATTTTACCGTACCAAGGCCAGTCATAACAGCAATCGGTAGCAGCATGAATACCCATATAGCCTCCACCCTGCTCCATGTATTTCATCAAGGCTGTTTTTTGATCTTCAGTAAACAGTTGGCTGGCCAAACCGGTAGTGCTTAAAAACACAATGGCCGAATATTGCTTCAGGTTATTTAAAGTAAATTTTGAAGCATCAGTTGTAGTATCTACATCAAAATTATTTTCGGCTCCTAATTTTATAATGGCTGTGTTACCAATAGCGATTGAAGAGTGATGAAAGCCTTTGGTTTTACTAAATACCAGCACCTTTGGTTTTGGTTTAGCTAACGCGATGCCGGTATTAAATAACAGGCAAACGGCAATTAGACCCATTGCATTCAAAATACTTTTAAAATTCATTTTTGAGTTCATAATTATTGATTTATTTGGTGTCAAACTGAGGGATTTTAAAATTTAGTGGCTTCTCTTTTCTTAACATCTTTGCAGCCTCGCCGGTCAATTTCAAGTACAGATCAGACGGTTTACCATCTAAATTGGCAAATGATGTTTGAGACCCGGGCGCTGTTACCGGCGGATTATCCGTCACCTTAAATATAGCAGTTCCTTCGTTAACTTCATCAAACATGGCCACATAGATCATTTGTGCGCCTGCTTTCATGGCGGTGGTTAACATCTGCCAATAAAAACGACCACCCTGGCGCGGAATAGAACCAACAGGTTTCACATCGTCCGGAAACTCGCGGCGGCTCAAATTATGCCAGCTAAAACCCGGATAAACACAAGGTACGTATTCAACATGATTTTCACGGCACCATTTAATGTCGTCAATCACATCATCGCGGTAGCGGTCCATATCGTTATGCAATAACGGCGAATAGCGCTGTACACTCCAGGGCAGCACGATATCGCATTGTTTAATAATATCGTGGAGATATGGGTCAGGCAGACAGTCGGCACGCAGGGTACGCCATGAATTAGGTACACCGAGCATCACCGCACAACCACCATAAACCGGGTCGTTTTTCAGAAAGTCAATTAAGCGGTCTAAACCAATATTGCGGGTGTTATAAGGCCGGTCAGGAAAGCCGATGCCCCAAATGGCCACTACCGGTTTGCCGTTTTCATGCAGATAGGTTTTGGTGCCGTCTTGATTCGTCACTTTGAGTTCGTCCACCAGGTATTTCCAGTCATCAATAATAGATGAGCAATCTTCTCCTGAGGCCGCTAATCCTGAAAGATCATACATCACTGCTACGGCACGTTTGTATTTTGAAGCTGCTTCAAAAGCATTGCGGATTACAACGGTACCGGCAGGCGTATGATTTTGTTTTTTAGCATTATTGAAGAAACGCTGTACAAATACACCATCTACACCATATTGCTGCATCCATTTAAAATGCAGATCAACAGTACTTTTGTCCGCCGAACTGAAAAATTTAGCAGTTTGACCATTAGTCAGTTTAAAAGGTGTATCGTAAGTCTTTTCGTATTCGGTTACGTCGGGCCACATATCAATGCCCGAGTTCCCGTCGCTGCCATATACATAGGTACGTTGATTGCTACCGTCGCCCGCCGCACGGAACCAGCCCTGGTAGCCTGCCATGATTAATCCTTTGTATGACGGATATAATGTTGATTTACTATGCTTGCTTTGCGCATAGCCCATAGAAATACTGAACACTAAAAAGCACCATGCTAATAATTTATTTTTCATTTTAGGTTTTCTGGTAATCGATTGCACAAATCAAAGCAATAATATGCAGACTTACTAATAAAAACCTAAAAAGGAATACCCATAAACTGTAAATGATTAGTTACTTCTTATCCAAAACAGGCCGCGGATCAAATATTACTTGTATCCTATCTATCCGCCCGTCAGAAACGTGATACCATCCGCAGGCAAAAATGGAGGTATCATTACCCATGTCGATATCATATAATAAGCAGACGTCATCGCCATCAACAAAAGTCTTTTTTATTTTATACTTAAACCGCATGTTCTTCATGTCAGCAAAATAGGCATCGGCGCCATTACGCTCGCCAAGCACACCGACAAACTTCATGTTGTCGCCGGCAAAATCGCGGGCGGCTTCAAAATCTTCCTGGTTTAATGCATCAATAAAGGTTAACACTACATCTTCAACACCTGTTGCGGATGTGTGGGTTTCTGCTGTAAGTGTCATATCGGCAAATGTTTTATGCCGTTTTACGCACAAAAAATAAGCCAGTTATTAACTTTCATTATCTTTAATGTAATTATAACCCCCGCCTGTTCAATTGTTCCTTAAAATCTCAACAAATGAAATTAATTAATACAACTGATTGTGCCTTGATATTTGCTATGGTGCTTTGTATGGTGTGCGATATAAACCCGGCTAAAGCTCAACTCCCAGTGCGCAACCCCCACGCGCCCGGTTACGTATCGGCAAAAGAGTTGCCTGACGGCACCGTACCCTCTCCGGATACTATTGGAAATTTCATCATCGGTCCCACACATAACCCAGCACCTGAATCGATAATTCAAGATAAAGTACCACAGGGCACGGTGTACCACTTTACTGTAGACTCGAAGGACAGCAAAATTTATCCAGGTATTGCCCGCGAACCCAAGACATTTGGCACGCCAGACCCCGCAAACCCTGCTAAATTAATTGTTACCACAAGTCACCCGGCACCTTACACCCGGCAGGTAGCAGTATATGTTCCAAAACAATATATATCCGGAACGATGGCGCCGTTTATTATTGGTGCCGATGGGCCCGATAACTTGCTTTTTACAGTATTGGATAACCTGATTGCTGCCGGTAAAGTGCCGCCGATGATAGCTATTTCCATCGGCAACGGCAGCGGCGATGCTCAGGGCAGCGAACGTGGATTGGAATATGATACAATGAACGGCACCTATGCAGAGTTTGTCGAAAAAGAAATACTGCCGCTTGTTGAGAGCAAATACCAGGTAAAACTAACTAAGGATCCATCTGGTCGTGCTACCATGGGTGGCAGCTCGGGCGGCTCATGCGCGCTGATTATGGCTTGGTATCATCCTGAATTATATCACCGCGTACTTACCTATTCAGGCACGTATATTAATCAGCAATGGCCATATAATCCTAAAATACCTCATGGTGCCTGGGAGTTTCATGAGCGCCTGATTCCGAAAAGCAAACCCAAACCTATACGTATATGGATGGAGGTGGGCGATCAGGACCTTTACAATCCAAACGTAATGCGCGACGATATGCATGATTGGGTTTTAGCCAACGAGAATATGGCCAAAGTACTTGCCGCCAAAAACTATCAATATCAGTTTGTATTTGCACGCAACGCTAAACATGTGGATGGTAAGGTGCGAAAGCAAACGCTCCCGGAAGCACTGGAATGGCTTTGGAAAGATTATCGTCCAAAAAGCAAATAACTATGTATACCAAATAAAAAAGCGCTGCACGCAGCGCCTTTTTATCATTATTGATAATAAATTAAGGTTATTTAATCTCGATCTGCCTGCTGGTCATTTTGGCTTCTTCTTTTTTACCCACATTTATTTTCAAGACACCATCGTTATAAGTAGCGTCGATGCCGCCATCATCAGCTGATTCAGGTAGTGTGAATGAGCGCGCGAAAGAAGTATAACTGTATTCGCGCTTGTTATATTTTTTCTCATTTTCCGTTTGTTCAGTCTGTTTTTCGGCCGAGATGGTTAGTACATTCCTTTCCAGATTAATCCTGAAATCTTCTTTTTTTAGTCCCGGGGCCGCCAGTTCTATGTGGTAATGATTATCCGTCTCGGATATATTTACAGCCGGTACACGCGATACCATCCGGTCGGAAATAAAACTATCATTAAAAAAATTCTCAAAAATGTCATTAAAGACCGGGCTTAATAAACCGCCGTTGTCTTTGCGTTCATTGAATTTTACCAGTGTCATAATATGTCCTCCTTTGAGATTGATTACCGGAACATTCCGGTCGATACTACTACAACAGACAGCCCCAAAAGCTGGTTTGTCATTTTTTAAAAATCTGCAAAACTTAATATCCGGGAGGTTGTTTTGCAAAACTTAAAAACACCGATAATATTTAATCTAAAGACTCTGCAACAGGTAGTGAAAAATAAAAAGTCGTTCCTTCGTTTAATTCACTTTCTGCCCAAATTTCGCCACCGTGCTGTTTAATGATTTCTGCGCTAAGGTAAAGGCCGATACCAAAACCTGAAATATGGCGTGTATGGTTAGCTTCAACCCGGTAATACCGGTCAAAGATGTGGGCCAGATCATCAGGTTTAATACCCATACCCTCATCCTTAATACTTACAATTGCTTTATCACCGTCAACCTTGCATCGGATATCGATCAACCGGCCCTTCGGCGAATATTTCACCGCATTGCTAATCAGGTTAGAAACCACAGAAGCCACTCTGTCCGGGTCAGCATGAACGATAATGTTATTGCACTCCTCCAGGCTGAAGACATGGCTTGTTACCGTCAATCGGGTTTCCTCCAATATTTCTTTTAATAGTTGATCCAAGTTGAATTTTTGTTTTTCAATTAATATTTTACCTGCCTCCAAACGCGAAACGTTAAGAAAGCCATTAATCATAGACGCCATTCGCCTGGCTTGCTGGTTAGCTTTTTCCATTGCGTCAGAAAGGAATTGGTCTTCATGCTGCAAAAGTTTTCGTTGGGCCATCTGGACAATGGCGGTTAATGAAGTCAGCGGTGTTTTGAGCTCATGGCTCACCATGCCGATAAAGTCATTTTTGCGTTGCTCCTCCTGCTTTTTTTCGGTGATGTCACGCGCAATTTTCGATAAACCAATGATGCGGCCCTGCTTATCCACGACAGGTGAAATGGTAAGGGATACGTCCAGCAGCCGCCCGTCTTTAGTTAATCTTTGGGTTTCAAAATGATCGACACGTTCGCCGGTCCTTAAACGGGCAAGAATGTTTGGCTCCTCATCATGCCTGTCCTCCGGAATAATCTTATAGATGGTTTGCCCTATCATCTCTTTTTCCGTATAGCCAAACATCCGCTCGGCCGAAGCATTCCAACTGGTAACCACACTTTCGAGTGTTTTACTGACGATTGCATCGTCTGAAGTTTCAACAATGGCCGCCAGTTTTGCGCTTTTTTCTTCAGCTTGTTTTATTTCGGTAACATCCAGGGCAATGATAAGTCCCGATTCTATAGTACCATCATCATGTTTAAGCGGCACAAAATGGACAAGATAATACTCACCTGTTTCGGCTTTTCGTTCTATTGAAAATTTCTCGCCGGCCAAAACTCTTTCATATAAAGTTTTAGAAGCGTCATACCGTTCCGGTGATATTTCTGATGGATGTTTGCCCTCATAATCACGCCGGTCATAACCCATTTTTTCCATAATATCACCTTCAATAGCCACATAACGGTGCTCGCGGTCTATCACGATAATCAGCGATCCGGGAATATTCAAAGCGATGGAACGAAAAAGTTTTTCACTCCGCCTCAAGCTTTCCTGGGCCTCCACCAGTTCTTCATTGGTTGTGGCTAATTCCTCATTTGCTGCGGCCAATTCCTCGTTGCCGGCCAGGTATTCTTCGTTCGTCGCGGCCAATTCTTCATTGATAGCGGCCAACTCCTCGTTCAATGCTTGTTCTGTATTTTCCAGTATCCAGATAGCGATACGGATAACTTTCTCCTGTCTATCTTTTACAGGCGTATAAACGAAGGTGACGGGTATCATTTGCTCTTTGCCATTATGAATTTGCAGAATAGCCCCCCTGTTATCTTCGTAGAGCTTGCCATCTTCTGCCGCTGCTTTCAGTGCTGATTCGTCACCGGATCGGGCAATGGTAAAGATTTCACGATAAGATTTTCCGATAAGGTCTCCATTTGTCTTGTTAAGTAATTTCAGTAGATGCGCATTGGCCATTTCAATAGCCAAACTTTCCGCATAAACTATACAAACGCCCACGGGGGCATGCCACATGATCGGATATAAATTTTCCTCGCCAGAGATTTGCATATAAGTCAATAAGTAGTTTCTCGGGAGTAAAGATAAAATTAATGGTAAATAAAGAAAGTTAAATACTTTATTTATTAATTATAAAAATAACTATTAAGCAACAACAAGGATTAAACTTTTCTGTTTTAAAGGCTCATACCGCCATCCATAACTATCTCGGCACCTGTTATAAAGCTAGCGCTCTCTCCACTAAAATAGGCAACCATTTTACCGACATCAGCGGCCTTCCCCATTTTTTTTAACGGCACCCTGTCAATTATCCAGGACTTAACGCCCGCTAATTCTTCGTCACTATAGCCGGCTTTGTTAAGTATCTCTGTTTGGGTCGGGCCGGGGCTTACAGCGTTCACCCTAATATTACGCGGTGCAAGCTCAATGGCAGCAATCTTCATCATAGCGTTAAGTGCGGCTTTGCTTGACGAGTAAACAGACGAGTTAGCCACGTTCATGCTGGCAGTGTTAGACGACAGGAACACCACCGATGCCCCGTCTTGTAAAAGCGGTATAAAACGGCTCAACGTAAAAAACGCTCCTTTAAAATTCACATTCATCACAGAATCAAATACATCTTCTATTACGTGTTCAATATCCGCGCCGCCTAAAACGCCTGCATTAATAAACAAGATATCAATCTTTCCATAACGCTCTTTAACTTTTGCTGCCAATTGTTCTATCGCTTCTATTCTGCCCTGATCTGCCAGCAAGCCCGCAACACCGAGTTCGGCAGCCGCTTGATCAACAGCAGCCGACCGTCTGCCTGTTATAATTACTTCAGCACCCTGCGCTTTTAATTCTTTGGCTGTGGCATATCCAATGCCGCTGTTCCCCCCGGTTACCAGGGCTATTTTACCTTTTAAGTTTTCCATGAGTATTAATATTTATTTTTTGATGTAAAGCTATTGCGAAATTGATATAATTTTGTAACCAGTATAACAGAGTATACCACTATGAACAATCAAAGACGCGAAGAATTGGTTAAAGAAGTGTTGTCTAATCCCCGTAATCAAAAGGATGAGGTGCAGGCTTTACAAGACACTATTTATGTTTTAGGCGGCAAATGGCGATTACCTATTATCAATTCAATTTGTAACGGCAATAAGCGTTTCCGGGAAATTGAACGCAGTATTCCGGGAATTACTACCCGCATGCTTTCGCGTGAGTTGAAAGAAATGGAAGCAAATCAGCTTATTAAAAGAACCGTAACCGGCTCTATACCGGTATTGGTAGAATATTCGCCTACTGACTACTGCCATTCATTTGGCGATATCATACTTGAAATGATCAAATGGGGTAAAAGCCACCGTGAACGGTTAAAAACGCACAGGAATTAGTAAAATGTTCAGAATGTGCATATATATTTCAAGGATGCAATTGTCCGGTTCGGCACTTAAAAGGTCCAGGTGAAGCCTTAATACATTTCGCGGGTGGCGGGTACGGCTAATTTTGTTTGCAAGAAAACAAAAAATAGACGTTATGAAAAACTCAAACAACACCCGCCGCCACCAATTTTCAGGATTTGCTGGCCTGCTTTCAATAGCACTTTATCTGGTTGTTAGCCCTAACCAGGCAAAAGCACAATCATCCCCAGCGGGAGCCGAAAACCAATCAGCTACCACAGCATCCTATTCATCTTTCGCACATATTAAACAAATCAACGCAGGGGTACTTAATGTTGGTTATGCAGAGGCCGGACCCGCAAACGGTCAACCTGTTATACTACTTCACGGCTGGCCCTATGATATCAACAGCTACGCTGAGGTATCTGCCCTACTATCTGCAAAAGGATATCATGTAATTACCCCTTACCTGAGGGGATATGGCACTACCCGCTTTCTTTCAGAACAGACCATGAGAAATGGCCAACAGTCTGCCCTGGCGCTTGACGTTATCGCGCTTATGGATGTCTTAAAAATCCAAAAAGCAGTTATCGGCGGCTTTGACTGGGGCGCCAGTACTGCCGATATTGTTGCGGCTTTGTTTCCTGAAAGATGTAAAGCCCTTGTATCAGTAAGTGGTTACCTTATCGGCAGTCAGCAGGCTAATAAAGCTCCGTTGGCTCCTAAAGCAGAGCTTAGCTGGTGGTATCAGTTCTACTTTGCAACTGAGCGCGGTCAGGAAGGTTACAATATTAACCGTCATGACTTTAATAAACTAATCTGGCAAACAGCCTCACCTCAATGGCATTTTAATGACAGCACGTTTGATCAATCTGCAGTAGCTTTTAATAACCCTGATCATGTAGCCATTGTAATCCATAATTATCGCTGGCGCCTGGGCCTGGCCAACGGCGAAGCCAAATATGATAAATACGAAAAGATATTAGCTACCGCCCCGGTCATTACAGTACCAACTGTTACGTTGGAAGGCGACGCTAATGGCGCCCCACACGCTGCTCCTGCAAATTATGCCGCAAAATTTAAAGGAAAATATGTTCATCATACCATAACCGGCGGTGTTGGTCATGATCTTCCGCAGGAAGCCCCGCAGGCATTTGCCGACGCAATTATAGAAGCCGACGGCCTGGCTAAATAATGATCTTGAAACAATAAATAATTAAATAAAACATCCTAAAATCAAGTAAAATGGAAACTAGTAACGTTATCGAAACATCTGCAACAACAGTTAAACAAATATTATATACCGGTAAAGTACATATCTCAGGCGGCCGGGACGGATATGCTAAAAGCACCGATGGCAGGCTGGATATTGCATTAAGTTCGCCGGGAAGCAAGGGTACAGGAACAAACCCAGAACAGCTTTTCGCCGCAGGATGGTCTGCCTGCTTTATAGGCGCTATGAGACACAATGCTGCAAAGCAACAATCAACTTTGCCTGAAGACACATCTGTTGATACCGAGGTTGATTTAGGCACAAACGAAGACGGTTTCTTGGTGCAGGCCCGTTTGAATGTTAATCTTCCGGGCCTGTCTGTCGAACAGGCTAAGGCCATTGTAGCAGCAGCTCATCAAACCTGCCCTTATTCTAAAGCTACAAAAGGCAATATTAATGTAACTATAAATGTGACTATTTAAGCTGCAATTATCAGGAACTGAAAATCATCCTGCAAATCACCGCCTTACGTTCGGCTATCAACTCGTCAAAATTTTTGTTTCTGTGCCGAAACAGCTGACGATAAATTGGCGACATGATAAGCGGATATGATAAAAGTGAAAACAAATTCATCAGGAAGTGGGCAGGATCCATTTGGTCAATGGTTCCCCTGTCCATTTCTTTTTTTATTTCAGTGAGGAATTTATCAGTAGGTTTTACGTCAATGTCTGCAATTAACTGCTGCCCTATAGTATTAATCTCTGTGATCATAAACGTTTCCTGATATGGGTATGCCGCCATATCTTCCATATATATATCAATAAGCTCTTCTACCTTAGTTCTGAAAGTCTTGGTAGATTCCATTACAACGCCCAAACGGGTACTCAATGCCTGCATAGACTCGCGGAATACGGTAGCTACCAGTTGATCGCGTGAGCGGAAATAATAATGCAGGGCCGCACGGTTCACACCGGCTGCATCAGCAATATCCTGAGTGGTGGCATGAAGCTTACCTTCGGTAAAAAATATTTGTTTAGCAGTTTTCTTGATAAGCTGCTCTGTACCGGTGTCTTTAACGGGCATTTATTTCTTAATTGATTGTACGACAATACGCTTGTTTATCCCTATCTCATCAATAAAATACTGATCGTGCGAAATTACAACTAATGTACCACTGAAATATTTAACGGCGGCTGAAAGTACGTCCAAACTTTGCATATCCAGGTTGTTGGTAGGCTCATCAAGTATCAGCATATCAACGGCATAGTTAGCTACCGACAAGCAACATAGCGCCAGTTTCATTTTCTCACCGCCGCTCAGCTCGGCACATTTACGATCGAACATCTCTCTTGGAAATTGAGAATAGATCAATAACGATTTAAGCTCATGTTCCTGTAAGCCCCTGCCATTATAATGTTGCACTTGCTCATAAACACTCAGGCCAGGATCAATCATTGTATAATCCTGATCAAGATATAAATGGGTAAACGGTATTCGCTGAATACTTCCGACATCAGGTTGCAGCCGACCGTTAATTATTTTCAACAAGGTTGTTTTTCCGGAACCGTTATCACCCTCGATTCTGATACGATCGCCTGACCTGATCTGAAAAGTCAGCGGCTCCCATAATGACCTATCAGCATACCCGAAAGTAATATTTGCTGCATCAACCAATACCTTGCCATGGTGAAGTGCCGATGAGCCTATATCTATCTTTAATACCTGGTACTGCTGTATCTGCGACCTGATGTTACGTATATTCTCTGCAATGCCCGCAACTTTATCCTGGTGAGCATCCATCATCTTGGCAGTACTTTGCTCGGCTTTGCTTTTTAATCCGCCTGCAATAATTCTGGGTAATGAATTAGTTTGCCCGACAGCCCTCCCCCTCGCCTCTTTCTGCTGACGTTGTTCGGCCATTTCCCTTGCTTTTTGCTGGCCTTGTTTCAAGGTTTTTGACTGTTCGTCCAGTTGGTTTTGCAGAGCGTTTATCTTTTCGCGTTTTTGCTCTTTATAAAAGTCGTAGTTTCCCCCATACAGTTCAAGGCCGTTCTTGCTAAGCTCAAAAGTTTCAGGCAAGAAATTCAATAAAATGCGGTCATGGCTTACCACAAGCATAGTTGCTTTACTATCCTTGACCAGATTGTACAATTGCTTCCGGCTATTGGCATCCAAATGGTTCGAAGGTTCGTCCATCAAAATAATCCCAGGTTGATGGATATCAATACCAGACAGAAATATCTTGGTTTTTTGTCCGCCGCTCAGGTTTTGTAATAAAGTATCCGGTGCTAATTGCCCAAGCCCCCACCGCTGCAAAGCATTTTTTACTTTTTCTTCTATCTCCCAATCATCTTCCAGGTCGGTAAAGTTTTGCAGGTCAGTATCCCCATTTAAAATGGCCTGTAGTCCTGTAAGCTTTTTCTCTACTTCAAGCGCTTCGGCAATAGTTAAATGATCATATTGTCCCAGATGCTGAGGAATGTACCAAGGCCTTTCACTATATGAAATCTCGCCTGCAAAAGGCAATAATTTTCCTGCCGCAAGTTTTAAAAGCGTAGACTTGCCCGCACCGTTATTGCCTACTAAGGCAGCCTTTTGACCTTTATTAACAACAAGACTTAAATTTTCAAACAGCGAAGACTTATCAGGATGTATGTAGGTGAGCGATTTGATAATTATGCTCATTTTAGTTTAATTTTATTTACCTTTTTTGTTTAACAAAATTGTTAATAAAAATCGATATTTCATAATTTGCAATACAATTTGAATCAGAATAATGTCTAATTCAAGGATGATATGGTCTGGTTCAGATAGCATCAACGGGCTAAAAGAAGAATAATATCTATAAATTTGACAACCACCGGATATGAGGATATATGTCGTTATCTTATAAGTATTAATGAATAAACAAAAATTAAAGATATCGCCCGTTGTTATTTGGGTCAGTTCAATAACCATTGGCTTGCTGTCATCAGTGCCGCAGGTTGCTCAGCAACATTTTAATGGAGCAGAAGCAATTGTAAATGCCGGCCTGACCTCAACCTTTGCATTGCTGATGTGGTATGTAAATATTTATATGTTTGCGCGTCGGCCAGCGAACTCACAAAACCAAAATATATCTTATTCAAGACTGGTAAACACCTTATTGATCGGTGTAGTTATCATGTTTGGTCTGGCCTGGATACAGCAGCTCATCCTGTCGCATATCAATTTCGGCCCGGTTATGCTCATGGTCGAAGTTAGGGGTATCCTGATCAATCTGGTATTTTATATGTTTTTGCAGCTGTTGCAACAAAACTATCAGAACCAATATGTGAGTATGGAACTGGAGCGTATTAAAAGTGACAACCTGGGCGCTCAATATGAATTATTAAAACAACAGGTTAACCCGCATTTTTTATTTAACAGCCTCAATACCTTAAAAGCAATGGTTGAAACCGGCGATAAAGACGCGGTAGACTTTATATTAAAACTTTCCAACTTTTACCGGTATACTTTAGAAAGCCGCAAGCTTGACCTTATACATCTTGCCGAAGAGATGGAGATTGTTAAAGCTTACCTTTTCCTGCAAAACGCCAGGTTTGAAGGTGGTTTTACCTTTAAAAGCGATTTGAGTGACGAAGTGCTTCAAACGCTTATTCCGCCGTTTACACTCCAACTGTTGGTTGAGAATTGCCTAAAACATAATGTAGTATCGTTAGACAAGCCTTTGCATATCAGATTGTATCAGGAAGGTGACTATGTAGTTATTGAGAATCCTATCAGCCTAAAAACCGGTGAAAACAGTTCATTGGGCGTTGGGCTAAAAAACATCCGGCTGCGCTATGAGCATCTACTGCATAAACAGATAGACATTGTGAACGACGGCAGTCTATTCCAGATCAAACTACCCTTAATTTATGAACATCGTTATCATTGAAGACGAGCTGAGAACAGCTAAGTCATTGGAAAATATAATTCTTAATATACGTCCTGACGCAAAGATCACCGGCCAGTATCAAAGCGTTGAGCGATCTGTAGAGGCCCTATCAAATGGCCCACAGCCTGATCTTATTTTTATGGATATCCAATTGGCCGATGGCATGTCCTTTGAGATTTTTAAATCGGTTAAAATTATAAGTCCGGTTGTTTTTTGTACCGCATTCGACGAATATTCACTAGAAGCATTTAAACGTAATGGCGTAGATTATGTGCTTAAACCTTTTTCTAAAGAAGATATACAGAAAGCATTTGTAAAAGTAGATGAACTCAAAAACTTTTTCCAGCAAAAAGTGGTGCCTGATTTGGGCGATTTATTGTCAAAATTAAGCTCGCCTGCAGGTAAAACAAGCTTCCTGGTTTTTAAGAATCAGAAATACACAACCGTCCACACCGATAATATTGCGTTCTTTTATATCCGCAATGATTCTACCTCTATGATGTGTTTCGATAAGCAGGAATATGCCATTAATCAATCACTTGATCAAATTACCAATTCCGTCTCACCAAAGCAATTCTTCAGAGTTAATCGGCAGTACCTGGTAAACTTTAAAGCCATTAAAGAAGTAGAACATTATTTTTTGCGGAAACTTTATGTAAAACTGGTGGTTGAGACATCGGATAAGTTGCTTATCAACAAAGAGAAATCATCTACCTTTCTTTCATGGATGGAAGATAGATAAGCCGCTCGTAGAGGCTTAATTGACCGGTTGAAGTGCCGATATGTCTGGTTAAACCTGTTTTCGCTTATGCAAGGGCATGGTGTCACCTATATTTGGATCAAACAAAATTCCAATCAAGATGAAAACTTTAAAAATCACGGCCCTTGCAGGTGTAGCCATCCTGGCTTTATTTTTTATTGCATCAATCAGCCCTGGTATAGCGTCGGGGCCTGCGCGCACTCAAGCCGCCCACGGAGATGGTTTTGCAGTACTTGAATTGTTTACCTCTGAAGGCTGCTCAAGCTGCCCGCCGGCAGATGAACTTGTGGCCCGGATACAGCGGGAAGCCGGCAATAAACCCGTATATGTTTTATGCTACCATGTTGATTATTGGAACCGGCTAGGCTGGAGAGACGTTTTTAGCCGATCACAATTTTCCAAACGCCAATACTGGTACAATCGCCTATTTACCGGTCAGGTTTATACCCCTCAATTAATTATCAACGGAAAAACAGAATTTATTGGTTCAGACAGAGCAGCCATTCTGCCCGCAATTAAGAATGCGCTCGATGGCCAATCGTCCGTGACACTTAATTTAAATGCAGAGCAGCAAGGTAACAAATTCAAGGTAAGCTACCGCGCAAACGGCGCTCCATCCGGCAGCCAGATTTTACTTGCTGTAGTACAAAAACATGCTGTAAGTAAGGTATCTAAAGGAGAAAATGAGGGCCGTACACTCAGCCATGTGCAAATCGTACATAACTTGTATACGTTCAACTTAACAGCGTCTAAACAAGGTTCACAGCAAATTGAAATTCCGGCTGCGTATAATACCAATGGCTGGGAGGTCATAGGTTTGCTACAGGACCCACAAACAGGTGTAATTAATGGCGCAGCCCGTGCAACTATTACTGCTTTATGAGCGCACTGCAGCTGAATTAATAATACGAAATAGACTAAAAAAAGAAACGCCCTCAGAACAATCTGAGGGCGTTTAACTAGCCGGTCGCCCTGCCTGTACTATTTTAAGGAGGGTTTAAGGCGATCGACTGCTATTTAGCCTCAAAAAACTTTATTGCCAGATTAAAGTTATTAAATAATAGGACGAGCAGACTATTTGATCGTTTTACAGGCATAGATTTTATAGCTATACTATTTTAATTCTGACCTGACGTATAAGGAAGCGATTTTACTAAATAAAGCGATATGGGAACTTCTGATTTTGAACCATTTGAGAGTGATATCACTTCGGGTAAAAATAGCTCGTACTGGCTGGCGTCGAATGCCCCGATAGTTTACAAGGAATTACAAAAAACTATTGAAACGGATGTACTTGTTGTTGGAGGAGGCATAGCCGGTTTAACAACGGCCTATTGCCTTGCCGCTTCCGGTCAAAAAGTAACCTTGGTTGAAGATGGCTATATAGGCAGCGGAGAAACGGGCAGAACCACCGCACATTTAACCTGCGCCCTTGATGACCGTTATTCTGAACTGGAAAAGATCTTCGGAATAAAAAAAGCTCAGCTTGCAGCCAATAGCCACGTGGCAGCAATTGACTGGATCGAACAAACGGTAAGACGGGAGAATATCGACTGTCATTTTAAAAGGGTACCTGGTTACCTTTTCTTGCATCCCAATGATCAATATGAAACGCTGGAAAAGGAATATGAAGCGACCCAACGGGTGGGTTTGCCTACGCAGATGCTGAGCACGGTACCAACGATTGCAGGCGAAAAGGAAAAACCATGCATCGAATTTCCGGATCAGGCACAGTTCCATATTTTGATGTACCTTGAAGGGTTGGCAGATGCGGTTGTCCGTTTGGGCGGTGAGATTTATACCTCCGCTAAAGCAGAGAATATCAATGAAACAGGAGCTGCAGTAAATGGGTATCAAATAACAGCCAAACATATTGTAGTGGCTACCAATACACCTGTTAATGACCTGGTGACCATGCATACTAAGCAATTCCCGTACAGAACCTATGTAATTGCAGCAAAAATTAAAAAGGGTAAACTGCCTTATGCACTCTGGTGGGACACAGGCGACCCGGATTCGAAATGGATAACGCAGCCCTATCATTATGTGCGCCTTGCAGAATTTGATAGAGGCCACGACATTTTAATTGCAGGTGGGGAGGACCATAAAACGGGGCAGGCCGATGATGAAGATATCCCGGAAGAGGAGAGGTTTAGTAAATTGGAGGAATGGGTAAGGAGCCAATTTCCTGAAATTGGCAATGTTGAATATAAATGGTCGGGGCAGGTAATGGAGCCCATCGATTCGATGGCTTTTATAGGCAAAAATCCGGGCGACGAGAATATCTATATCATTACCGGAGATTCGGGCAATGGTATGACGCACGGAACTATTGGTGGAATGCTGATCTCGGATATGATTAATGGTAAACCTAATAGCTGGGAGGATTTATACGATCCATCGCGAATAACGTTAAAAACAGTAGGCGACTATTTGCATGAAGTAGCTAATATGGCTGCACAGTATGTTGACTGGGTTAGTCCGGCCGATATCAAAGAAGTCCGCGAGTTGCAACCAGGCGATGGGGGCGTGCTTTCGGCTGGATTGAAAAAAACAGCCATATACCGGGATGAACAAAATGTGCTTCATGCATTTAGCGCATCTTGTACGCACTTGGGTTGCGTCATACAGTGGAATGCCGAAGAGAAAACTTTTGATTGTCCTTGTCACGGTTCGAGATTTACAACAGGAGGTAAGGTTATAAACGGCCCGGCTATTTCAGATTTAAAAAAGCTGGAAATTAGGAACAATAAAAAAGACTGATATAGAGATAATATAAATTATATAATTTTTTATTGAAATCAAAAAAGCCTATAAACTAATTGTCTATAGGCTTTTAAGTTTTACCGGTCGGGATGGCAGGAAGCCAACCTAACGATGTAAATATCTATGTTTCAATACTTTATAAGGACTATTCCAAGCTGTTCACCTCCTTGTTCGCGGGAATGCTTTGGTTTTGTAAAAATACAATTTATGTTTCAAAAACAAAGATTTTTTTTTCTTGATGACGGGTTCAAAGGGAAATAGTACGCCTCTCCTAACTCCAAAAAGGCATTAAATAGTGTGTTTTTTAATAATCTGCAAATAAAGCTAAAACAAATTTCAATTAATTTAGGTCGAAGATTGATAATAAATAGTTATCCATCGTTGAGATGAACTAATTTGCTTCGGTGTCTAAATACTGGACCATCGTGCTTTTGCTATTATATCAGATTTCCTCTAAAAAGAGGCTGCCATGTTAAATTTCCCGGAATTCGTAAAGCCATGCTAGTCGTTCGTTATCGAGGTCTGGATTCAAAACGTTAATAAGCGGCTGCATCGCGGTTTTCATTGCATTAGTATCTGAATTTTGAATTCGCGCAAGTGCTGCAACTTGATCCGGGGACTCATCTAATGCAAGCTGTTCCCATATGAGTTTGCAGCTGCTCTTCACATACGGTACCAGACAGAATTCGATGATACTTTTTGTTGCTTTGTTTAGTTTTTCAAGGTACGGCATGACATTTATCAATGCTTGTAATCTCGCTGTCGGGTTATTGTTGATGAAACCAACACCAATGACACACATCATTTGAAGATGTCGCTTTTCTTGCTGCCCAAAAGTGTTAGCCCGTCCCGCAAGACGGTCTACGTCAGTGTTCCCCGTAAATACAAGATTTGAAATTTCGTGCACTAAGTCCCATAATAATGGC
>Ga0157372_10000251_pt1 | contig 59407 bp, 62 predicted proteins | sample C55metaG_FD_115307 | JGI IMG/M metagenome (GOLD analysis project Ga0157372, IMG submission 115307) | Corn rhizosphere microbial communities from Kellogg Biological Station, Michigan, USA - C5-5 metaG | ecosystem: Host-associated > Plants > Roots > Rhizosphere > Soil | place: USA: Michigan... | reverse complement strand
CGCGATGTCGATGGTGTCAGGCATTTTTTCAACAAGTCCTTTTACCTTCAGTGTTTTCAGCTTTTTGTTCAGCTTACCACCTTCTCTTACACCCGGTGAAGTTCCGGTAGTTTTGATAGGAATGTTCATTGTTACAGGCCTTCCTGAAACGATCTCCAGGAAATCAACGTGTAATAACTGGTCGGTCACTCTGTGGAATTGTGCTTCCTGGATGATCGCATGGTATGTTTTACCACCAACTTCGATGTTCACTGTGTTTACATGCGGTGTGTAAATAAGATCCCTGAAGTCTGCAGCGAGCGCTGAAAAGTGAACCTGCTCTTTACCTCCGTAAAGTACGCATGGTACGGCTTTGGCATTTCTCAATGCAGTTGCATCTTTTTTCCCTACGTTCGCTCTTGGCGAACCGCTAATAGATACTGATTTCATTTTTTGTTTTTCATTTTATCCACCGGTTTTTGTTTTTCGGTGGACTGGTTAATTGACTGTCGCGCCCCAGTCAACGTTAATAATTAATTGGCGCAGTTTCTTATTTACACGCTCGCGATAAAGCTCGAGCTGATAGATTCATAATTGTGCACGCTGTGCAATACTTTTGCGAACAGGTCGGCTACCGACAATACCCTGATCTTCGGGCTTTGCTGTTTCAGCGGAATGGTATCGGTAACAACCAGCTCCGTGATCCTCGATTTTTCAATGTTCTCGTAAGCCTTGCCGGATAATACGGCATGCGTGCAGAAAGCCCTTACGCTGTTGGCGCCCCTGTCGAGCATCATATCGGCCGCTTTGGTAAGCGTTCCGCCTGTATCGATGAGGTCGTCGATGAGAACGATATCCCTTCCTTCCACTTCCCCGATCACGGTCATGCTTTCGATCACATTCGCCTTTGCGCGCTGCTTGTAGCAGATCACGATGTCGGACTTCAGGAACTTCGCGTAAGCGTTCGCACGCTTGGAGCCGCCCATATCAGGCGCAGCCATGGTGAGGTTCGGGAGGTCGAGCTCCTGAATGTATGGGATGAAAATGGAAGAAGCGTATAAATGGTCAACCGGGCATTCAAAGAATCCTTGAATCTGGTCGGCGTGCAGGTCCATGGTGATGATGCGTGTAGCGCCGGCGCTTGCAAGCAGGTTGGCTACCATTTTGGCGCCGATGGCAACGCGCGGCTGGTCCTTGCGGTCCTGGCGGGCAAAGCCGAAATACGGGATCACGGCAATGATGCGGTTGGCCGATGCGCGTTTTGCAGCGTCGATCATGAGCAGCAGTTCAAAAAGATTTTCAGTAGGCGGCATGGTCGACTGGATGATGAACACATCGCTTCCGCGAACGGTTTCCTCATAGGAAGTCTGGATCTCGCCATCGCTGAAGCGCAGGAGAGACACCTTACCCAGCTCCTGCTTGTAGCTTGCGCTGATGCTCTCAGACAAGGTACGGGAAGCGGAACCTGAAAATAATTTTACTTTATGATTCATAACCTTTTTTTATAAGGGTTGCAAATGTAGGAAAATTTGGGCTTTTGACCAAGAAAAAATAGTACAAAAGCCGCCCGTGTTTTATGGAGGGAAATAAATCCGGAAGCCTTGATTTTGATCTGGCTATCAGATGGTTATGCTTACGAGGCAAATGTCGTCCACCTGGTCGAGACCGCCTTTCCAACTGTAAAACGCTTCAAGCAGCAGCTTTTCCTGCTCTTTTGCAGGCTTTTCATGCCCTTTCAGGATGAGTTCATTCAGGTTTTTGGTCATCAGCTTTTTGCCGGAAGGTCCGCCAAACTGGTCGGAAAGGCCATCTGTATACAAATAAAGCTGATCGCCCTTTTGAAGATCGAGGGAGAACAGGCGGAAATCGGCTTGCTTTTCACCGGCGCCCACCGGCATCCGGTCGCTTTCGAGCTTTTGCAGCGCATGGTTGCGCACCAGCACCGGCGCGTTGTTCGCTGCGGCGTACGTGACCTTCATGTTACGCTTGTCGAGACAGATCAGGATGCCGTCAAAGCCGTCCTTTTGTCCCTCGCCGCTCACGTTCTCCACCAGTCGCGAACGCACGAAATTAAACACCTTGTCGGGGCTTGTGATCCCTTTTTCATTGATAGCTTCGTTCAGGTATGAGATGCTGAGCAGGCTCATGAATGCGCCCGGAACTCCGTGCCCTGTGCTGTCGCAAACGGCAAGGTAAAAATGATCGCCCCTCGCGGTTGCCCAGTAAAAGTCGCCGGACACAATGTCTTTCGGCCTGAACAGCACAAAGTGTTCCGGCAGGTGCTGCGCAAGAAATTCATGATGTGCAAGCAGCGCATATTGGATCCGCTGTGCATAATTGATGGAATCCACGATCTCTTTCTGCTTTTCCTCCACGATGTGCTTTTGCTGTGTGATCAGCTCCTTCGACTTTTTCTGGCTGCGGTATCCGGCGGCAATAAAGCCGATGATCACCAGCAGGAATAATACTCCGGCAAACATATAAATCCGCTCGGTTCTTTTCTTCAGCTGCTGGATCACAATTTCCTTATCGCGCAGGTCGAGCTCCCGCTTTGTTTCCAGCTTGGTGATGCTTTCCTGTGTTTCCTTCGTGAAAACGGAATCCTTGAGCTCCGTGTAGGTCATGTAATTCTTCAGCGCATTCTCGTAATCTCCCAGCATAGCCTGCGCCGTTGAAAGGTGCTCGTATTCATTCTTCAGGTAATCGGGATCGTTCATCTTGTTTAAGATCTCCAATGCGGCGTTGTATTGTTTGATCGCCTGTTCGAGGTAGGTTTTTTTCAATGCCGGATCTTTTTCCTTTTCCGCCATAAAGAAATAATACTGTCCGATGTTGTCGATGCTGCCCGATTTATAGCTGAGCACGCCCAGCTCATCGTAAATGGCAATCGCGGAATCCTGGTAACGCATGGCGCGCTGGTACTCGCTTTTGGCCGAGTAGCCATCGCCGGTATTCGAAAGGATCCAGGCTTCATTCTCCTTATCGCCGATCTCCCGGAAGAGCTTCAGCGCCTGCCGGTTCATCTCCAGCTGCTGGTCCACTTTTTCCTGTGCGAAATACACCACGCCCATATTTCCCAGGAGCTGGCCCTGTAATTTTTTGTTGCCTACTTCTATGGCAACGGGCAGCGCTTTTTTATAATAATCCAGCGCTTTGTCATAATCGTGCAGGGGACGGTACACCGCGCCGATGTTCATTAATACGGTGGCGATGTCCTTCTTCCTGTTCAGCTCTTCAAAAATAGAGAGCGCCTTCTGGTAACATTCCAGCGTTGTGGCATATTCCGATTTGAATTTATAGCAGGTCCCAAGTGTATTGTAGGATTTCGCGATGCCCGGTTTCCACTGCAATTCCTCGGCAAGCTTCTGCCCCTGCAGCGCAAGCTTGATGCCTTCGTCCGCATCGATCAGGCGCAAGGCAAATGCAAGGTCGAGCACCGACTTTACTTTCACGGAGTCGTCTTTCGCAGTGCTTATAAAAGTGCGGAGTGAATCGAGCTTTGGATTTTGGGAAACAGCGGTTCCCCGGAAAATGAGCAGTATGACAACTACAGGTAGCGCTACCCTTGACAATTTAAGCATGAAGACTTTGAGTTCTGTGTGGTGAAAGACAAAAATGGGAATAAAATCTATTTACCCGACAGCTGCTTTGCTTTTTATTTGCGCAGGGTGCGCAGCGTGATCGAATACCTTCCCTGCTTCATTTCGGAAATGCTGTGTTCCCATTCATCGCGCACCACGCCCTGCATCACGTAAAGCGAGCGGCGCTTCACAGGAATGGTGATGATGGAGCCGCGGCCCTGTTTCGATTTGTCGTAGGGACGCAGCTTGAAGTTGCAGTCGGAAAGCAGTGAAACGCCTGCTATCAGGTCGAAAGGCGGTGCATCGCGGTGCCAGTTGATCACCGATCCGGGAGGATATTCGGTAACAAGTACTTCGGCCAGCTCTTCCGGCGGCAGCTGCAAATGCCTTGCTGTGGCTTCGAGCAGCGGATTGAATTGTGGCGGGACCGGGTTTCCTTTGGAGATGCTCCGGCTGTCGAAATGATAATCGTACCCGTAGCTTGCCACTTTGCGTTTGGCTTCGTATCCGCGGAAAAGAAAGGTTTGCAGCTGGAGCGTGGAGATAGTTTCGCAGAGCGCGGCTTCCTCCTGTTCGGTGATGAAATCGGGGAAGTAGCTGAAGCCTTCCGGGAACACGGGATCGAGGGAAAAGAGGCTGCTCATTTTGTTTTGCGCTTTTTTACCGCCAGCTCCCGCAGCAGGCTGATGTTCTTTTTGTCGGCATCGTTCTCCTTCGATGTTTCCAGCACTTTCGGAACATGCTGAAAATTCTGCATGATGTATTCGAAAGGTGCGAGGCCCAGCAATCCTTCGCCGATGTGCGTGTGCCGGTCGAGCCTGCTGCCGAGTCCGCCTTTGGAATCGTTCAGGTGGAAGCAGAGCAGTTTTTCCAGCCCGATCCGCTGATCGATCTCCTTAAAGAATTTATCGATGCCTTTCTTATCGCGGATGTCGTAACCTGCGGCGAAAGCATGGCAGGTGTCGATACAAATTCCGATGCGCTTCGAGTTGATGCTATCCACCAGCGCGGCAATGTTCTCGAGCTTTCCGCCGACGCTGCTGCCTTGTCCGGCCGTGTTCTCCAGCAGGATCTTCACCGGGTTTCCTTTTGTGACCTCCAGTACTTTTTTGATCCGCCCGCCGATCCGCCTGATCGCATCAGGCATAGGCCGGCTTCCTGCAGCGCCGGGATGCAGCACGGTGTGGGTAAGCCCGAGCACGCGGCAGCGCTCCAGCTCCATGGCGAGCGCCAGCATCGATTTTTCGGCTATTTCCTCATTCTCCGTGCCGAGGCTGATCAGATAAATGGTATGTGAAAATGCCTGCTTCACGCCGCATTGCGCGCAGGCTTTCCGGAAAGCAGCGCCTTCCGCCTCGTCCAGGGTTTTTTCCCGCCACGCTTGCTGGTTCTTGGTAAAGATCTGGATCGCATCGATCCCAAGGCGCCGCGCTTCGATCGCCGCGTTGGCATACCCTCCTGAAATTGATACATGTGCGCCTAAAAGCATGCCGGGAATGCAGAAAAAAAGGTGCCAGCTGCGGTGCGCACGTGTTGAATTCCCGCTTGAATTATCGCTTTCTTATTTTTAGCTTTGCAGTATGAAAAAGATCCGATTTATAATGATACTTCTTGCCGGCCTTATGAGCGCGGCAGCCTTTTCACAGGGCAGCGACCTGAAATACAAAGACGACACGGCCAGCCTCAAAGGTTATTATGTGCGTGCCGCGGTAAAGCAGGCTAAAAAAGCACCTTCCATACTCATCATCCATGCCTGGATGGGAATTACGGAACATGAAAAAACCTCTGCCGACCGCCTGGGCAAGCTCGGTTACAATGTGCTGGTTGCCGATATTTACGGGGAAGGCGTTCATCCGGCCGGACCCAAGGAAGCAGGCGCGCTTGCGGGCTTCTACAAAAAGAATTACCAGGTGTACCAGTCGAGGATCAGAGCCGCATTGAAAGCGCTGGAGGCGCAGGGCAATGAGGCTGGAAATGTTGTGGTGATGGGTTATTGCTTCGGGGGAACAGGTGCGCTGGAAGCAGTGCGCGGAGGCTTGCCGGTGAAGGGTGTTGTTTCCTTCCACGGCGGACTGGGTAAAGATTCAACAAGGACGAATGTGCCGGTGCAGGCGAAAGTGCTGGTGCTTCATGGCGCGGACGATCCGTATGTTCCGGCGAATGATGTAAAGCAGTTCCAGCAGGAAATGCGTGATGGCAAAGCCGACTGGCAGATGGTGTACTATGCGAATGCAGTGCATGCTTTTACCGATCCGGCTGCCGGAACCGACAACAGCAAGGGAGCGGCTTACAACAAGCAGGCTGATGAGCGTTCCTGGAAAGCTATGCTGGCGTTCCTCGAGGAAGTGGCGGGAAATAAATAATAAAATGCTTTAAAAGCAGGCGGGTTTTTGCTATTCGAAAACATTTCGTAGTTTTGCAGCCCTACTATAAATGCCCAGTTGGCGGAATTGGTAGACGCGCTGGTCTCAAACACCAGTAGGAAACTGTGCCGGTTCGACTCCGGCACTGGGTACGACTCAAGGGGCTTCCACCCTGAAAGTTAATTAAAGCCTCATCTTCGAAAGGAGATGGGGTTTTTGTTTTTAGATTATTAGTTCTGCACGTACTACAAGTTTTTGAATCCCCTGCAACTATCCATAGAAAGTATAAGTTGTTCCCTGAAAAGTATAAGTAGTTGAGCTGCTATCTGCTGACCTTTGTGCGGAAGATCAGAAAAGCAATTATAAATACAATTTAAAACCAGACCTATGAAAAGAGATATTTCAGCTAAACAAAAGCCGCTGGGGAGCGGATACAATTTTTATTCAACATCCGATGACGTGATGAAGGGTGTAGTTCTTGAAGGCTATACTGTGATAGTTACAGGCGGATATTCGGGAATTGGCCTTGAAACGGTGAAAAGACTGCGTGAAGCCGGCGCTACAGTTATTGTTCCAGGTAGAAATGTAACGGCTGTCCGCGAGTTATTCCATGAGATCAAAACCGGTATTGAAGTGGAATACATGGATTTGATGAATCCGGAAAGCATCAGCAACTTCGTTGAAAAGTTCCTGGCTTCAGGCCGGCCTTTGAATCTTCTGATCAATAATGCCGGAGTTATGGCCTGCCCTTTGAACAGGGATGCCCGGGGATATGAGTCACAGTTTTCCACGAATCATTTAGGACATTACCAGTTAACAGTCGGACTTTGGAGCGCTTTAAAAAAAGCGAATGGTGCACGGGTGATAAACGTTTCATCACTGGGGCACAGATTTTCCGATATTAATTATAGCGACCCTAATTTTGAAAGCAGCGCCTATGACCGATGGAAAGCATACGGGCAGTCTAAAACAGCCAATATACTCTTCAGCGTGCAATTGGATAAGCTGGGCAAGGCAGACGGCATTCGGGCATTTTCGCTGCATCCGGGAAGGATCATCGATACGAATTTAAAGAAGTATCTTTCAACAGAGGAATTAATAGCATCCGGAGTATTGAATAAAGATGGAACTCAGAAGAAAGATGATTCCGGCCCGGCTATGAAATCTATTGAGCAGGGTGCTGCAACAACATTGTTTTGCGCCACGAGTGCGCTCTTGAATGGCATCGGTGGAGTTCACTGTGAGGATTCTGATATTGCAGAAGTGTTGCAGGAGGAAGCTGACGTTTCGAAAATGTCCAAAGGTGTTTTGCCATACGCTGTTGATGGTTATAATGCGGAACGGCTGTGGGACTTGTCGTACAAATTAACGGGTGTAACAATAGCATAAAGTTCATATATTGTATCATGGAGTATATCGATATTAAATCTATTTCAGAGCTGCATACTTTTTACGGATATGCTAAGCCCCTGAATCCCCTGATCTCGATCATCGATCTCACGAAAGTAGACCGATCAAAAAGAACAAAACGGCCGGTATTCTACCGCGTAGGTCTTTATACGATCGCCTGTAAAAAAATTACGGGACAATTAAAGTACGGAAGAACAACCTATGATTTTTCCGAGGGTTCCCTGCTTTTCACGTCTCCCGATCAGGCCGTATCCCCTGACCCCGATATCCAGATACATGATGGTTGGGGTTTATACATCCACCCCGACTTTTTGAACGCAAGTGAAAGAGGACGAAAATTAAAGGATTTCTCTGCTTTCGGATACGATGCAAATGAGGCGCTGCATGTTTCAGATGAGGAGAAAAAAACATTAGAGCGTTGCCTTCAGAATATTCAACGGGAATTGTCGGCGAACATCGACAATTATTCCTACGAGATCATTCTGAATAATCTGGAGTTGCTGTTTGCTTATTGCACACGGTTTTACGGCCGCCAATTCCTTACCAGGGTGTCTGTTAGCAACGATGTTGTGCAAAGGTTCGAACGGCTTTTAAATGATTATTTTGCCCAGGATACGCTTGCCGATGCGGGGCTGCCGGATGTTAAATATTTTGCCTCCTGCTTAAATCTTTCCGGCAGCTACCTGTCAGATCTGCTTGGCAAATACACAGGGAAAACTACGCTGGAGCATATTCATTTGAAATTGATTGAAAAGGCAAAATCACTATTGTGGGGCACTGAGAAACAGATCAGTGAAATAGCGTATGATCTTGGTTTTGAGCATCCCTCTCATTTTACAAAATTGTTTAAGTCAAGGGCGGGAATGTCTCCGCGGGAATTCCGGAACCTTAATTAGCCTGTGATTTCTTTGTTCAGGACCTAGGTTTTTGCCCGGGAAATAGTAAACGATACTTTCCCAAAAACAAGAAAAACCGTATATTTAAGGCAAGATCAATATTGCTTAGATGAAACCATTATCACAGACAAGAATTTACCTCGTAGAAGATAATTTTGTATATTCCTATGTGCTCGAGCAGGCATTAAAGGAGCATGGGAACTTTAAGATCACCACGCTGTCGACGGGTGAAGATTGTATCGCTGCCCTGAACAACGACATCCCCGATCTGGTGGTGCTTGATTACAATCTTGAAAAAGGCATGAACGGGTTAGATACATTGCGGCAGATCAGGAAAAAAACGAGGATCCCGGTGATCATTCTCTCCAGTCAACCCGACGCCCAGGTTGCTGCAGATTTTCTCAAAGAAGGCGCCACCGATTACATCCAGAAGAAAAGCAACGATCAGTCGATGGAGCCGCTGTGTGCAGCCATTCTGCAGGCGCTACGCTAAGATATGAGCGGGAAGGCCAGGATAATCGTTGCGTTCTGCATCAGCATGGGGCTTTTGCTCCTGCTTGGCGCGTATGCGTTCAAATCTACCAACCAGTACAAGAGCGCTTCCGAATGGGTAACGCATACTCAAACCGTTATATCGGAAGCGGAAGTGATCCTGCGCGAGATCCAGGGAATTGAATCATCGCAGAGAGGTTATGTGATTACCGGCGAGCCGCGGTTCATCCGGCGTTTTAACTCGGATATTGCAACTGTGAGGGCAAGCAGCGCAAAGCTGAAAGGTTTGATCAGTGATAACCCGCGGCAAACGGCGTTGCTTGATTCGATAAGCCGGAAGCTGGACTCCAAGATCAAATTTGCAGCGTTAGCGGTGGAAACAAGGGATGCGAGTGGTTTTGCAGCTGCACAAAAGCTTATTGCCACAGGTGTGGGCGAAGATCTGATGCTGGACCTGAAAGCGCAGACCGAGAAATTTATCGCGAACGAAGAGGGCCTGCTGAACACGCGGCTCGAGGTGGCCAATGCAAGCTACTCCTTTGCGCGGAACGTGATCATATCGGTGATCATTTTCACGATTATTTTTGTGCTCGTGACAATGATCTTCTTCATTAAAGATTATAACATCCGGAAAAGAGCCGCCGACCAGCTGAAGATGGCCACCAGGCTGGCGGAAGAATCTGTCATGCTCAAGGAAGCCTTTCTTGCGAACATGAGCCATGAGATCCGTACGCCGATGAATGCGATCATTGGCTTTACCGACCTGCTTCTTAAGCGCGAGCTCGGAGCATCGGAAAAGGATTATGTATCTACGATCAAAACTTCCGGTGAGAACCTTCTCCGCATCATCAACGACATTCTCGATGTTTCGAAAATGGAATCGGGAATGATGAGCTTTGAAACGCATCCCCTGAGCATCAAAGAGCTTTTTTCCTCACTGAAGGCAATGCTTGGTCAAAAGGCGGGCGAAAAGAATATTTCACTCGCATTCTCCTTCGATCCGGCCGTACCGGACGTAGTGCTGGGCGATCCCACAAGGCTTACGCAGATACTCATCAATCTTGTCGGGAACAGCATCAAATTCACTTCAAAAGGAAAAATTGAAGTGTTCGCAAAGACCGTTGGCGCGCAGCCCTCGGAAGAATGGCTGATTGAATTTACGGTGAAGGATACAGGCATAGGAATTCCGAAAGATAAGCTCGATAAGGTGTTTGAGCGTTTTATACAGGCAGAATCGCATACCACCCGCCACTACGGGGGAACGGGGCTCGGACTCAGCATTGTGAAGCAGCTTGTTGAATTGCAGGGCGGAACGATCACGATCGGCAGCACCCTTGGTGAAGGCTCCGTGGTTACGTTTGTGCTTCCGTTCAGGAAGATGAAAGAAGGAGCTTTTATCGCTGATAAGAGCAGCAGATATAAAAACGGGATGGAGCTCAGGCAGAAGAAAGTGCTCCTGGTTGAAGATAACCCGGTAAACGTTAAATACATGCTGAGCCTCCTTGAGCTGCACGGCATTGTTCCCGAGCTGGCGGAGAATGGAAAAATAGCGGTGGAAAAAATAAAAAACAAGGTGTATGATGTCGTTCTCATGGACATCGAAATGCCGGAAATGAACGGGTATGAAGCGACAACGATCATCAGGAAAGAGCTGAAGAACAGCACGCCGATCATTGCCATGACCGCGCACGCCATGGCAGGTGAACAGGAAAAGTGCCTGCAGCTGGGAATGAATGCCTATATCTCCAAGCCTGTGAGGGAAAGCCTGCTGCTGGAAAAGCTGTTCGATCTCCCCTCAGCGGAAGAACAGAAGGTGACGCAAAACGTTCCGAAGCAATTGCTCAATCTCGATTTTCTGATCAGGTCGATGCGGGGCAGGAAAGAGGTGATCAGGGAAACAATGGAAATGACACTTCGCCAATTGCCGGAAGATATGCAGATGATCAATGAAGGGTTTGACAAGGCTGATATGGATACCGTGCGCCGCTTTGCTCACCGGATGCGATCTACGGTGTCGTTGTTGGGTATGGCCGGTCTCGAGTCCCTGCTGGGTGAATTGGAAATGCTGGCAATGAAGGAAAATGGAGAGGAGCAGGCCCGTAAGCTGCATGAGCCCCTGAGTGCACTGTACCGGCAGGCAATAGAAGAAATTGAAACTGAAAAATTAAAGTATCACTAAAAAAATAGAGCTATGGATTTTCTGAAAAAACTGTTCAACGCAAAAAAGGAGAAAACAGGAATTGTTTTTATTATTGAAGATAACCCTGTTTATGCCGGAACCCTGAGATCTTTTATCCAGTCGGGCTTTCCGCAGATCAAAGAAATAAAGATCTTTCCCGTAGGAGAAACTGCTTTACCCGAATTGAACAAAAATCCCGACCTGGTCATTATCGATTATTTCCTGGATGCAAAGTATCACGATGCGGAAACAGGCCTGGAGATCATTAAGAAGATCAGGGAAGAAAAGCCTAATATGAACATCCTCGTGCTGAGCTCTCAAAGCGATATCGAGGTGGTTGTTGAGGCCGTAAAGAAGTATAATTGCAGCTATGTGAAAAAAGACGCCGACGCCTTTGATAGGGTGGAAGAGATTGTTAAAGAAATTGTTTAAAACCAGGCTTATATGTCAAGAGTATTTATCACCGGCTCGGCAGACGGCCTTGGACAGTTGGCCGCAAATGCTTTGATTTCCCAGGGCCATAAGGTGGTCCTTCATGCAAGAAATGCTGCAAGAGGCAACGAAGCGCTGGCAAGAGTGGCGGGTGCGGAAACGGTTGTTACCGCTGACCTTACAAGTATAGATGAAACAATACAGTTAGCTGAAAAAGTGAATGCGTCAGGAAAGTTTGATGCCATTATTCATAATACCGCTGTTTATAACGCTTCCGCAAAAGATCTTTTTGCTGTCAACACCTTAGCGCCTTATATTTTAACCTGCCTTATACAAAAGCCGGAACGTTTGATCTACCTAAGCTCGGACATGCACCAAAGCGGGAGTTCAAAGCTCGGGTATTTTAATACGGACAGGAGTACTATAAATTACTCCGACACGAAGCTGCATGTGCTGATGCTTTGCAAGGCTGTATCAAGGGCTTGGCGCGATGTATATGCCAATGCAGTACATCCGGGTTGGGTGCCTACAAAGATGGGAGGCAGCGGAGCGCCCGATGATCTTCAAAAAGGATATGAGACACAGGTATGGCTGGCAGGGAGCGACGACGAAAAGGCAAAGGTAAGCGGACGGTATTTTTATCACAAAAAAGAAATACCTTCTAATCCTGAAGCTGATAACACCGCGCTGCAAGTTAGGTTTTTGGGCTTGTGTAAAGAGATCACAGGTGTTTCATTCCTGGATAGTTAAGCCAATAAAGGGTATCTGTTTTCCGTAAAAGGTGCCTTGTTTTAAAACCCCGGCATCTCGATCCCGGTAATATTATTATAAAGCTCCAGCGCATAAAGGTCCGTCATTCCGGAAATATAGTCGATTATGATCATCGCCTTTACATACGCGGAATCACTTTCGTTAAACCTGTGCTGCGCAGGTAAAAGCTCGAGTATTTTTTTATGCCGCTTGATCCGGTCCTCTTCTTTGGTCAGTGCGGCTTCTATAAATTTCTCAACAAGAGTGGACATGATCTGGAACCCGGCCAGCTCGATCTTGGCAACGCTCGGGTAGTTGTATATTTTATCGTAGGACACTTTTTCTATTTCTTCCAGAACAGATCTTACATCCTTTAAATTGGAATAGAGCGAACCCTTGTACGCTCCCTTCGCTATGCTGTCGATGTTGCTGATAAACTCCTGAGAAACCGACAGCGCCAAGTAATTGATCGCTTTCGCCCTCAGATAGCCGATCAGCTCGTTGGGATCCTCTTCGAGGATCTTGCAGGTGCTTTTCACCTGCGCCATCTTCTCCGTCTTGTTCAGCTTAATAATTTTAAGGAATGTGTCGGCAACATAGTTGGTGCTTAATATTTTTAAGCGGTGCGCATCCTCAAAGTCGATGATGTTATAGCAGATATCATCCGCCGCCTCCACCAGGTAAACAAAAGGATGCCTGAAGTACGCGCCTTTGTTAGCGGGATCAGGGATCATCCCTGTGGCTTTCGCAACGTCATTGAAAACATTTTTTTCCGTTTGAAAATAACCATACTTCTTTAAATGCAGCGATCCTTTTTTGCCTTTGCTTTGCCTGGATGAGCAGGGATATTTCAGGATGCTCGACAGTGTGGCATACGTTAACCTGAAGCCTCCCACCAGCCGGCCGGGATATTGCCTTGTTAAGATCCTGAGCGCATTGGCGTTCCCTTCGAAGTTGGTAAGGTCGGCCCATTCATCGGCAGAAAATAGTTTTTTAAGATTGGGATCGCTGTTTTCCTTAAAGAATTTCGAGATCGCTTCTTCGCCCGAATGCCCGAAAGCAGGGTTTCCCAGGTCGTGCGCCAGTGCCGCGGCGGCAATAACGCTTTTCAAATGATTGCGGTAAAAGCGGCGCGCTTCGTCGTTTTGATCTACTTCCGGCATTGCAGCAATGTGCTTGCCGATGATCTTTCCAAGCGACCGGCCCACACTTGCCACCTCCAGTGAATGGGTTAAGCGGTTATGCACAAAGATGTGCTTGGGTAAAGGAAATACCTGTGTTTTATTTTGAAGCCGGCGGAATGCCGAAGAAAAAATGATCCTGTCATAATCTCTTTCATATTCGGTTCTCACCCCCGAGGTGTTTACCGGCAACCCATACCGCTGATCGGAAAAGCAGGTTAGCCAGTAGGAATTATTTTTGTTCTTCATTTTCTGTTTGCAGTTAACCGGCAATTAAAACACATTAATGATTGCCGTATGATTATTAATAAAGATAAAAATAAATAGATGAATATCAGTAAGGAGCCTGAGATTTGTTGCTTCCGCGGCCGGATGCCTTACTATTTTTCCGATGCTAAAGGGAATACTTTCACGAGCTATATGACAGAAATTTATTTATTACATTTACTTATTGCAGCGCTTGTTTTACCGGTTAATAACCCGCGCCAAATTAAAGACAGAGCTACCGGAATATATGATCCTTACTCAGTTATCGCATGAAGCTTAGAAATCTGATCGCACTGTTAGTTGTACTGGGCTTTTGTTGCTGCTCCGGTAATGAAACACAAGTGCTGTCCGAAAAATATTTTGGGGCATATATTGAAAACGGTCCGCGAATGGGGCGGATCTTTAGGGATTCTGCGGGAATCCGTTATTTTTACTGCTACACTGCCGCTACGATCACTAATGATAGCGTGCTTCCCATGAACCTGCAAATTGCTTTCTCAAAGGAATACTACCAACCTACTCCCATCAATGGACAAAAGTTCAAAGTGTTTTTACAGGATACCCCGACTCTTTCCAACACAGATATAAAAGCGACGCTAAACGCTCCTTACGCAGCATTCAGCAAAGTCATTGATCCGAAGGGAAAGTGTGAGCTGCATATTGGCTTCCTTGCCGAGTACAGCGACGAAATGAATCCGATTCCCTTTGCCTTGTTTTCGAAGGGTCATAAGCTTCATTACAGATCCATCCCCGATGATGCCGTAAGCGAAGTTCCGGTAACAAAAGACCAATTAACGCTATTGCTTGGATTGGGCTTTAGTCATACCGGCTCCGATCGAAGCTACTCCATCATTCCATGCGGGAAGATCTGCTTTTCAGATAAAAGAGATTGAAGGGAATTATTCTTCTTCTAAAAGCCGCACTATCGGATCACGGCCTCCTTGTTATATTTATTCCGGTACTCCAGCGGCGATAAGCCTGTAACTTTTTTAAATACCGTTCTGAAAGCTTTGCTGTCGGAGTAGCTCACGCTGTACATTATCTCGTCAACGCTTTCCCTGCTGTTTTCCAGCTTTCTTTTGGCTGCTTCCATTTTCACTTTCTGCATGTATTCAACCGGGGTGTTCGCTGTCGCTTTAATGAAGCGCCTGTCAAAGTTCCTTCTGCCGATCGCAAGCTGATCGGCCAGCTCGCCGATGGATATCTTTTCGCTCACATGCTTCTCAATATACAGCTGCGCCTTTTTTATGGCCGCATCCTGGTGGTCCTTTAAGCCTGAAAAGATGCTGAAATGCGATTGCGTATCGCGGTCGATGTCCACTTCAAACACTTTGGAGCAATAAACTGCCGCTTCTCTTCCGCAATATTTCTCTACGAGGTAGAGCAGCAGATGCAGAAATGAATATGCGCCGCCATTGGTATAGATGCCATGCTCATCGGTGATAAGCTTATCGGTAACTACCTTCACATCCGGGAACATTTTAGCGAAGGCATCGGAGGCGATCCAGTGCGTGGAGCACGTTCTTCCTTTTAACAATCCCGTGGACGCCAGCAGGAATGCGCCGGTGCACATGCTGGCCACTTCGGCTCCCTGCTTGTAGTGCGCCGCTATCCATGGAAACAGCTCTTTGTTCCCTTTTATAGATGCCGCATAGTTTGATTTAATGGCCGGAATGATGATCAGGTCGGTTTTCTTTACCTGGCTTAAAGAGGCATTCGGGTGAATGGAAAAAAGGCCTTCATGCACGCTTACTTTCTTCGAGTTTCCTACCAGCTGGATGAAGAAGGCCGGTTTCTTCCCATTGTTTACGAGGTAGCTGTTGGCCCGATCCAGCACTTTATAGGAGCCTACGATCGTGCTGAGGTTTGGGTCCTGTTCGGGTATGAGTATGGAGACATGCATCATGATGCTGCAAATGTATGTTTTTTAATTGTCCAAATCAACCCCTTAGAATGTCTGTTTCACACACCCCGGAATCCGGTGGATGTCTCTACATTTGTAACGTAATTTAAACCTCGTAAACTAAAACAATCACAAAATGGACGCAAAGCAAATTAGTGTAAAGTGTGTGCTCGACGCCTGGAACTCAAGGATAGAAGCCGCCGATAAGATCTTCGCTTCACTTACGGATGATGATCTGCAGAAAGAAGTATCACCGGGACGCAACAGGGCGATCTACCTGTTGGGACACCTTGCGCTTGTGCACGATAAGATGCTGCCCCTGCTCGATCTCGAACCGCAGCGCTATGCACACCTCGAAGAGGCTTTCCTGCACAAGCCGGACAGGTCTGTTTCGGAAATACCAACGGCAAAAGAGCTGCGGGAGATCTGGAAAGATGTTAATTCAAGGCTTGCTTCGCATTATAACAAACTGAGCGCCGATGACTGGTTCAAGCGTCATACTTCCGTTTCGGAAGAGGATTTTATAAAGGAGCCGCACCGGAACAGGCTGAATGTAGTAATCGGACGCACGAATCATTTGCAATATCATATCGGACAGGTAGCGCTTATAAAAAAATAGTCACATGAAAAACAAGATCATTTTCGCATTGCTCATGGGAATAGTCACAACGGGGATTATTTCCTTCACCCTTATTTCAGTGAATATCGGCTTCGGTGAAAAATTCCTCTCAACCTGGCTGCGCTCCTGGGGCATGGCATACTTGGTGGTTGTACCCGCGATCCTGCTGATCGGGCCGATGATCCAAAGCCTGGTCGACAAATTATTAATGGTTAAAACAAAAGCTAAATCATAATCCTGCTAATGATGAGCACAAGTGATTTTACTACAACTATATTGGTGGACCAGAGTCCCGCGGAAGTTTTTAAGGCGATCAACAATGTGGGCGGCTGGTGGGATGGTGAGATCACCGGCGGCACACACAAGCTCAATGAAGAGTTCAGCTACCGCATGAAGGAATTTCATTTTTCAAAGCAAAAGGTAGTGGAGCTCGTTCCGGATAAAAAAGTGGTATGGCTGGTTACGGAAAGCAGGCTTAATTTCATCAAAGATAAGAACGAGTGGACGGGCACGAAGATCATTTTCGGGATCTCCGAAGCAGGCGGAAAAACGCAGGTTCGTTTCACACACGAAGGATTAGTGCCTGAGATCGAGTGCTATGGTGATTGCTCCGGCGGCTGGACCCAGCTCATTCAGAAAAGCTTATTCAGCCTGATCACTGCCGGCGAAGGAAAGAAGGTTTTTTAGATGCATATTAATAATAAGAAGAAGGTCGCCCAGGCGGCCTTTTTTTATTAATATATTTGCAGGAGCATGGAACTCATCACGATAAAAAGGGCATCTCCAAACGATGTAAGCCTTCTGCAGAAAATCGGCAGGCAAACCTTTTCGGAAACATTTTCCGCCGATAATACGGAGGAGAATATGCGGAAATACCTGGAGGAAGGGTTTTCCGAAGAGAAGCTGAGGGAGGAGCTGAAGGACGAAAATTCGGAGCTGTATTTTGCGATGCTGCAGGATAAGGTGATCGGTTATTTAAAGCTGAATTCCGGGGATTCACAAACCGAGTTAAAAGATGACAGGGCCCTGGAGATCGAGCGGATCTATGTGCTGAAGGAATTCCAGGGAAAGAAAGTAGGGCAGATGCTTTATGAGAAAGCGGTGAGTGTTGCACGGCAGAGGAATGCAGGCTATCTATGGCTGGGAGTATGGGAAAAGAACCCGAAGGCCATACATTTTTATAAGAAGAATGGTTTTGTGGAATTTGATAAGCACATCTTCAAATTGGGTGAAGATGAGCAAACCGACATCATGATGAAGCTGCAGTTAAAATAAATCCGATATGAATATACTGATCCTCATTCTTCTTGTGCTGGCGGGTTTGATTGCCCTGCTGCTGATCATCGCCCTGCTGATGCGGAAGGAGCATTATGTGAAGCGGGAAGTGATCATCAATGCGCCCCGGCAAAAAGTGTTCGACTATTTAAAGCTGCTTAAAAATCAGGATGAGTTCAACAAGCATGCAACGGCCGGCGCCGACAGGAAGAAGGAATTCAGGGGAACCGATGGAACAGTAGGATATGTTTACGCCTGGAGCGGAGATAAAAATGCCGGTGAAGGTGAAAAGGAGATCACGGGCATGGTTGAAGGAAAGCGGGTGGATATGGAGATCCGCTTTGTGAAGCCGATGGCAGCCACTGCAAGCATTGTAATGGAAATGGAATCGTTATCCGCTGATCAGACCAAAGTATACTGGAGCAATGCAGGAACACTGAAGTTTCCAGTGAATGCACTGATTCCAATGATGGAGAAAGCTGTGGCAAAGGATATGGACAGCAGCCTTCAAACCCTGAAAAGCATTCTCGAGAAATAATTACACGCAGCAGTTAATGACCGTCTACCGGTAAATACACGTAAAACTTCGCTCCCTTGTCGGGTTCGCTCACAGCCGTGATCATTCCCTTGTGATTGTCGACTATCTTTTTGCACAGCGCAAGCCCGATGCCTGTGCCCGCGTAGTCCTGCTTTCCATGCAGGCGCTGGAACAACGAAAATATGATCTTGTCGTACTGCTGCTCAAAGCCGATCCCGTTATCCTCAAAAAGGATCTGGTGATACCTGCCATCCCTAAGCGTATCCGGGGCATCAGGAATCTGCGATTTTGGTACGATCGAAGAAGTCATTTTTATGACCGGGTTCGTTTTGGAGAATTTCAGGGAGTTGCTCACCAGGTTGGAAAACAGCTGTCCGAGCTGCATCCGGTTCCCTGTTATTGTAGGAAGAGGATCGCTGACGATCACTGCTTTTTTCTCCTCGATCAGCAGCTCAAAGTCCTGCTTTACCTCATCCACTATCTCGTTCAGGTCCACCTCGGAAATCGTCGATTTATCCTTGTCCTTGATCTTTTCTTTTTCCTTGGAAAGACGGCTGTAATCGAGCAGCGATTTTACAAGCTCCGCCATGCGTTGTGCGGATGCTTCCAGTTTTGCAAAGTATTTTTTTACAAATTCTTCATCGGAATAATTTTCCTGGATCAGCTCGGCAAATGTCTGGATCTTGCGGAGCGGCTCCTGTAAGTCGTGTGATGCCACGTATGCGAATTGTTCGAGCTCGCTGTTCTGGAGCTCCAGCTCTGCATAGTATGAATTTACTTTCTCTTCCGCGAGCTTCTGCGCCGTGAGGTCGCGTGTTACCTTTGAGAACCCGATCACGTTGCCGTCTTTTCCATGCAGCGCGGTGATCACGATTGTTCCCCAGAACCGGGTGCCGTCCTTGCGTACGCGCCAGCCTTCCTGCACGGCCTTGCCTTCCTCTTTCGCCCTTGTCAGCAGCTTGTCGGGCAGGTTGATCGCGCGGTCCTCCGGGGTATAGAACATTTCAAACTTTTTCCCGATCACTTCCGCAGCCGAATATCCCTTGATCTTTTCCGCACCGATGTTCCAGTTCTCGATGATGCCCTCGGGGCTTAAAAGGATAATGGCATAATCCTGCACTTCCGCGATCATCTGGTGATAGCGCTCTTCGCTCATGCGCAGCTCATCCTCCGCAGCTTTTTTATCCGTAAGGTCTCTTGTCACCTTTGAATACCCGATCACATTGTGCTCTTCATCGTGTATTGCGGTGATGGTAATGCTTCCCCAAAACCTTGTACCGTCTTTTCGCTTGCGCCAGCCTTCCTGCCCCGCTTTCCCGGTTCTCCGCGCCTGGGCCATCAGCTTTTGCGGCAGGTTGATGGCAAGGTCGTCCGGCAGGTAGAAAATGCTGAAATGCTTGCCGACTATTTCCTGCTCGGTATATCCCTTGATCTTCTGCGCGCCTTTGTTCCAGTTCTGGATCACGCCGTTCTCATCCATAAGTATGATGGCATAATCCTCGATCTCTTCAATCATTTTCTGGTAAAGGTCGCTTCGTGCTTTCAGGCGGTTTTCCGTATATTTTTCTGTATTGGTCATATGCTGATTCGCAAATTAATTCGTTGGATCTATTTTAGAAACGATATTAAAAATGGCGGAGAGTTTTTCCTTAAGTTCTTTGGTTTTTGAGGGCTTCCTGATAAAGTCGTTCGCGCCCAGGCCCTTGCTTTGTTTTACTACGTCGCTTTCGGAAGTTGTTGAATACATGAAGATCTTGGTGTTCTTCAGCCGGTCGATCTTTCTCAATTGCCTGAGGCAGTCGATGCCGTTCATTTTCGGCATGTTCACATCCAGGAAAATATAATCGGGAGTATAGGCATTGTCCGAATTCAGCATCTTAATTGCATCCACGCCGCTGCTGGCAGTTTTTCCGTCAATATGCTCGCTCACTTTTCTGAGGCACATCAGGAAGATCTCCTGGTCGTCCGTATCGTCGTCAATGATCAAACAATGTTTTAATTCTTTTATTTCCATAGAGTGCTTGGTCTCTTTTTTTGCAACCCTGATCAGGTCTTCCGTAAATTTAATCAAATAGCTCAATTCCGACGTGAACGGTTCCTGATTCCCCGATTAAGGGGAATGTATTCCCCGCTATTTGCATGCGGGGTTCCGGTTTGTGATGCTATCTTTGTGTCAATGATCAGGTTTATATTTATTTTACTTATTCTGCCGCTTTTTCATCCTATGCGCCTAACGGCGCAAACTACCGCCGATACTGCTGATCAGCGATACATAGATGCCGGTTTGATCCCTCCCGACTATGAGAAGCTGTACGACTACAGCCGGATGGGTGATACCGTTATCACGGAATACGGCAATACTACCAACAATGGCAGCAACTTTCGTGCGAAAGCAGGTGAAGGATTATGCTGCTTTGCCATGCGGCGGATCAGCGTACGGAAAGGAAGGTTGAAGGAGGTGTATCTTATTGACACCAATACCGGGTTGGAAACTACGATAAGCTATGATGAAAAAGGAAAACAAAAGATGAAGCAAAGAATTAATGACAGAATGGTCAGAAATGCTCCGCCGTACCGTTGATGTTTCAGCGGTACCGGAATTCTCTAAAGCTCATTTCGTGGCGATCATTGCTTTCTTTCCTTCATCTCCGCCAGCAGCAGCCTGATCCGGTCCTGTAAATTACCCTGTGCATACACTTCGCTGTTCTCCATTGATTTTGCCCATGCGAGAAAATCGGGATCATGCGGTTCCTTCCGGCCGGTGGTCGTGCTTACATGGATCAGCTTTGTTCTCATGATCGCTTTCAGCTGATCCTGCTGTTCGTTCATCATCATCGTCTCTACATATACCGATTCGCTGTCGGCCTGCAGCAGGGTGGATTGAATGCTTACGGTTTCGTTGTACACAGCCGGGCGCACATAGGCGATCTCGTGTGTGCTTACTACCCAGCCTTGTCCTTTTTTATAATACTCGGCTAAGCTCAGGTTATAATTGTCCTTTAAATGATCCTCGCGTGCGTTGATCAGGTAATCGAGATAGCTGGAATTGTTGAGGTGCCCGAACATATCGCAATCGTTGAAGCGGATCTTGTAATTGGAGCTTGAAGTTTTATCCATTTAAGATTGTTTTTTTTCGTCTTTGTTTTTCAGGAACTCTTCTGTAAAATGTTCCCTGTGTTTTTCCTTCGAGAATTTTTCGGCATTGTATACTGTTGACTTCCCGCGGGGTATCGATAGCGATTGCCAGCTTTCATCAAGGATCATCTTGCCGATAAACACCATCTGCCCTACATGGTACGGATAGTGCGCCAGCTGGCGGTTGATAGCTTCCATCACCGTATGTCCCTGGTTGCGGATGTAAATGATCTTATCGAGCTCATCATCGGTTATGCCCGACAATGCATCGAACAGGCACTTCCATCCTTTTTCCCAGGTGGCAAGGATGTCTTCCTTCGAATTCAGGTCGTTCTCAAATTCATTGTCGCGCTGTCGCCATTCCTTTTCGCCATCGGTAGTGAGGAAGTCGGTCCAGCGCGAAAGCATGTTCCCGCTCAGATGCTTCACGATGGTGGCGATGCTGTTCGACTCCGCGTTATATTGCCAGGAGAGCTTTTCAGCAGGCAGCTGCGCAATGGTCTTATCACCTAATGATTTGTAGTACTCGAATTGCCTGGTCACACTTTCTAAATAGCTTGTTTTCATAACGTGTCGGTTAAGTGTTAATTTACGTTCATGTTTTCGATGATGATCGCGGATGCGCCGCCACCGCCGTTGCAGATCGCAGCCAGGCCGTAGCGGCCGCCTTCCTGCGTTAATACAGATGTGAGCGTGCAGATGATGCGTGCACCGGAGGCGCCCAGCGGATGGCCCATCGCCACTGCGCCGCCGTAAACGTTCACTTTGCCGGGATCGAGGCCGAGGATTTTTTGATTGGCAAGCACAACCGCTGCATACGCCTCATTGATCTCGAAAAAGCTGATGTCGTTCAACGTTAGGCCGGCCATTTTTAATGTCTTGCCAATGGCAACCGAAGGCGCGGTGGTAAACCATTCGGGTGCCTGCGCCGCATCGGCATAGGCAATGATCCTGGCAATCGGCTTCAGCTTGTGCTTCGCCACAGCCTCTGCGGATGCGAGGAGCAGGGCGGCAGCGCCGTCGTTTAAATTGCTTGCATTGGCTGCTGTGATGGTGCCGTTCTCCTGGAAAGTCGGCTTCAGTTTAGCAACCTTATCGGGAATTATTTTGGAGACGTCCTCATCTTCTTCCAGCAGCATTTCGCCTATTTTCTGAGCCACCCTGAACGGGATGATCTCCTTTTTGAACTTTCCTTCTTTGCCCGCTTTGGCGGCCCGTGCGTACGACATAAGCGCGAATTCATCCTGCTGCTCCCGGCTCAGCTCGTATTTCTGTACGCACATTTCGGCCGCATTTCCCATGTGGAAGTTGTGATATACATCCGTGAGCCCGTCTTTCAGCAAGCCGTCGATGAAGCCGGCATTGCCCATTTTCAGGCCTTTTCTTATCATCGCATAATGCGGTGCGTTGCTCATGCTTTCCATGCCGCCGGCGATCACGAGGTGCTCCAGTCCGAGCTGGATCTGCTGTGCGCCTATAATTGCGGCCTTCATTCCGGCAGCGCATACTTTATTCACGGTGGTGCAATCAGTCTCATCCGGAATGCCGGCGAATTTTGATGCCTGCCGCGCCGGCGATTGTCCGAGGTTAGCTGAGAGCACATTGCCCATGTAAATCGAATCGATGGCTGCGGGCTCGATTCCTGCCGATTGGTACGTTTCCCTGATCGCGATGGCGCCGAGCTCTGTTGCGGATGATCCCGACAAGCTGCCGAGGAAACCGCCTGTGGGTGTTCGCCTGGCGGAGATGATAAATACTTCTTTCATGATAATTTTTTTACGTTCCTAAAAATATACCGAACGGTATGAATATGGATAAATTTTTTTATCGTTCCAGGTCCCGGATCATTTTTTCCAGAAAATCCATCGTAATGTTTAATTCCGCAGGCTTGCCGGTTACCTTGGCCTGCATCACGGCGCCTTCCGTTAATGAAATAAGTATAGCTGCAAATGCAGTGGGGTTGGTGTCTTTCCTGATCTCTTTTGTTTGAATGCCGTGCTCGATGATCTTCACAATGGAAGAGCGCCAGAGGTTCAATGCCTTTACAGCTCTTTCCCTGAGCAGGGGATGTGTATCATCGGCATCCACGGAAGTGTTGAGGAGCGGGCAACCGGCTTTGAGAAACGGGATCTTCAGGAGGTTGCGGTGTGTTTGCGGGTATACCAGCAGCTTTTCAATGGCCGTATCCTTTTCGCGGATGCGGTCCCTGATCAGCGCGGTGATGTTGCCGAAGTTGTAATCAAAAGCCGCGATGGCTACTTCGTCCTTGTTCTCGAAGTTGCCGTAGATGCTGCCCTTGGTAAGGCCAGTGGCTTCTATGAGGTCGCTGAGGGAAGTGCCCGAATAGCCTTTGGCATTAAAAACAGGCGCTGTTTTTTCAATGATGTACTGGCGTGTGCGACCGGATTTTGACATTGCTGCAATTTGTTTACGGCACAAATATAAATAAAATTATACCGATCGGTATTATTTTTATTAGAAGTGCGTCATTTTTTTTTTAGCAATAGCCTTCTTTTTAGCGGTAGCCTTCTTTTGCATCACTGTTTTTTCTTTATTCATTTTCTTGATCTTCTTTATTCCTAGCGATAATTTTTTTAATTCTTTTCTATCAGCCAATATTTCATTAAAAGTAACGCCACTTAGTATTTTTTCATGCATTTCCTCAATTAATATTAGCATACTGTCATATGAGTTAAAACCTGGTGAATTTAGTTTCTTGAAAAGGTTCTCTGCCTGCTCAGTTGCCTTTTTACCCCGTAAGTCCTTTTGAATTTGTGGTAAATGTATAAGTCTAAATCTCTCGTCGGCAATAACCCCCTCTATAAAAGAGTTAATTACCACGTTTACACTATCTATTTTCGCGTGAAGCAGTAAATATTCGTCTTTACTAATTGTTATCAAGCCGTCGTTATATTCACTATAAAAGCCATGTTGCCTTGCTTTATCCACTTTTGAGAAAAATTCGATTTCACTCTTTATGTCTAATAGCCGTGCACTAAGATAATCTCTAGCCGGATCGGAAAAGCCTGGCCTTAACGGGTCTATCTTGTTTAAGAAATCTTCATCTCCTTTAATAAATAAGGCCATCCCACGAGCAAATTCCTTTGCGAGTAGAGAAATAACTGAAAGCGTTAAGGCAACTAAGTATCGCAACTTGTGATTATTGAAGAGGGTTTTAAAGCCTTTGATTTTTCTTAAATGGAATCCATTGCCTTCCATAAAAAGAATCATTGCTTTTAATAATTCTTCATTACTAATAATTAGTAAAGAACTAGCGGTGTCATATCTTTCTTTTTCCGCAAGGATTTCTGCTTCCTCGAATTTTCGTTTTGATTTTTCAATAACCTGCCTATAAACCACCAAACATTGTTCAGGTGATAAAGTCATAAAACTTTTGTCGTTCATTGTGTTCCGGTTCTTTATTGCAAAAATAAGCCCTTCTGGAGTATTCCAAAAGGGCTTTTTCATAACTTTTAATTTTTGCTTAGTCAAAGAATAGTTCCCAAACTACCCTTCTTTATTTATTGCTTCATCAGCTTTTCGTAAAACTGTTTGCTGCCATCTTTGTTCCTGATGCTCAGGAAATAGATCCCTGCCGGCTGTGCGCTGAGGTCTATCTCGGAGCTCATGCCGCTTGTTGCCGAGGTATAGATCAGGTCGCCAACGGTGTTGTAAACGTTCAGTTCAGGATTTTCAGTTCCGGCGGTTGAGATCCTGTATTTTCCAGTGGACGGGTTCGGATACACATTGATCCTCGCAGCCTGCGGCGTTTTAATTCCGGTGATCTCTGCAAGGGAGCGGCGCCATACTCCGCCGCTGTCGGTCCCTGCAAAAATATCGGTTCCGCTCAGCGCCATCGCATACGCGATGGTGTTCGCTGAAAAGCCGGAGTTCACGGGCATCCATGAGCTTCCGTTGTCGATGGTAAGATAAATCCCGTCTTCGGTTCCTGCATATACTTCCGACCCGTTGCTCAGCATGGAGTTGATCACGTCGGAGCCTGCACGCCCCGAATTTACTGGCGTCCAGGTAGCGCCGTTGTCGGTCGACAGAAACACGCCGCCTTCCGTTCCCGCAAAAACATTTCCGCCGCTGAAGGTGAAGGAGCGCACGATCGGGTTAGAAAGCCCTGTATTTACTTCTGTCCAGGTGCTGCCGTTGTCGGTGGATAAAAATGCGCCGCCAAAGAAAGTTCCTGCAAAGATGTTAGAGCCGTTGATGGCAATAGTAAGCATGTTTTGGGTTGTAAGGCCCGTATTTACAGGCGACCAGCTCGCGCCGTTGTCTGCCGACATAAACACGCCGCCGCCGTACGTTCCTGCAAAGATGCCCGCAGTGTTCACGGCAATGGTTGTCACCTGCAGGTTAGTAAGTCCCGTGTTAGACGCCGCCCAGTTGCTTCCGCTGTCGGCAGACACAAACACTCCGGCATCCGTTCCGGCAAAAAGCGTTGTCCCGTTCTTCGCCAGCGCGCGCACGTAGCGGCTGTTGAGGCCGTTGTTGGCTTCAGTCCAGGTTACGCCGTCATCGCCCGAGCGAAAAATTCCGAGGTAATCGGTGCCGGCATAGATGTTAGAGCCGTCTGCCAGCAGCGAGAACACAACCGTAGTGGTGATGCCGTTATTCCGGATCATCCAGGCGCTGCCGCTGTTGGTTGAGAGAAATGCGCCGCCGTCGGTTCCCGCGAACACATCCGTTCCGCTCAGGGCCAGCGCGTGAATATAGGTATTGGCCATTCCGCTGCTGGAGTTGGTCCATGTTGCGCCGTTATCAGTGGAAAGGAACAATCCAGTTGGTGTTGCCGCGTATATCGTGCTTCCGCTGATGGCAATGTCGGCGATGGGAGGATGCGTGATGCCGCCGTCATTGCTCAGCCCGGTATTGGCCGCGCTCCAGGTGGTTCCGTTGTTGGTCGACATGAACATGCCGCCGTTGGTGCCCGCGAAGATAGTGCTGCCGTTGGTGGCGATGACATTTACATGCGGATCGGTAAGGCCGGAGGTCATCAGGTTCCATGTAAGGCCGTTGTCTGCCGACACTTCAACGCCGCTGCTGTTGCCTACGAACATATTGCTTCCGCTGATTGCTGCGGCGCCGGAAGCGAAGCCCACGGTTCCCGGCATTACTGTCCATGTAGCTCCGTTATCTGTCGACACGAAAAGTCCGTTCGATCCAGTGGATGCGTAAATGCTGCTTCCATTGATCAGGAGGTGACGTACATCCAGGCTCACAAGCCCGGTGTTCGATTGTGTCCAGGAACTTCCGTTATCGGATGATACGTAGATCCCCGAGCCGTAGGTACCGATGAACACTTTGCCAAGACCGATAGCAATGGCGTTTACGTTGAGGTTGTTGGGCAGTCCGCCGTTGGATGCATGCCAGTTGGCGCCGTTATCGGTTGTAAGGAATACGCCATCGATGGTACCTGCAAAAGTATTGGTTCCATCGGAGGCCATGGAGAAGATGCTTCCGCCATAGAGGTTGCTGGTGGCTGTCCATTGCGCTTTGCCCGCGGTAATGCCGAGGAGCAGGAAGGCGAACAAGATGACTGATCGGGTAGCTATTTTCATGTGAATGGTTTTGGTGTTAATGATTAAATTTCTTACAGAATTCTCAATGCAGGATTTTTCGTAACCTGCACTGGATCAGCATGAAAAATATGTGCCTGTGGAGAGTGGAAATTTGATTTTTGATGAGAAGAATGGGCTGCGGCAGATGATTGCTGTTTTCTGTAAAAAATACAATCATTTACTTGAGGGGAAATTTAACAACAGGAGGATGGGTATTAAAGGAGTTGAATGTTGCGCCAAATGTACAAAGGACTAAAAGCCGATTTGGAAAGATTGCATAAGAGGTAGCCTTTTATAGGATTCACGAAAGAATAAACGAATGAAGTTTACTTTTCATCATCATGTAGATATGATTTATTATTTATTACTAAAGGCTTCATATGTTTCTATAAACTCCTTATGATATTCTTTTGATTGTTCCAGTAATTCTCTATATGTTTTAACAAAGACTTCCCCAGAAGAACTGTATGTTTTTTCCTTAGATTTAAACAAATTATCTTCAGCTTTTTCTCCACCGATCACGTAACAAACAACTTTTGAAAATCCTGTCTGCGAGGCGTACTTGTCTTTTAAAAACGCACCATATTCATAAGCTTGTTCTAATGCTTCTCTGTTAACCTTAAAATTACTTCTTTTTATTTCGATAACATATAAAATTTCGCCTAAGGCATTACTGCATAAAAAATCAATCCTTCTGTTTTTGCCTTCTAACAATTCTTCCGGAAAATGTTCTTTTAAAAGTTTAGTGTAAGTCACCTCGTCTTTAAACTCTAATATCCGGGGATCGAGCAACCATGAAAACTTCTTAAGAAAGTTATGTAGGGTTGGTACCTCCTTTGTATTCGTATCAATATAATCTTCAAATTGCTTTATAACTTCTATTCTTGCATACGCAAGATCTCTGTATTGTTTGGCTTCAATTGACTTCCACTCTTCCATTAATCCTAATAGATTGGCCATGTCTTCTGGCTTGGAAATATCTGCAATTCGAGAAGCGTACTCTTTAAACGTTTTGTTTTCGAATTTGTCGATGACGTTACTTATAATTTTACTTGATTCGTCGATGTCAATATTGGAGTTTTCAAGAATTGGATCAATTATTTTATCGCTTAAAACTTTTTCATATGTTGGTAAAGTATTTTGCCATTCTTCTATATTTAGGTTCTTTTCAGATTTAATAGTTGAACGTTTTAAATCACTTCTTTTGTTACGCCATTCACTTCCTATTTTTTTTATCAAAGCTTGAATATATTCTTGTAGCTCTTTAGTGTTGTCATTCTCCCAATTTAACGAATGCCGATCGGTTGAAATAACATCATCTTCAAAATCATCAATAAAATCAACCTCTAAGTAGCCTGTAACATAACTATGAAATTGATCATTATCTCTAAGCCCATAGAAGCTCGCGGTATTTACAATTTTGCCTCTGGAGGTAAGATAAATTCCACTCATTTCCGTATCTCGAATAGGTGTTTCAGTCGTAATAACAGCGCCTCTTACTAAATTCCAATATTTATAGGCAGTTCCAAAAATATTATTGGGCAATTCCCATCTAAATTGTTCTTTTAAGTCGCTGAATTTTAATTCGTTAGTTATAGGAGTTTTTTCTTTTCCATTAAGAGTTAATGATACTTCCATCTTGTCGAAAATCAAGAACTTTTTAGATAAGCTTAAGGAAATGTTTTTAAGATCAAAGCCAGATTTTCGTCTTATTTTCTTAAGGTATATGTTAGTTCCTTTTTCTGCTGTTGAAACAGTTTCATTTTTTAAAATAATTTCAGGAGAATATGAATTACTCTTACTGTTTTTAATTTCTTGGATGTCCATTTTAAAATGATTTTTTAAACCATTCTTTATAGATATCACTTCTATTACATCACAAATGCCAAAAACGGATAGTTTTCCCAATCCTTTTTTTCCAATGACTTTCCTTCCTTTAGAGCTTATTTGATTTTCAGTTTCATTTCTTCTGTTTCTACCAATCACTAAATATTTTTCATTTAGTTCTTGAAATGTCATACCATCCCCGTTGTCTGAATATATAATCTCCTTAATGCCGTCTTTATCAATAAAATCTATAGTGATAATTTCTGCATCCGCATCCCATGAATTAGAAATGAGTTCTGATAAAACGCTTGGTAGTTTTGAGTATAAGGAGATACCCAAATGTTCAATCGTATTCGGATCAAATTTCAAGATTAATTTATCTTCCATAATAATTCTTTTATTTTTTTAGCAATTTCATCTGCCATTAAAGGAGGAACCGCGTTTCCTATCTGTTTAAAAGCTGCAGTTCGGTTATAAAATATATTATTAACTATATTTCCCTGTTTTACACCTTCAAAATAATAGTCATCAGGAAATGATTGTAGCCGTGCAGCTTCTCTAACGGTTAATGAGCGATTTTGATTGATATCTGGATGTATATAGTAATGCCCATCCTTTGCAATATGGGCAACTACCGTCTGAGAACATAATTCGTTTTCACCTACGACCTTAAACCGATCAAAAAATGAACTTCGGTTCTTATGTGATTTTAATCGCTCCGGTAAATCATTATAATTTAGTCGTTCTTTTTTTGTATTCCATTTTTCCACGGCAATCCGATATATTTCTTTGTCCTGTTTAGTGTTGGGACGCGAAACATGTTGTGTCAGAATATCAATACCATTACGAATGAAATTGTCGTTTAAATACTCATTCGTTTTAGTTCTATATTGAAGGTATTTATCGGCACCTTCGCCGGCTTGTAATTTGGGTAAGTCTGATAATAATGTCTTGACGGTAACAGTGGAACTTTTTTGTATTTGTTCAAGATCCGGAATGTTTAATGGCAGGGTTTTACGCCAGCCGATTATAATAATACGTTTCCTTTTTTGCAGTACTCCAAAATTGGCTGCTTCAACGGTAAAAATTTTTATGTGATACCCCTTTTTGTCAAAGAGCTTTTTCATGTTCTCAAGATAAATTCCTTTGCCTGCTGACTTAAGACCGATCACATTTTCAAAAACAAACATTTTAGGCGCATACTTTTCAAGATATTTCGCGTAATGAACATATAAGTAATTCCGGTGATCACCTTTCATTCCATCCTTCGATCTTGCTCTCCCAACAAGTGAATATGCCTGGCACGGCGGGCCCCCTATTATTAAGTCAACTGCCTTCCCCTTAAGTTGTTTTTCTATTGTTTTGTGGATCGTGGGGTTGTAGTCTGCACCAATCGGAAGATTAATTGTAGCTTCCAAGAGTTCTGTAGGAACCGATTCGTAAAGTTCTTTTCGGGTTATTTCCCCTTTGAGATAGGATATGTAGATGTGATATTTTTTAGCAGATTTGAGATAGTGATACGCAGTACGCGTTTTTAAAGTAAAGCAGGCTGCTTCATCTAATTCCACATGAGCAACAGGTTCAAAGCCGTTCCTGATAAATCCTTCTGATAGTCCCCCAGCACCGGCAAATAAATCAATGTAAGTTAACTTACTCATTTCTTGTGTAAATTGTTAGCGGTTAATTTTTTTAAAAGAAACTTGAATGTTTTTTCTTTTTTATCGGGTTTCAACTGACACTCCCAGATATTCAGAACCTTCCAACCAGCTTGCTTTAGCAGTAAAATACTTTCTGCATCTTTCTGCTTATTTCTATTGATCTTATTCAACCACCATTCTGTTCTTGTTTTTGGCACCACATAATATTTGCATCCTTCATGTCCGTGCCAGAAACAGCCATGTATGAAAAGAACTGTTTTGTATTTTGGAAAAACTAAGTCGGGTTTTCCGGGAAGCTTTTTGTCGTGTAATTTATATCGAAATCCATTTGAAAAAAGAAATCTTCTGACGAGCATTTCGGGCTTGGTATTTTTCCCCTTAATCATGCTCATGTTATAACTTCTTACTTTTTTTGAATGAACATCGGTCATCAGTTATTTGAATTCAGTAATTCTCTAACATCAACCTTTAACGTTTCAGAAATCTGCACAAGGGTTTCCAAAGAAGGCTGCATATCATTAGTGCACCATCTTGATACAGTTGTTGCGTTTTTACCAAGCTTGTCCGCCAGCCATTTGTTTGTTCTTCCTTGCTCTACCAAGACAATCTTGATTCTATTAATTGGTTTTTTAGCCATTTTGATATATTTCTGCTTTAAAAAAATATCTTATTACATCAAATATATGACTTGATTATCAAATAGTTACATAGTGTAAAGCGCCTATAAAATATAGTATTAGTACATTATAATTGTGTAATTTCTATTTTTGATATATTTTTACAGCAATAATTATTGATGTAAAACTATATTTATGAAACCGAACCAAAATTTCAGAAAGAAGCTGATCATCTCCTTAATTAAGGATAATCTCATTAACACGAAACTCGTAAACGGCCTAAGTAAGTTAGGGTTGGACAGCGACCTGTATTCCCTTCATTTGGGTGATACCATTTTTGAACTGATGGGATTTAAAAATGAGAGAAGTGAAGTTTACGAGAACTTTATCCGGCTTTCCTCAAAAGCGAATAAGATAGATATATCGAAAAATGATACTGCAGTGGAGAGTTTAGCCTTGGAGATTTACAGTGAACTGGAAGCTAATTTAGAAAAGCAATAAAGTTATTTTACTTTTTCCACCACCCTTACCGCACTCTCCAACGCCGCCTCCACAGTTCCTATACTTTCACCCAGCGCTTCACCCGCAAAAAACACTTTATCCTCAAGTGGTTCTCCAATGATCAGTTTTGCTTTTGGTGTAGTGGGTGTTTCGTAACAATACGCGCCAAGTGTAAAAGGATCCATGCCCCAGTTAGAAACGGAATGCGCCTTTAATTGGCTGTGTAAAAATTCAAGAGGTGTGGTCATCGCTTCGGAAAGAGCAGCCATTGCTTTTTCAAAAAGCTCCTTATCGCTAAGCCCTTTCAGCTTTTCCGCCCTGCTGCCGCCAGCCCAGCCGGTGAGAAAAGGCGCATCGGGCTGCTGTGTCCACCATACCGGGATTTCGCTTTCGCTGAGAAGAAAGCCGAGATCGGAAAGCTGTGGAGCGGTGGTCTTGTGCGCAGGATCGGCCCAGAACGCGCTGCTGAACTCCATGTTGATCTTGATCACCGGCCCGAAGCCGAGTTGTGTGAATGCTTTCATCCGTTCCGGGATCTCGGGGGAAAAGCTGATGTGACAATTTACGGTTTCGTCGGCTAACATCACTCCAACCGGCACTGTTACCAATACCTGCTCCGAAGAATACGAGCGGCCGTCGCTGCAATGCACAAATACCGGCTCGGGTTTCCAGTTGATCTCTTTTACGGTGGTGCCCAGGAGAAACATACAGCCCTGCTTTTTGCATTCTTCGGTAAGATAATCTACAAGCATGCTATAGTCGCCTTCAATGCGGTACGAAAGATCCATGCTGTCGCCGGTCCATTCATCGCGCACAGCAAATGAGCTGATGCGGTTGGCGTCTGCCGCATCAAAGCCTTCCGCCATATTGATCACGGCGGCTTTTAATTCCTGGTCCGACTTTTTGTTAAAATGAGTAGTAAGAAATTCCATCAGCGGAACATCTTTTTTGAGCGCTTTCAACTCTTTTATCAGCCTGTCCCAGCCGGCGATCATTTCCTCGCTTTCGCTGATGTTGCCCTTCTTTGAGCGGTAAAATTTTCCCTCCTGCTCATAAAATTTTCCCTTCGCCTCTTTGATCAACGCTTTGGTGAGCGGCAGATCGCCATGAATGAACTCGGGGCCCGCAGCAACAGGACCTGAAAAACCGCCGGTAATGGAGCGGATGCGCCCCCCGGTTTCATTCCTTGCTTCGAGCAGCATCACGGTCTTTCCCCGCGCTGATATTTCCTTCGCAGCGTACAGCCCGCAAATGCCTGCACCGATAATGAGAATATCTGTTGGTTCCTTCATAGCGCTCTTATCAAAAAAACAATGCCGTAAAGTATGAAATATCCGGCTGCCTTCGCTGGCTGTAGAAAAAATACCACATAGCTTTTTCCAACTAATTAGCGGGCAATCGGTAATTTTGCATTTCGCATGAAACTGGAAACCGCTGAGCAGCAAAAGGTCTTTAATGCAGAGAAGCAGATCTCGTATGCACGCTCTGTGGTTATTTTATTCGGAACGCTCTCCTTTTTTTTCCTGCATGAAGCGCATGTAAAAACAAACCTCGCCTATTTTCTGCTGGCGTTGATATGGCTCTATGGCGCATTTACATTGTACTTCAAGCCTTATGAGAAATACCCGGTGTTGCTCGCGAGCTGGTTCACCTATACCAGCGATTGTATCTTCGCCACGCTCTGGATCTACGCAACCGGCGGCATTTTCTCACCATACCACGTAATGCTGTATACATCAATTATTGCGGTGGCCTTCCGCTTTGATCTGAAAACAACCATGTTTACGGCGAGCCTGTATACCCTTTGTTATTTTTTATTGGTGTATTACCTCGATCAGATGGAGGGCAATTTCGTGTATGCCTTCGTGCGTACCGGTTTTATTTTCATCATCGGGTTCATGACCAACCTGATCACGAGTGAAACCCTGAGCCAGACGCAGCAGAAGCTCGCTATGCAGAAGCTTGCGGAGGAAGCTGGCGAGGCTCATCACAAGCTGGCTGAACAGCAGGTAGAGCTTACCGCGCTGAATGAAGCTTTGAAGCTGAAGAATTATATTTTCAGCCATGCCGAAGAAAATGCCAATATCGGGAGCTATGCCTGGAACCTTACTTCCGGTACGCTGGAATATTCCGATAACCTCTTTCGCCTGCTCGGGCATGAGCCCGGCGATTTTGTGCCTTCTCTGGAAAAGTACATCAGCTTTATTCATCCCGATGATCGCGGGCTGCTGGCTGCACAAAGCGAATCGACCTTAAAGAACCGCGTTGCCGGAACCTATATTCACAGGGCTATCACCGCCAAAGGAGAGCTGAGGTATCTTCGCGCTACCGGAAGGATCATCGGAAAGGAAAAGAATGCGATCCTGATCGGGACGCTGCAGGACATCACGGAAGACATTCACCTGAATGAGCAGCTGAAGCTGAAGAATCTGGAGCTGGAAGAGCGCAATTCACAGCTGGCATCCTTTAACTATGTTGCCAGCCACGACCTGCAGGAACCCGTGCGGAAGATCCGCATCTTCAGCAATCTGCTGCTGGAGAAGGAGCGGGATCAGGTCTCGGAAAGGGCGGCGAGCTATCTCGAGCGCATCGCGTTTTCCGCGGCAAGAATGCAGCGGCTCATCCTCGCATTCCTCAACTATTCGAAGATCGGCAACAGCTCGCTTGTATTGGAAAACACTGATCTTAACCTGCTCATGAAGGATGTGCTTGCAGATATGCAGGACGTGATCAGGGAGAAGAATGCTGTAATCGAATACGCCGGCCTGCCGGTGCTTGCGGTTGCATCCGCCCAGTTTCAGCAGGTAATGATCAACCTGCTCAGCAACGCCATGAAGTACAGCCGGCCCGGTGTGGCTCCGGTGGTGAAGATCACGGCCGTAAAGGTTCCCGGGGCAGCATTGGAGCGCAAGGACGCAACTGCCGCGTTTTACTGGAAGATCAGCGTGGAGGATAACGGGATAGGATTTGAAGCGCAGTACGCCGAGAAGATCTTCGAGATGTTTCAGCGGCTGCATGCAAAAGACAAATACGAAGGTAACGGGATCGGGCTGGCGATGTGCAGGAAAATAGTGACCATGCACATGGGATTCATGGATGCAACCGGAACTCCGGGAAAGGGCTCGGTGTTCAATATTTATCTGCCGGTTAAAACCGATATGCTAACGCCCGGATAAATATATTTTGGCATATAAATTTCGCAGTGTTCACTCCGCCGACATTTTTCCGCAAGGCGTTTTTCTGAACGGGGTTCCAGTAGAATTCTGAATTTCTTCCTCTCGCTTTACCATCCTTATTTTCTGCTCCTTTACCCGTTTTTTTCTCTTCAAAAGGCACAAATATTTACTGCCTATCTACCGCTGAATAATTTTTCAGCAGCATCTGTCTGCTTGAAGGATGCTATTGTTTAACGAAAAAAATCAGAGAAAGATGAAGAAACTTTTACTTATGCCCCTCATGGTCGGCGCTTACATGAGCGCTCACAGTCAGAACGCGGGAGCCATGTTCCCGCTGTATGTGGATATCAACCCCGACACCCTCATCAACTACGTAGTAACGCCCTACACCGATGAGAATTACGAGATCAACCTCTTTGGCGATGCCACCACCGATGTAAAGATCACAGCTCACGGTGCTGTCAGCTCCGGCGGCTCTTCCGCTTACATCGGCATTACATCGCTCAGCCCGAATGTGTACATCAGCTTTGGTCGGCTGGATTCTGTTTACGGGCCGGGCATACCAGGCTGGGATGTTACCAAGGTGGCAAGGATCTACAATGCGGGCGATCCGCTGAATCCTGCAGGTGCGATCTGGGATAACACCATGCTTTATTTAACCGATCATTCCGGCCATAGCGGCGCCAATAAGAATGTGAACGACTGGGTCGGCGGCGATAAATACATCGGGCTGAAATACCAGAGCGGCAGCAGCACGGCGTACGGCTGGATCCGTGTGCAGTGCCCTACCGAAGATAAATGTTATGTGAAAGACTACTCCGCAACACCGGCGACTGTTGGCATTAACGAGCTTTCGGAGCTGAGCGCAACCTTGTACCCGAACCCCGCGAACACATCCTTTTACCTGAAGGATCTGAATGCCGGCTCATTCGATGCATCGATGCTGAAGTTGTGTGATATGTATGGAAAAGACGTGCAGTTCACCGCTGAAGTAATGAACGGCGAGGTGAGGATCGATCTCAATGACGCGCTTCCCGACGGATGCTACATGCTGCAATACACTTCCAAAAACAGTGTGTTCTCTAAAAAGCTGGTGAAGACTTCGAGATAATTGATCTGAATAGCAGCAAAGCCCCGCTTCCTTTTTTGGAAAGCGGGGCTTTGACTTTTCTTATTCCTGCAATTTACTTCCAGCAGTCTGTGATCGTTTCTCTTGATTTTGTATTCGCTACTTGGTTGGCCCCATAAATAGCAAGGATCGTCCTTGTCATGTTATAGTGGTCATAATACTTCGTGCTTTTGTGATTGACCTTTACGGGTTGTCCCACAGCGACCACCGGAATGTGGTTAGCGCTGCTGCCATCGTCCTCATCAAAGTAAACTACAAAAACGGAGTTATGCGTTTTGCACCAGTTGACCAGGTTCTGAAGATTATCCTTCACCCAGGCATCGCCTTCGGCAATGGTTCCATCGTGCATGTCATGTTTGAGGTTGGGTGAAATGCAGACCACATTTTCCAGCAGGGCATAGTTCGTTGGAAAATCGCTCCATTTCTTATTGGCAGTTTTCGGAACGTTTGAAAAGCATTGCGTAGGATTGTGCCGTTCCACATATTTACCCATGCCGCATGTATCGCTTCCGGTTGCCGGAAGATCTTCACTATACCAGGCGAATGTTTTTCCCTTTGCTTTGAGCAGTGTGTACAGGTTCTCGTTGCTGTAAGGCTTTCCGCTGATGCAATGGTCATCCTTCTTCCCGTTGTCGCTGCCGCAGAAAAAGCGGATGTATTCCGGATACGAGGGATGTCCTAATGCGTGAAAATCACTGAAGAATGTTCCTTGTGCGAGCAGGGAGTTAATATAAGGCGCTGTCGACGCATTGATGATCTGCGAATAGTTCTTGTTTTCAAGCCACACAAAAATAATATGATCCGGTGCCGGAAGTCCGGTAACCGGAGTAGTGGTTGTTGTTGTAGTATTGGAGCCGGGCTCATTTTTCTCACAGGAAAAAAGAGCGGTTGCGAGTGTTAGCAGAATGAGCTTTTTCATGGTTTTTTTTCTTTCAAAGATACATCCGCACACAGGCAATTTTGTTGGCATTTCGGTAGCCGGATGATATGCATCGTTAAGAAAATGTTACCATCCTATCGGTATTCTCCGGCGAATGAATCCCGCAATTTTTTAAATAAAAAACCCCGGCAGAATGCCAGGGTTCTTTTTTATAATGAATGAGCGACTATTCTACCGCCTGTAATTTTTTGTCGATCTCGCCCACTACTTTTTTCTGTGCTTCGATCTCCGCTTTTTTCTTGTCCTGCTCCGTTTTGTTCTTCGCGATGTCCTGTTCCGCTTTTGTGATCTTCGCTTTGTAATCCGCAATGTCGTCGTTCAGGTTCTTGTTCTCCTTCTCCAGCGACTTCTGCTCATCCTCAAAGTTCGACTGCACTTTCTGCGCCGCTTTCAGCTTTTCCTCGATCGCATCCTTGGTTGCCTTCACTGCAAATTCCTTTACGATCTTTTCAGCCACCTTGTATTGGTCCTTGTGATCGCCGGAATTTAAAAAAGCGCCGCCAAGGTCGAACGCAACCACGAAGGTGATCTCCGGATCGCCTTTCTTGCCCTGCGCTTTTCCATAAATGTCGATGGTGTTGTTTCCCATGTCCTTGATCGTGGCGTGGTCAACGAAGATGGCGCCATCCTTGGAAGAGCGCTTGCCGTCATATTTTTTCATGAAAGAGCGGAAAGCTTCTTCCGCATCGGAAGGACTGATCTCATAAAGCGTTACGGTTAAGGCATTGTGGCTTCCGCCGCCGATGTTTTCACTGGATTCCTTGATCTTGATTTTTTGTGCAATGGCTGCGAGTCCCATCGACAGGGCGATTGCAAGAGTAACGATCTTCTTCATGTCTGTGTGTTTTTAGTTGACAAGTACAAGATACAATTCTTCTTTCAAATAAAAAAAACTATTCTTTGTCGTCGAGATCGGTCACCCCGCCCGACACAATGAACTTCATCACCTCGGTGGAAGAAGCGTCAACCACGGTAATGTGATCGGCCGGAACGATCAGCAGGTTGCCGGAAAAAGAGTAGGAGAGAGGAACATAAACGGCGAAATGTCCTTTTTGCAGGTTCAGCTCCGTGAGGTCCTCCTGCGTAATAAAGCCCAGCTGCTGAATGTTGTTTTCCTTGTTGATGGTCACCAGCACCGGTTTGTTAAAGCGCTTTTTGCTGCCTACAAATGCGGAAAAAAGATCCTTGATGGAGGAATACACCGTTTTGATCACCGGGGTGCGTTCCAGCGCATTGTCGAACATGCTGAACAAAGGCTTCAGGATAATCGATGAGCCGAGCAGGCCCATCAGGAAAATGAGCACAAGTGCGGTGAGGATAATGATAAAAGGATCGATCACCGGGCTGACGATGGTTCCGAAGCCTCTGAAAAGAGAACCGATCCAGGCAATGATCTTATAAATAACGATCACGGTTACGGCAACCGGAACGGTAATGACTAAACCCTGGATGAAATAACGGATGATCCTCGACATGCTGAATAAATTTTTGCGGTGTAAAATTACGAATTAAAAAAGGCTGCCAGCGCAGTTGCCGATCACTTTTCGTAGAAATGCATTTCCCTGATGTAGTCCCACACCTTTGCGGGAATAAAATAACGGATATCCTTCTTTTCTTTGATCGCCGTGCGGATCATGGTGGAGGAAAGCTCCATGTGCGGCGCATTCACCAGCTTCACTTTCTTGTGCAGGTGCAGCGGCGTTTTAATTCCTTCGGGTCGCGGATACACATACAGCTCATGGTATTTCAGGATCTCCTCGTAATTCTTCCACTTATGGAAGCTCCCGAGGTTATCCTCGCCCATGATCAGCACAAACTCATTCTTCGGATATTTTTCCTTTAAATGCACCAGTGTGTTTATGGTGTAGGAGGGCTGCGGCAGCTTGAACTCAACGTCGCTTGCTTTCATCCTGCTGTTGTCTTCCACCGCTATCTGCACCATCTGCAGCCGGTGCCGCTCATGCAGCAGCGAAGATTTGTTCTTTAAGGGATTATGCGGTGAGATCACGAACCAGATCCTGTCGAGGTCGGTGAACTCCAGCATGTAATTGGCAAGCACCATGTGCCCTACATGGATGGGGTTAAATGAGCCGAAAAATAAACCAACCTTCATTGTGAATACGGATCTGTATTAATTTACCAATTGTTGCTGCTATGTGTGTGTCATTGCGAGGAGGTACGACGAAGCAATCTCACTCCTATTTCAACCACATAAATACATGCGGGTTATTCTCATATTGCTCAATATCCCTGCTGCATACGATCGCAATAAAATCGATCATCGGAAGCAGTCCGAAGCAGCCTCCGAAAGTAGCCATGTACACCACGGGGATCCAGGGCTTGCAGCCAAGCAGCACGCGGTGCGCGCCCATAAAGCCGAAAGGGAACGGAAATGCAAGGATCGCTGAAACGACCTTCTTCCGCTTATCGGCAGTCATTTTCGGAAAAGTGCGGATGAGCATGTTCTCGGCTTCGGAAGGCGACATTGTCCTGAACTGCATTTTACCGGGTAGTGCAAGCGAATCGCTCACAGCGGGCACGGCAGCAGATGCGGAGGATCTCAGGCTGCCTGCGAAAAGCATCATCAACAATACAAAAAAAGCTTTGTTCATGACCGGGAGATAAAGAATGCCCTCCGCTGAATACGGAGGGCATTAAGAAATTATTTTGCGGCGCTGAAGCGTTTTGCCACTTCCGACCAGTTGATCACATTCCAGAATGCGGCAACATAATCAGGCCTCCTGTTCTGGTAGTTCAGGTAGTATGCATGTTCCCACACATCTATTCCGAGGATCGGTGTTCCTTTCACTTCGGCAACATCCATCAGCGGGTTATCCTGGTTAGGGGTTGAAGACACGGCAAGCTTGCCATCCTTCACAATGAGCCATGCCCATCCTGATCCGAAGCGTGTTGCGGCAGCATTGGCAAACTGTGTTTTAAATTCTGCGAAAGATCCGAATGCCGAGTTGATGGCGGCAGCAAGATCTCCAGTAGGCTCTCCGCCTGCGCCCGGTGCCATCACCGTCCAGAACAGCGAGTGGTTGAAATGTCCGCCGCCGTTGTTGCGTACCGGCATCGGGTATTTCGAAATATTTTTGCAGATCTCTTCAATGCTCAGTTTTTCAGCGTCCGTTCCTGCAATGGCATTGTTCAGGTTGGTAACGTACGCCTGGTGGTGTTTGCTGTGGTGGATCTCCATGGTCTTTGCATCTACATGCGGCTCCAGCGCATTGTATGCATACGGTAATTTAGGTAATTCAAAAGCCATAGTATTACGATTTTTAGGTTAATTAAATTTGAAATTTATCATTTCAAAGGTATGCAATTTTTAACCGTTCCGGAGCATAAAAAGCTGCAATTTAAAAAGCCGCTTTTCCGGGGTTTTCAACATTACAGTGTTTAAAGAATGGCCTACCAAACTGATTATCAAAATTTTTGATAATCGTTTTTAGCTACCTTTGTGCCAGATACAAGTACTAACCCAAAACAAACAAACAAATGAAAAAATTATTTACTTTATTGTTCGTAGCAGGCACCATGTGCTTTGTAGCTTGCGGACCAAGCGCTGAAGAAAAAGCCAAAATGGAAGCTGAAGCAAAAGCTAAGGAAAAGGCGAAGATGGATTCTTTATTCAACGTTTACAGCACAATGCCAACCGAGGCAACTACAAATCCTGCAACAACAGACACAAATGCTGCTGCACCTGCTACAACAACAACAGAGGAGAAAAAATAATTACCGGTTTCTTTTATTAAAAAAGGCTGCTCTTTAAGGAGCAGCCTTTTTTGATTCCAGGGTATAATTACTTCAGCACTTCCAGCGCTTTTTTCAGCACATTGTCCTGCGCCTGGAACACGGGGTAAAACCCTTCATTATTCCAGATGTTCCGCGCGATCAGCGCCTTCAGCTGGTACCCCAGTATGGTCGCCGATTGCCTGATCTGCTGCTCATTCCGCTTCACGCCGTTCTTCTCCGCATAGGCTACGAACTGTTCCAGTATGGCGCCATCCACGTTGAAAGAGCGGTTGTAATTTTCCACCGTCTTATATCCCTTCAGCTTTGCGCGTTCCTTATCGGCATAGGCGTAAGCAAAATCGTTCACCAGCCCGTTGAATAATACTTCGCTCAGGTAGTGAGAGCGCCCGCTTGTGTCGAGCGGCACAAACACATCGGGTGTGATGCCGCCGCCGCCGTACACGATGCGGCCGGAAAGTGTCTTGTATTTGAGCGAATCGGCCACCTTGATGCTGTCGGCATTCTCCAGCTCACCGCTTTTATAGCGGTCGTATTCCTCGCTGTAATAAGCTTCGATATCGCCGTTGTAAGGCTTCTGGATGCAGCGCCCGGAAGGAGTATAGTAGCGCGCAATGGTAAGGCGCATGGCCGAACCGTCGCTGAATTCGCTTTGTTCCTGCACAAGGCCTTTTCCGAAGGAACGCCGTCCTACAATGGTAGCGCGGTCGTTATCCTGCAGCGCACCTGCAAGGATCTCGCTTGCCGATGCCGATCCGTCGTCGATCAATACTACCAGCTTGCCCGTTTCAAAAGAGCCTTTGCTGGTGGCTTTGTAATCCTTTCGCGGACGGGCCTTTCCTTGTGTGTACAGGATGCCTTTGCCTGCGTCGAGGAACTCATCGGCAATGCTTGTGGCCGTGTTCAGGTAGCCGCCGCCGTTTCCGCGGAGATCGATCACGAGGTTCTGCATGCCCTGGGTTTTCAGCTTTTCAAACGCTTCGAGGTACTCGTTATAGGTGGTTGCCGCAAAGCGTGCGATCTTGATGTATCCGGTGGTCGGCGTAAGCATGTAGGCCACGTCCACGCTGTAGATCGGGATGGTGCCGCGGGTGATCGTGAATTCGAGCAGCTTGCTTTTTCCTTTGCGCAGCACGCTCACTTTTACTTTTGTTCCGCCTTCGCCTTTCAGCCGCTCCATCACCTGCTTGTTCGTGATCTTGATGCCCGCCACAGGCTTGCCATCCACCTTCACGATCCTGTCGCCGGCTTCCATCCCCACCGCTTCGGCCGGGCCGCCCACGATCGCATCGATCACGCGGATCGTATCATCCACAATGTTGAACTCAACGCCGATGCCTTCAAAATTCCCTTGGAGGGGCTCGTTGTTGGCAGCCAGCTCATCTGCTGAAATATAGCTTGAATGCGGGTCCAGCGTTTCCAGCATAGAGGTGATGGTATTTTCCACCAGCGTTTTTTCGTTGATCGTATCCACATACTCATGCTCGATGTATTTCAGGATCTCCTCCACTTTGTTGTAGCTGTTGTTGCCGCTTACCGCGATGGAGCTGCTGCCTGTACGGGGCCCGAAGGTGCTGCCGATGAAGATCCCGAGAACGAGAATAAGCGCGAAGAAGATGGGAAGGTATATGTAAAATTTAGGACGGTTCATTTTCGATAAGCGTTTGCTTGATTAAGGATGCAAAGATAATCATCAATTAAGGTAATCCTTCTATAAAAAGGATGCCACTGCCCGGCTAAGGCTTTTTATACTGCTCTACGGTAACGCCGAATTTCCGGAGGAAATCAACTCCCTCATCGCTTGCAAGGCCTTTGAAGGATGCGTAGGAATTGGTGAAGATCACGCGGCGGATGCCGGTGGTATAGATCACGCGGGCGCAGGCAATGCAGGGAGAAAGCGTTACATACAGCGTGGAGCCTTCAATGGAAACATTGTTCTTGGAAGCATACAGGATCGCATTCTGCTCGGCATGCAGCGCAAGGGAGCAGCTGCCTTTGCTGTCGCGCGGACAGCCTTCCGCAGGCCATTCGATATCGCAGTTGTGTGTGCCGGCCGGCGGACCGTTGTAGCCAAGCGATACAATACGGGTATCTTTGGTAAGCACTGCGCCTACCTGCGCTTTTACGCAATGGGAGCGCTTGGCGAGGTTCTCGGCCAGCTCCATGTAAATATCGTCAAAGCTTGGTTTGGTCATATACGAAGTACAAATTGTAACGAATTACCCATCTGCCAATGTTAAAATAGCCAGGTTTATCGGAGAGCGAAAGTACTAATAATTCAAGGAATAAGAAAGGTCTTATTTCGACCGCTCCAGCGCCTGCTCGATGTCTGCAACAATGTCGATGATGTTCTCGAGCCCCGCCGAAATGCGCACCATTCCCGGCGTGATCCCCACCGATAAGCGTTCGGCATCCGTAAGCTTCGAATGCGTGGTGGAAGCCGGGTGTGTCGCGATCGTCCGTGTGTCGCCCAGGTTGGCTGTTAAGGAGCACATCTGCAACGCATCAAGGAATCTTCTTCCCCGTTCGATCCCGCCTTTTATTTCAAATGAAACAATTCCCCCGCCCATGCTCATCTGCCTTTTGGCGATCTCGAACTGTGGGTGCGATAATAAGAACGGGTAGCGCACCTGCGCCACTTCGGGATGGTTCTCCAGCAGTCCGGCCAGCTTGTGCGCGTTCTGAGAATGGCGTTCCATGCGGATCGCAAGTGTTTCGAGGCTTTTGGAAAGCGTCCAGGCGTTGAAAGGCGATAAGGCCGGGCCTGTGCTCCTGCAAAAGGTGTGGATCTCTTTGATCAGCTCCTTTTTGCCAACCACGATGCCGCCCATCACGCGTCCCTGCCCGTCGAGGTACTTGGTGCCCGAGTGGGTCACCAGGTGCGCGCCGAATTCCGTAGGCCGCTGAATGAACGGCGTTGCAAAGCAATTGTCGACGTTGAGGATCACATTGTGCTTGTTGGCGAGGTTGCCCAGCCATTGCAGGTCGATGATGTCGAGCCCCGGATTGGAAGGTGTTTCCACGAAGATCATTCGTGTGTTGTCTTTGATTAGGCCTTCCCATGTTTCCGGCTTGTTCACATCGGCGTAGCTGCAGGTGATGCCCCACTTCGGTAAAAACTTGGTCAGCACGGTATGCGTGGAGCCGAAGATGGAGCTCGAAGAAACAATGTGATCGCCGCTTTTCAGCAAAGCCATGAAGCTCGCGAATACGGCCGCCATGCCTGTCGCCGTGGCAAATCCCGCCTCGGCACCTTCGAGCATGCACATCTTTTCGATGAGCTCGGAAGTGTTCGGGTTTGTGAAGCGGCTGTAAATATTGCCGTCCTGCTCATCCGCGAACATGGCGCGCATCTGCTCCGCATCCTCGAATGTGAAGCTGGAAGTTAAGTACAAGGGAACCGAATGCTCCCTGTTGGCGCTTTTCCCGGTTTGTGTGCGAATGGCGTTTGTTTCGAATTTCTTCATGCGTTGACACTTACTTTATAACTGATCTTCGCTCCGGCAATTTCCAGCGTTTTGGAAACGGAGCAGTATTTTTCCATCGAGAGCTGCACGGCGCGTTCGGCTTTCTCCTTATCGATCTGTCCTTTCAGCTTGAAGTGAACCTCGATGTTTTCCCACAGCGCCGGCTCCTTATCTTTTTCGCGCTCCGCATCAATGCTGATCTCGAAGTTTTCGATCACCTGCCGTTGCTTTTTCAGGATCAGCACCACATCTATCGCGCTGCAGCCGCCCAATCCCATGATCAGCATCTGCATCGGGCGAACGCCTTTGTTGTGCCCGCCGATGTTCTCGCCGGCATCCATCAAAGCTACATTTCCTGTTTCACTTACCGCTTCAAAGTGGAAGGCATCATCCAGCCGTTTTAGTTCTATTCGCATGCTGCTTGTTTTGTGTGTTTCAAAGGTAATTAATTTTGTAAGCTGAACAGTTTCCTGTGATTTACAGGATCCTTCCGTTGTATTTTTTAAGGCTGTCGGGCTGGGCGATGCCGAACTCTTCATACTCATCGGCGGTGATCAGCAGCCGGCCCAGATCGGGATCCTCCGCACAATACACCACCGGGAATTTGTAATGCAGGAAGTAATTATCCGCTTTTTCCCAGCCGTGGTATTTCTGGCAATGTTTGTATGTTTTGCCGCTCACCGTGTACTCAAAATAGATCCAGCAGCCGTTCGTGTTGTATTCGGTGAGCTTGTCGGATTCAACAATGGTTCCGGTTGTTTGCGCCGGATGAGCTTTGATCTTTTGTGCATCGCCCTGCTTTCCGGCAAAGCCGATGATCCCGCCTGCTGCGATAACGATTATAACAATCAATATGAGAATTAGTTTTTTTGACATTGGTGTGAAGATTAAAATTTACATGCTGATCAGCGAAAGCGATCACTCACTAAATTTAGCTGTTTTTTATGTAGCGTGAAGATATTAAAAGCCCGGTGCTGAATTGTCGTGGAAATGGCTAAATTTACTCAATAAAATGAACAGACATTTCTTCACCTACCGCCAGCCCATCCGCCTCGAAAGCGGGCAATTGCTGCCCTCGCTCGATGTGGTGTATCATACGTACGGACAGCTTAACGCCGATAAAAGCAACATCGTTTGGTTCTGCCATGCGCTTACGGCGAACAGCGATGTGGCCGACTGGTGGGATTCGCTCGTGGGTGAAGGAAAAACGTATGATCCCGCAAAGCATTTTATCATCTGCGCAAATATTGTCGGCTCCTGCTATGGCTCTTCGGGGCCGCTGAGCGTGAGCACGGAAACCAATAAGCCCTATTTCAGCGCATTTCCGCAAGTGACCATCCGCGATATGGTGCAGGCGCACATCATCCTGCGCAGGCATTTGCAGATCGAAAAGATCCATACGATTATCGGTGGCTCCATGGGCGGCTACCAGGTGTTGGAATGGGTGCTGATGGAGCCGCAGGTGTTCGACAAGATGGTGCTTGTGGCTACTAGTCCGCAGGAATCGGCATGGGGCATCGCCATCCATACCGCGCAGCGCCTTGCCATTGAGGCCGATCCTACCTGGAAGGACCGGAATGCGAATGCAGGCGCAGCCGGCTTAAAAGCTGCACGTGCAATCGGAATGCTCACCTACAGGAATTACAGCGCATTTGTAAAAACACAAACCGATAACGAGCACAAGCTCGATAACTTCAAAGCCAGCTCTTACATCAATTACCAGGGCGAAAAATTAGTGAAGCGCTTCAATGCCTTCAGCTACTGGATCCTCGGCAAGGCAATGGACTCGCACAACATTGCACGTCACCGCGGCACGATGGAGGATGTGCTGAAAAGCATCAAATTAAGAACCCTCATCATCGGCATCTCCAGCGATCAGCTTTGCCCCGTGAATGAGCAGAAATTTATGGCGCAGCATATCCCGAACTCTACGTTTGTGGAGATCGATTCACCGTATGGTCATGATGGCTTTTTGATAGAAGGCGCACTGATTGGTGCGGCGATCCGAGAGAATTTGCCCAAATGACACTTTTCCAATAATTATTATAGAGAATCAATAATGGGATCCAAAACAAATTCCCATGTAATGGTGTCTAAATGTGATTCAGGAAGATGGGGAAGTGCAAGAGACCCGGCATTAAAGAAATCTGATAGCATCTGCGAAGTACCTTCCGGAGTATTGGTATAGTTAATTCCAAACAGATCCTGTTCTACATTTTCAACAGGTGCTCCGGGTTCATCCGACATAATTATTCTCAGATGGGTTGAAGACGACCTCATCCTTTGATTTATTTCATACTGATTATACATTGCATTAATATTATCCAGATAGGGGTTATCTGCTAATTTAGGTGGTAGCGAAAGCGCTAGATTAGCATATTTTTCTGACAATGAATCCTCGTGCATCATAAAATATGTAAGCGCCAAATAGTAAGCACTTTTTGAACTCTTACTCGTTAAATGAACATGATTAAATTTCTCCAAAGCCTGTCCATATTTACCGGCTGAAAAAAGATTAAGCCCCTGTTGGAAAACTTCCTTTTCTGTTTCCAAACATAAAAAAGTAAAAATTATAATTACTAGTAATTTCATTTTGAAGATAATTTATGGAAGCGAATCAATTATAACAGATGGCTGATGCGGCAAATTTCTTTTATTATGATCTGTTGAAACACTTTGTGATTTTCCTTCTTCGTTGGTATCATAACTGATCGTTTTATCAGTATACATGGCATATCCTATTAGAAACACTCCCAATGTCATAAACAAAAGTCCTGGTGAACTGCTTACCAATCCGCCTTTAAGTCCACTGTAATTAGCAGTAAACTTAAAATCGCCTTTTATGCCTTCCTGCATAAGCTTATAACCAAGTTTTATAGTTTGAAATCCCAATAAAAAACAAACGATTTTAATTGTCGCATTCGCCAAGAGTGCTGCAAGTATTATCTTATGTGTATCATCCATTTCTGATGTCTTAAAATTATTCTCTTACATTATTTTAGCAAACATATGACTTTTAAAAACAGAAATCAATGCTATGACTTCTGTTAATGGAATGACTGATTCTGTCAATGTTATATTCCCAATATTGCACCAAACACTCCCTTTATCACTTCCGCCATTTTATCGATGTTCAGCGTGCCGATGGTATCCGTTTTTTCATGGTAATTGGCATTCCGGTAAAAGGAGGTATCGGTGATCATTACCGCGGTGTAACCGTATTTCCAGTAGTTGAGGTGATCTGAGAAATCGATGCCGGGTATAAATGCAGGTGCATTCAGCGAAATGGTGCGCACTTCCGAATTTCTTCCCATGCTGCGTTTGATCTTCCGCGTAGTACGGCCTTGTCCCAGTTTGCCGATCACCGCAATGTAATTCGCTTTGGCAGGATAGAACAGCTTCATAAGTCCTATAGGATATTCCTGTGAATGCGGCAGCTCCGAAAAATACCCGATCATCTCCAGGCAGATCAGCGCCTTTACTTTTATATGCTGGTCGTGCAGCATTTTCGCATGCACGGCGCTTCCCATATTTTCGGTTCTGAAGTTCGGAGGTTCTTCCAGCGTGTAAGCAACAAGGTCGATCCTGTATCTGAGGCCGGAGCCGTTTTCCTTCAGCATGCGCGCGATCTCGAGCAGTCCGGCAACGCCGCTGGCATTGTCGTCGGCGCCCGGCTGCACCTCGCATACATCGTAATGTGCGCCCACAATAATGCGTTCGCCCTCACGCGGGCCGAAGGAGCAGATCACATTTTTGTATTCTTTTCCCGCAACCGTGTACTTCTGCTCCTCAGTATATTCGCTCAGCTGTTTAAACTCGGTTAAAATATAGGCGGCACATTCGTCAAGGCGCTTCACATTTTCGTCGTACCGCGCTTGTGTGGATCCGGCAAGAAACTGCAGGTGCGCCATAATGCGCGCTTTGTCCGCCTTTACGGTGTCGCCTAAAACAGAAATGGGATCAGCCACTAGGCCGATCCCATTCATGATCAAAACAATGCTGATCAGCTTTTTCATTAGTTTGTTCCTTTTTGGATAGGCACTTCGCCGCCCGACATTCCGCCGAGGTCGCGGTCGAAGAAATACAGGCCTGCCTTATCGTTGCCAATGAATTTGAGCTTGTCGAGCACGCGGCGCGACAATGCCTCTTCCTCGATTTGCTCCGATACGTACCACTGCAGGAAGTTATGTGTGGTATAATCTTTCTCTTTCAGGCAGATCTCCACCAGGTTATTGATCTCGGATGATACCAGCTCTTCGTGGCTCAGCACTTCCTCGAATACGTACTGTACCGATTTAAAGCTCTGCGGCTGCGCTTTTAATGCAGGGATCAGGGCATGTCCGCCGCGCTCGTTCACATATTTAACAAGCTTTAACATGTGCATTCTTTCCTCGTCCGAATGCCCGTAAAGGAATGCGGCAACGCCTTCCAGTCCCTGCGTTTCTGCCCAGGATGCCATGGCGAGGTAATATTGTGAGGAAGAGGCTTCAAGCCCGATTTGCTGGTTCAGCGCGGCTTCTACTTTTTTAGAGATCATGTTTCGTTCGGTTTTTGTGATTTATGGATTTTCGCTTTCCGCGACATCTATTGCGGCAAAGGTAAACCTTTTTTGGTAAGTAAAAAGTAATGCCAGCCGCTTCAGCACTTGATAAAGCAGCCGGATTTTATTACCTTTGAAATGTACCTTATTTACCAAAAGTACGTTATAGTTAACAATGACTGAAAATTATCAGAACCTGATCGGGAAGCTGGATGAATTCATCCGGAAATATTACAAGAACCAGCTGGTGCGTGGTTTCATCTATACCATCGGGCTGGTGCTTGTGTTCTTCATCTCGGTCACCGCCCTTGAATATTACGCGCATTTCAGCACCACCGTGCGCACGGTGCTTTTTTACCTGTTTATCCTCTCCAGCCTGTTCATCCTGGTGAAGTACATGATCATCCCGCTTTCCAAGCTCTACCGCTACGGAACGGTGATCTCCTACGAGGAAGCCTCCGCCATTATCGGCCGGCATTTCACGGATGTGCAGGACAAGCTGCTGAACGTATTGCAGTTGCAGCAGCAATCAAAATCCATCGACGCCAATTCCCTTTCGCTGCTGCAGGCCAGCATCGACCAGAAGACAAAAGAATTAAAACCGGTACCGTTCACTTCGGCAGTGGACCTTTCGGAAAACAAAAAGCACCTCAAATATGCGCTCATCCCGCTCCTTGCGGTGATCGTGATCCTGTTTGCAGCGCCAAGCATTATTACCGACGGCACCAAGCGCCTTGTGAAGCACAGCGATTACTTTGAAAAGGAATCGCCTTTCCAGTTCGTGATCGTGAACAGTGATTTAAAAACCGTCGCGCAGCAGGATTATGAGCTGAAAGTAAAGCTTACCGGTGAGGAGATCCCGGAGAATGTATATGTGGAGATCGATGGCAACGAGTTCAAGCTCGACAAGGAGAACATCGTTAACTTCAATTACCTGTTTAAAAATGTTCAGAAGAACATTACCTTCCAGCTGAGCGCCGATGGGTTTAAATCGAGGGAATATGAGCTGGTGGCGCTTCCTAACCCGGTGCTGCTGAATTTCGAGATCGCCCTGAGCTATCCGAAATATCTCAATAAAAAAGATGAGACCGTTGCCAACACCGGCGATCTCATTGTTCCTGCCGGCACAAAGGTGAGCTGGAACTTCAACACGCAGAACACCAAACAGCTGCGGATGAACTTCAACGATACTTCCTTTGCAGCGGAGCAGAACGCTGAAAATGCTTTTAAGTATGCTGCAAAGCTGTACCGCGATAAAACCTATTCAGTAACCACTTCCAACCAGTTCCTGAAAAGCAGGGATTCCGTTACGTACACCATCAATGTGATCCCGGATGCATACCCGCAGATTGAGGTGAGCGAGCAGAAGGATTCCACTTCCGTTTCTTCCAAAAAGCTGCGCTTCCGCGGCGAGGTAAAGGACGATCACGGCTTTGCAAGGCTCACCTTCAATTACCGTTTCATCGTCAACAACGATTCCGCGATCACGGATAACTACAAGAAAATGACCACCAATTCCAAGGCGCTGCTGGTGAACACCGCAAGCACGCAGGATGTATTCTTTCATTATTGGGACCTCAACACGCTTGGCGTAAACGCCGGCGACCAGATCGAATATTATTTCGAGATCTTCGATAACGACGGGGTTACCGGCAGCAAATCGTCCCGCTCGCAAAAAATGATCTTCAAGGCGCCAACGCTGGATGAGCTTTCCGACAACACCGAAAAGAACAACAGCAAGATCAAGGACGACCTGCAGGAAAGCATTTCACAGGCGAAGGATGTGCAGAAAGCCCTGAGCGATCTGCAGCGCAAGGTGGCCGAGAAGAAGGAGCTTACATGGGAAGAGAAAAAGAAGATGCAGGAGCTGCTCGACAAGCAAAAGCAATTGCAGAAGAAGGTGGAGAACATTAAGAATGAAAATGCGCAGAACAACGAGCAGCAGAACGAATACAAGAACCCCGACGAGGAGATGCTGGAAAAGCAGCGCCAGCTGGAGGAGTTGTTCGACAAAGTGATGACGCCCGAGATGAAGGAGAAGTATAACGAGCTCCAGAAACTGCTCGAGAAGATGGACAAGGACAAAGTGCAGGAAGCCCTGGATAAGATGAAGCTCGATAACAAGGACCTGATGAAGGAGCTCGACAGGAACCTCGAGATCTTCAAGCAGATGGAATTCGAGCAGAAGCTGCAGGAGAACATCGACAAGCTGAACGACCTTGCCAAAAAGCAGGACGATCTCGCGAAGAAAAGCGAGGACAAGAAAACGGATGCAAAAGAACAGAAGGACAAGCAGGATGAGCTGAACAAGAAGTTCGATGAGCTGAAGCAGGATATGAAAGACCTCGAGAAAAAGAACGAGGCACTGGAAGAGCCGAAGAAGATGGAGAATACCGAGCAGAAGCAGGAGGACATTAAAAAAGACATGCAGAACAGCAGCGACCAGCTGAGCCAGGACCAGAAGAAAAGCGCTTCCAAATCGCAAAAGAGCGCCGCGCAGAAAATGCAGGACATGGCCCAGCAGATGCAGCAAATGCAGCAGCAGGAACAACAGGAGCAGCAAAGTGAAGACATGAACAAGCTCCGCGACCTGCTCGAGAACATTGTGCAGCTGTCGTTCGGGCAGGAAGCGCTCATGGGAGAGCTTTCCAATGCCAAAACAAACGATCCGCAATTCTATAAGCTCAACCAGAAGCAGAAAAAGCTGCAGGATGATTCCAAAATGGTGGAAGATAGCCTGCTGGCGCTTGCCAAGCGGGTTCCGCAGATCAAATCTGCGGTGCTCAGGGAAACAAGCGCCATTAACATGAACATGGAGAAAGCCGTGGAGGAGATCAAGGAATCGCAAACGCCTTCCTTCGACGGCCGCAACCACAAGCAGGAAGCAATGAGCCGCCAGCAGTTCGCCATGACATCTATCAACAACCTTGCGCTGATGCTCAACGAGGCCCTGGCCCAGATGCAGGCGGAGGCCAAGAAAAAAAGCGGTAAGCCCGGCAGCGGCAGCTGCAACAAGCCCGGCGGCACCGGCTCCAAGCCTTCGGCAGCCAACATGCGCCAGATGCAGGAAGCCTTGAACAAGCAGATCCAGAAACTGAAAGAGGGCATGGAAAAGAACGGCAATAAGCCGGGAAACAAGCAGGGCGGACAAGGAATGGGCGGAATGAGCCAGGAGCTCGCCAAATTAGCGGCGCAGCAGGAAGCTATCCGCAAGGAGCTCGGTAAAATGGCCGACCAGCTGAATAAGGATGGAAAAGGCGGAGGAAACCTCGGCAAGCTGGCGGAGAAAATGGAGCAGACCGAAACCGATCTCGTGAACAAAATGCTGAGCAACGAGACCATGAAGCGCCAGCAGGAGATCCTCACAAGGCTCCTGGAATCGGAAAAAGCGGAGAAAGAACGCGAAATGGATGAGAAAAGGCAGTCAAATGAGGCAAAAAATGAAAATTTTAGTAACCCTAACGACTTTTTGGAGTATAACAAGCTGAAACAGAAAGAAACGGAACTACTCAAAACTGTTCCCCCCTCTTTAAATCCGTTTTACAAAGCGAAAGTCAACCAATACTTTAACAACTTCGAAGACTAAACATATGGTACTTGCAGAAAATCAAAAAATTCGCATTTCTTCAAAGGCAGAGAACATTATACTGGTGGAACGAATGATCGAAGATGTGTGTGACCTTTTTAACATCAGTGAGGATTATTACGGCAACATACTGGTTTCCCTTACGGAAGCGGTGAACAACGCCATCTACCACGGCAACAAAGCAAATCCGAATAAAAGCATCGATATTTCATTCAAATCACACCCCGACAGGGTTTCTTTCAGTGTGAAGGACGAAGGGCCGGGCTTCAATTTCAACAACCTGCCCGATCCAACCAACCCGGAGAACATTGAAAAGCCGAACGGCAGGGGAGTTTTCCTGATGCGAAATCTTGCCGACAACGTTACTTTCGAAGAGAACGGCAGCAAAGTGATCCTCGATTTCAGGGTGCTTGATTAACCGATAAAGACATCTCAATATTTAAAAAACCTTCCTGATACAGGAAGGTTTTTTATTTTATTCTATCGGCAGATAAACCGTAAACGTGGCGCCCACCCCGGGCTCGCCGAAAGCGGTGATGAAACCGTTATGGTTTTGCACGATCTTGTTGCAGATGGCCAGCCCGATGCCTGTTCCGCTGAATACATCCTTTTCATGAAGCCGCTGAAAGAGCTCAAAGATCTTATGTTGGTATTTCTGCTCGAAGCCGATGCCGTTATCCTGCACCGTGATCGCCCAGTAGGAGCGGGCAGAGAGCAGGATCTCCGTTTCAATGTCGTCGCTTTGTATCCGCTTCGCGTTGATGCTGATCACAGGCGGCACATCTTCACGGCTGTATTTTACGGCATTCGAAATAAGGTTGGAGAACAGCTGTATGAACGGGATGCTGATGATCTTCAGCACCGGCAGCTCCCCGCTTTCGATCTTAACGCCTCTTTCTGCAATCATCGCTTCGAGGTTGCTTTTTACTTCTTTAATGATCTCATTCAGGTTGATGTCCATCAGCTTCGACTGATTGTTGTTAATGCTTGAATAGCTCAAAAGGCCGGCGATAAGCTCCTGCATGTATCCGATGGCGGATGTAATGCTTTCGAAATGCCGCAATACTTCGGGGGAAAAATCTTTTCCCTGCTTCTTGAGAATGTATTCGGAGAGCATCCTGATCTTGCGCAGCGGCTCCTTCAGGTCATGCGAGGCGATATACGTAAATGAGCTCAGCTCGATGTTGGTGCTCACGAGCTCCTTGTTCTTCGCTTCGATGTTCTTTGCATGCTCTTCCAGTTTTTCCTTTGCCTGGCGAAGATGGAATACTTCTGCAAGGATTAATTCTTCTTCCTTATCATACAGCTTGTCTTTGTAAGAAGTAAGGATCTTCTCCTGGTTCTTCTTTTCGGAAAGATCGGTAATGATGATGCCGATGCCCGAAAATCGCGGGAACAGGCTGCTGAAGGAAACATAAACCGGAACGCGCCTGCCTTCATAAAGAAGAATGGTTTCTCCCTTGCTGGTCCCGGAAAATGCTGCGCTGAAAAGTTTCCGGAAGCTGTCGCGGAACAGTGGATCTATCAGCGATTCGAGGCCGGTGCCGATGATAGCGCTGTTGGATGCGCCAAGCAGGTTTTCAAAAGCCGAGTTTGCATACAGGATCAAACCGGTTTCGGTGATGTTCAGCGCGCTTTCCGCCATGCTCTCCACGAGCACGCGGTAAATAAAATCGGTGCTTTCGAGCGTGAGTATGTTCGGCTGCCCGTTCTTGCTGATTGCCAGGGCATCTACCTGTCCTGTCCTGATAGATTCGATCAGCTCCTTGTATTCTTCCAACTGCTCCTTCAGAGCGCGGTTCTCCTGCATTAGAGTGCTTTCTGTAATCTCTGAAACCATGCTGTTATTGTGTTATGATTCCTAATGCCCCCAACACCTTATTACGGTCCGAAAGGTCGCCGAGCAGTTTTTTAAATGGCTCGGGTGAATGCTTGATTAATGTAGGGCTTGCTATGATGTTGTTCTCATACATCGTATCGGGGAATTTGTAAATGTCAACGATATCGAGTGTGTAACGTCCCTGCAGGTGCTCCTCGCAGATCGACTTGATATTTTCTATCGCCCTTATCGAGCTCATGGACATGCCTGTAATGTATAATTTCAGGATGTACTCTTGTTTAACTGTGGCACTATTCATCTTTTTGGTGGTTTGTTAGTGGTATGATCTCTAAGCCCGCAAGCACTTTAGCTTCATTCGACAGGTCGCCGATGATCTTTTTTACAGGCAGCGGGCTCTTCCTTACAAGTGTAGGGATCGCGAAGATCTGATCCACTTCCGCCAACTGCGGGCTTGTTAGCAGGTCGATCACTTCTATAGCGTAATTGTTGTGCAGGTGCGCATCGCAATATTTTTTTATATTGCTGAGCGCAAGCGCTGATTTATCGGTTTTGCCGGCAATGTACAAGCGGAGCTGCCAGAGAGGTTCTCCCGCTTTCTCGTTCTTTTGTACCATCGTTTAGTTCTTTTTCTTTTTCACAGCTTTCACCGGCTTTGAATTAAGAGGCTTCTTTGTTTTTAGCTTTAATCCTCTTTCTTCATTTTCCAGCTTATGCAGCTCTTCTTCCACCGACTCGTATTCTGTTCGCATCGCAAGGATGTTCGCTTCGAGGATCTTCTTCTTCCGGATGATCTCCCTGTCGCGCTTTTCCAGTGCCTGTTCCTTTTTTAAATTGTCGGCAAATGTATCGAGCTGGTGTTTTTTTCTTGCAGAGCCGAGGAGGATGCCCTCGGGACCCGTTTCAAAATCGAGAAATTTCAGCCCTTTATCGGTAAGCACGAATTCCCTTACCTGGTTGGAATGCGCCATTCCTCTCGATTTCAGGATGTACAATCCCCTGTTGCGTTCGCCAACGCCTTCCACATCGCGTACGGTGATCCAGGTATCCACCAAAGAGGAAACCGATTCTTCCGTAAGCTCGTTGGTATTGCTTACATTCTGCTGCGTAAGGGATGTGAACAGCGCCGTGATGTTGTTGATCTTCAACAGGTCGATCAGCCGCACGAGCATTGCACGCACTTCACTGATCGTTCCGATGCTGATCATGTTGCTGATCGGGTCGATGACCACGCACTGCGGCTTGAACTCGCGGATGAGCTTGTGAAGCGACAGTAAGTGCATTTCCAGTCCGTGCAGCGTTGGCCGGCTCGAATGGATCTGCAGCAATCCCTTATCGATATGCGTGCGCAGATCGATGCCAACCGATTGCATGTTGCGGATCAGCTGGTTGGGCGATTCTTCGAAGGCAAAGTAGAGCACCTTCGATTTGTTTTTACAGGTCGCTTGTGTAAAGTAGCTGGCAAGGGTTGTTTTGGCAGTTCCGGCCGTTCCCGAGATGAGAATGCTGCTTCCCTGGTAATATCCTCCTTTTTTAAACAGCTTGTCGAGACCGGGGATTCCGGTAGATACGATCTTGTCGGAAACTTTATGCTCCAGCCTGAGTGAGGTGATAGGCAGTACGGAGATCCCGCTTTCATCAATAAGGAAAGGGTATTCGTTGGTGCCGTGCGTGGAGCCGCGGTACTTCACGATCCTTAACCTCCGCGTGGAGATCTGGTCGAACACCCGGAAGTCGAGCAGGATCACGCAATCGGAAACATATTCTTCAAGTCCCTGGCGCGTGAGCGACGACTCGCCCCTTTCACCAGTGATGATCGTTGTAACGCCTTTGGCCTTCAGCCAGTGGAACAGCCTGCGGATCTCCGATCTGAGGATCACGGTGTTGTCGAGCCCGCCGAACAACGATTCAATTGTGTCAAGCACCACACGCTTTGCGCCGATGCTGTTGATGGCATGCTCGAGCCGTATGAACAGCCCTTCGAGGTTGTATTCCCCCGATTCCTCTATTTCCGAGCGTTCCACTTTCACATGATCCACTCTTAATTTTTTATTGGCGATCAGCTTTTTAAGATCATAGCCCAGCGACACCACATTTTTCGTGAGGTCTTCCAGAGATTCTTCAAAGGTCATGAAGATGCCGGGTTCGTCGTGATCTGTGATGCCCTTGATGAGGAACTGCACCGCCATCAGTGTTTTGCCGCAGCCTGCGCTGCCGCAAACCAGCGTGGGCCTGCCCGTAGGTAATCCGCCATCCGTAATTTCGTCGAGCCCGTCAATGCCTGTTGGTGTTTTGGCAAGAGGAGCCAGTTTCGCCGCCGGACGATTATTTGTTTTCTTTATCATGTTAAATTTTCTTGGGATTTTTTGTGCCGCGCACCGCGTGCAACAATACAGCCATGAATGCTTTTAAGCCACAGCCGCAGGTTGCAGCGGTAGCGGCCAAAGCAGGGCATAGCGATTATGGGGAATCCCTTGCCGTAAGTGGGATAATAAAAAAACGCAGCCTATTGGGCTGCGTCTCTTAAATATGATTTTTCAATTTTATTATTCCACCGTTACCGACTTCGCCAGGTTTCTTGGCTGATCCACGTTACAGTTGCGCATTACCGCGATGTGGTAGGAAAGCAATTGCAGCGGCACAGCGGAGATCAGCGGTACCAGGATCTCATCCGTTTCCGGGATCTCGATCGAATAGTCCGCCATTTCCTTCACCTGCTTGTCGCCTTCGGTTACAATGGCAATGATCTTTCCTTTGCGCGCTTTCACTTCCTGGATGTTGCTCACCACTTTTTCGTAGGAGGTTCCCTTGGTTGCGATCACAAACACCGGCATCTCTTCATCGATCAGCGCGATAGGGCCGTGCTTCATCTCTGCAGCCGGATAGCCTTCCGCATGGATGTAGGAAATTTCTTTCAGCTTGAGCGCACCTTCCAGCGCTACAGGGAATGTGTAGCCGCGGCCGAGGTACAGCGCGTTAGTTGAGTTCTTATAAATATCTGCAATGAATTTTATCTGCTCGTTCTTCTCCAGCACCTTCTGCACCTTGTCGGGAACAGCCTCCAGCTCGCTCAGCAACTGGTGGAAGCGGGATGATGAAATGGTGCCTTTTAAGAAAGCGATGCGCAATGCCATCAGCGTAAGCACGGTTACCTGTGCGGTAAATGCTTTGGTAGAGGCCACACCGATCTCGGGACCAGCGTGCGTGTATGATCCCGCATGTGTTGCACGCGCAATGGAAGATCCAACCACGTTGCAGATGCCGATAATGGTTGCGCCTTTTGATTTGGCAAGCTCTATTGCGGCCAGTGTATCGGCGGTTTCGCCGGATTGTGAGATCGCGATGATCACATCATCCTCGTAAACGATCGGGTTGCGGTAACGGAATTCTGATGCATATTCCACTTCAACAGGAATCCGCGCAAGGTCTTCGAATAAATATTCGCCCACCAGTCCGGCATGCCAGGAAGTGCCGCATGCCACAAACACAATGCGTTTTGCGTTCACAAACTTCTGCTCGTATTCGGTGATGCCGCCTAAGTTCACAATGCCTTTTTCGGAGCTTAAACGTCCGCGCATACTGTCCTTGATGGAACGCGGCTGCTCATAGATCTCCTTCAGCATGAAATGGTCGAAGCCGCCTTTTTCAAGGGCTTCCAGCTTCATCTCCAGCTCCTGCACATAAGGGGTTTTTGCTTTGTTCTTGATCGTTTTGATCTTTAATTCTTTTCCGCGCTCGATGAAGGCGATCTCTTCGTCCTCGAGGTACACCACGTTCTTCGTGTATTCCACGATAGGCGTTGCATCGGAAGCAATGTAAAATTCATCCTCACCGATCCCGATCACCATCGGGCTTCCTTTTTTCGCTGCGAATAATTCATCCGGGTTATCCTTCGAGAGGATCACAATTGCGTATGCTCCCACCACCTGGTTCAATGCCTGGCGCACGGCTTCTCCCAAACGCACATTCTCTTTTTCCTTGATGTCCTCGATGAGGTGGATCAGCACTTCGGTATCAGTATCGCTTAAAAATACATGTCCGCGCTTTTTCATTTCTTCCTTCAAAGGGCCATAGTTCTCGATGATCCCGTTGTGGATCATCACCATGTTCTTCGATGCGGAATACTGAGGGTGAGCATTCACATCGTTCGGCACACCGTGCGTTGCCCAGCGTGTATGCCCGATGCCGATAGTGCCCGACGTGCTTTGCGTACCTATGAAGCTGTTGAGGTCGGCCACCTTGCCTTTGCACTTGTATACTTTTAGTTCGTTGTTATCGACCATGGCCACACCGGCGCTGTCGTATCCCCTGTATTCGAGGCGCTGCAATCCTTTGATAAGAAAAGGGTAGGCCTGTTTATTTCCAATATATCCAACTATTCCGCACATAGTATCTTAATGAAGTTTAGTGTATGTAAGGTTTAATTTCATTTTCTGGGCGCCCTGGCTGCTTCCGCTGCCAAGCACCACGCGGTTTGCATTCACCGCGCCGCCGGAGGCAACAAGGTAAAGTCCCGCGTTTGGAAGTGTTCCGTTCAGCACCTGCTGCACGTAGCGGTCGATGTTAAAGCGGTATTCCTTTGTAGTAGCGTTGTAAGAGCCGTCAAACGCCTCGTTCGCTTCGTATGCATCGGGTACTGCGTAATTCGTATTTGAGGAGGTGATCCCGAACAGCACAAGCTTTGTGGGCGCTGCAAACGTATCCAGCTGGTACAGCGGATTGGTGTTGTCAACCTTGATCACCAGCTCGGCCTTGTTGATCGCGACCTTTCCCGAATCGTTCCAGTGAAGCAGGTATGGAAATTCGATCTTTACCTTTGTTCCTGCAAGCGATTGCACGAACACTGCCGTATCCGTTCCCGCGCTGGTCAGCTGTGAGCTGAGGTAAGAGTATGCGCCTGCGTAATTGTAATGCTCAAAAGCTGAGAAGCGCGGCACGCTCGACAGGCTGATGTCGTATTTCAATGAATCGTTGTTGGTGGCGTTGCTGTTGTGATAATAGATGGTGAGCTTCGATTGAGCATCCGCTAATTTAAAGTGCATGATGTTTCCGTCGCCGGTAGCGGAAGAGGTGACATCGGATGTGATGTACAATCCCTTGATGAAATTCTGGAATGCGGTGTTGCTCGAAAGGCTTCCGGATGAAGGACTGTTGAGGATCACCTGGCCGAAGTTCTGCTCGAGCGGAATGCGGAGATGCGGCTTGAGCGTATCGCCCAGCACCACCACTTTATCAATTGGCCTTGGCGTGAAGAGGTGTCCGTTCGCAAGGTCGTTCCCCGAGTTATAGCCCAGTGAGTTGTTTGAGTAGTAATTGTTCGAAAGGCTAAGCCCGCCGAGCAGCTGGTACACACTTACACGCTGTACTTTCCGTTCCTTCTTCCCATAGTAATCGGAAGCATAGGTAAGTGAAAGCACTACCGAATCGCAAACAGGGCTGGTGCCGAAGTTAGGATTGTTGGCAGGCAGGCGGAGCTGCGTGTAAATAGAGGCGGAGGTTTTTCCGAAAACGGGATCGAGATAGGTTCCGAGCAATGCATCTGCGCCGATGATGATGGATGCATCGGTGTGGAGCGAATCTTCCTTTACGGTGGAGGTAACAAGTGTGGTGGAATCCTGCCAGCCTACGTTCAGCAGATCGCCGGTAGGCTGAACATCGAGCCCTACGATGCTTGATTCGTTACAGGCGCTTACTAAAAGTGCAGTGAGGCTTGTTAAAAAAAATTTTGTCACGCCGGGGCGTGACAAAACATTGAGTATTCGCTTATTCAATTGATTCATAATTTATTCGTTGTAAAGAACAGCAT
>Ga0157372_10000250_pt1 | contig 59465 bp, 48 predicted proteins | sample C55metaG_FD_115307 | JGI IMG/M metagenome (GOLD analysis project Ga0157372, IMG submission 115307) | Corn rhizosphere microbial communities from Kellogg Biological Station, Michigan, USA - C5-5 metaG | ecosystem: Host-associated > Plants > Roots > Rhizosphere > Soil | place: USA: Michigan... | reverse complement strand
TCCGTTACTCGTAAAAGCGGATGACAAAGCGATCATCGGTAAAGACGATTTCAAAAAAGTGGTTCCTCACTCTGAAATGGCGCAGATCTTTTTCGTGATCAACCAGTCGCAGGTACGCGGTTCAGAAATGAACAGCGCTGAAATGAAAGCACTGAAATCCTACATCACCAGCGCTATCACTAACCCGAACATCATGTTCAAGAACATGAACATTTCCGCTTACGCTTCACCGGACGGAGAATTAACACTGAATGCAAACCTCGCAGAGAACAGGGCTAAGGAAACAAGAAAAGCAATGGAAGCCGCTTTCAAAGACAAGAAAATGAAAGTGGAAGCTGCACAGAAAGACGAGTTCTACAACATCGTTACCACTGCAGAGGATTGGGATGGATTCAAAAAAGCAATGGAAGCTTCTTCTATCGCCGACAAAGACCTGATCTTACGCGTTCTTACCATGTATCCTGACGGAGAAACACGCGAGAAAGAGATCAAAAACCTTTCTAAGACATACACTGAGGTTGCCGACAAGATCCTTCCTAAGCTGAGAAGGTCTGTTATGACACTGAATGTTGATGTGAACAGCCGTACAGACGAGCAGATCACCAAGCTGGCTATGTCTGCACCTGACAGCTTATCGGTTGAAGAAATTCTTTACGCTGCAACATTAACGCAGGACCTCAACACCAAGCTCGACATCTACAAAAAAGCAGAGACTAAATACGGTTCCGACTGGAGAACATCCAACAACGTTGGTATGGTTTACTTGATGCAGAACAAGCTGAACGATGCGGAAGCAGAATTCAAAAAAGCAGACGGCTTATCGGCTAACAACCCTGTTATCAAAAACAACTTAGGTATTGTTGCACGCTGGAAAGGCGACCGCAAAGCTGCAATGGAAATGTACAAATCAGCTTCGGCTGCAGGTCCTGATGTTGCTTACAACATGGGAATCATCGAGATCCAGAACGGTAACTACGCTGCTGCCGTAGCTGATTTCGGAAGCAACAACTCTTTCAATGCTGCATTGGCTAAATTGTTAAACGGCAACACAGACGGAGCTATGTCGACCATCGACAACTCTACTGAGAAAGATGCTGCTTTATCGTTCTACCTGAAAGCGATCGCCGGCGCACGCCAGGGCAAAGCCGATGTAATGAACAACAACCTGAAAGCTGCTATCCAAAAAGATGCTTCTTTCAAGCAAATGGCAAAAGACGATGCTGAATTCATTAAGTTCCGCGACAACGCAGACTTCAAAGCAATGGTGAACTAATTCAGTTAAACCAAAATATAAAAAGCGCCCCCGGTTTTCGTGGGGCGCTTTTTTATTTTAATCTGTTTTAAATTGGGATTGGTGCGTATATTTTCCTAATTTTGCTTTAACACAGACGCACTTTATCGATGAACAGACCGGCTACGGTATTTTCGCTATTCCTATTCCTTGCATTGGCGCCTGTTGCCTTTGGTCAAACGCGCACCCCTGTGAAAGGCAAAATGACCACTGCGGATTCCATCAAAGCCAAAGATTATTATGTGGAGCTGCGTGGTTACGTCCGTCAGCTAAAGGGCACAGAGAACGAAAAAGCGAACGAGATCAAACCGCTCGACAGTGTGCTGATCACCATCTATAACGGTGATATTCCTTTCTCCGAGCTGTGGACGAACAAAAAAGGGAAATGCGATTTTAAGCTTCCGCTCGACAAGAACTTCCGCATTGATATTTCCCGGAAAGGTTTTGTAACAAAGAGCATCCTCGTGAGCACCAAGGTGCCGAACGATCAAAAAGACATATTTAATTTCAGCTTCGATGTGGACCTGTTCGAAGAAGTGAACGGGCTCGATGTTTCGGTGCTGAAGAACCCGATCGCCAAGGTAAGCTACAACCTTGCCATGGAAGGATTCGCGTATGATGTTACGTACACGAGCAAGATCAACGCCGACCTCAAGAAAATGTACAAGAATTATTACAGGCTCCAGAAGATCGCTGCGGATACTTCGCTGAACCAAACCGACAGCGTGCAAACGCAAACGCAGCAAAGCCCGAAAAGAAAATAGCTTACCTGATCTTCAGGTAAAGGTCCCACATCACAATTCCCACGCTTACGGCAATGTTCAATGAATGCTTGGTGCCCACCTGCGGGATCTCGATCACATCCGTGCTTGCATCGATCACTTCCTGCTGAACGCCTTTTACCTCGTTCCCGAAAATGATCGCGATCTTCTGCTTACGCGCAGGCATAAAATTGTTGAGCATGATGGCCGACTCAGCCTGCTCGATAGCATATACAAGGTACCCGTCGGCCTTCAGCTCATTCACCGCATCCAGCGTGCTGCCCAGGTATTTCCAGGACACGCTGTCGGTTGCACCGAGGGCGGTCTTCTGAATTTCCTTATGCGGCGGCTGCCCGGTGATGCCGCAGAGGTATACCGCTTCGATCAAAAATGCATCGGCCGTGCGAAACACAGAACCGACGTTGTTGAGGCTCCTGACATTGTCGAGAACGATCACAACGGGCGTTTTGGACGAAGCTTTAAATTCATCGACCGATTTACGCTTGAGCTCTTCGTTTTGTAGTTTGCGCATTAATATCTTTTATAATAACGGATGTAGTCAACCTTGAAAGCTGCCGGAAATGAATCCGGGTCGTCAAAGCTGCTATCCCCCTTGCAATTAAATCCAAAGCCTATTGCCATCGGGATCGTAGGAAACCAATCGTTGCGGATCACTACCTGCGAAGGCTTTATGTTCTCTTTTGTGACAGCCGTGCCGGTGATATCATACCATTGAGCTACCAGCTTGATGAGCTTTCCATCAACATACCAACTCATTCCCCACCGGTCCCAAATCAAAGTAAATATATGAAAATCCTCTGAATAATCCGTTCCGTAAGCATTTCCCGAGGAATTGCCACAATTATAATCGATACCCGGAACAGGTCTTGTTTTGTCCCACAGGTGATAATGCATTTCAATTACTTTACAGAGCTTATTTTTAACAATGTTCCCCCGCACATCCAAGCTGTTTGAAAATTCAAAGATATCGATCTCATTACCTACACCATTTTTTTCAGCGTACATACAGAAGCTCGACCAGAAATTATTTCCTTTCGGAATCTTGCACCTGATCTCATACTTACCCCAGCCGAAGTCCTGCTTGGACCAAAGGTCGCCCGCAGTATAATGATATGTGCTAACCGGACTATTAGGATCCCAGGTGAGTGCGGGTTTTGTCACCTCTTCCTTCTTCAGGGTAATCGTACAAACACCGGTGGCAGAAGTTGTTTTTCCATAAACTGTTTCCGTTGAAACGGACACATTTTCCGGAAGCCGATAACCGTTTTCGGCACCCAGGGCACCGTAGATCACATTCCATTTTGATGAGTCTACCACCGTTGCATTAAATTCATCCTCAAATTCAAGCTGCCAGGCAGAGCCGTCATCCACGAGCGTATCTTTTAAGATCACTTTTGTCCCCGCACACAGCTGCGCATATAACAGTTGATTCACAAGTATAAAAACAAGAGTTATTGTCAGATTGTTTTTCATATTACATACTGATCATGAATAATTACTTAAGATCATAATCCATGTTATCTTCCAGGATCCTTTTTCGCTTAAAATTAAATCCGGGATCAAACAGGCTCCTTTTTCTGTCAAGCTTTTCATAGCTAATATTATTCAGATCGATCACAACATGGAAAAGGTCGTCACTTACAAAAGGCAGATCCGTAGCCAGCTCCATGGTTTTTAACTTATCTGAGTAAGCCGTTTTAGCGGCAGGAGAAAGCCATACGATAAAAGGCACTTCAACATTTACCTTCGGCAATGAACCGGAATAATCGTGACCGGCATTCTCATTTTCATCGTATACATTCTCACCGTGATCCGATAGATAAACTGCGGAACAATTTGATTGGCGGTTTGCCCTGGAATATGCGCTGAGCATATTCAACAGGCTGTCAACAACAAAATCACTGTACAGCACCGAATTATCATACTCATTGATCAGTTTTTCCCTTCCGGAAGATGCATCCGTAAATTTATCATAAGCACCGGGATAACGCCGGGAATAAGCCGAATGACTGCCCATCAGATGAAGTACAATAAGCTTATTTCCCCTACCGGAGCTCAATGCAGCGCCGAATGGCTCAAACAGCTTCTCATCAAAAGATGCCAGGTATGTGCTCTCGAAGGAAGAATTTCCGTTGTTATTCACAAAGCGACACACGTCTGCGGTTTGCGCAAGATTATAAATTCCGTTGTCCCAGATCCCGATAGGCGACTGGTTCGACAGCCAGAATGTTTTGAACCCGGCCGAATGAAACACATCCAGGAGGCTTACGCTTTTGTCGATGCTCATCCTGTTCTCGAGATTCGACTCCGTGAGCATGGCAAGCACAGAGCTCAACGTATTCGAATAGCCGCTTACAACGTTCCTGTATACAAGAAGGTCGTTCCTTGCCTCCAGCTTCGGCGTGGTCTTTCTGCTGTAATTATACAATGACATGTGCCTTCTGCTGCACGACTCTCCGATGATCAATACAAATACCTGCTCGGCCCGGCTGCTGAACGTTGCATCCACACTCCGGATCTTTCGTTCCTTTAATGCCTTGTACGATCTGAGTTCATCGCTGAAAGAGATAAATGCTTCAGCCGTTTGCGGAATGCCCTTACGGACCAAACGTCCATTCACTAAATTTTCGCTTAAAAAACCTAAGGAGCACAGCAGGATCAGCAGGATCACATACTTGTCTTTAGGATCACGCTGCACCTGCGGAACATTCCGGAGAGCCACGATGAACAGTACAATGTAGGGCAGGATGAGCAGCATTGACCAGCCTGATTTGAGCTCCAGGAATTCCATTGCTTCATTGCCATTGGTATTTAATAAAATAAACAGGCTGGAAGCTGTTAATGGTCCTTTAAGAACAATGAAATGGCAGAGGGAGATGAAGCCTTCCAAAAAAAATAATACCACCACTATCCTGTAGATGATCTTTTTTTCTGTAAAAAAATAAGGAAGTGTAAACAATGGGATCCAGCAAAGAAGGATGACGATCTCCCTGCTGTCGTATACCTCGTAGTTAATGCACAAGCCGGCGAACTGGGTATAAGCCACCATTAACAGCAAAAAGGCCGGATAGAGTTGTTTTAAAAAGGCCGGAAAAGAAGTAAGAAGCTTTTTCAATATTCGTTCATGTGAGGCTAACAAATTTATGGATTAATTGCTCAAAACCTGTTAAAAACTTTGCAAATCGAGTGTAGATAGGTTTCGTATTTTTACCTGTGATGGCAAAGAGCAAAACGGCAACGAAAGGGGCGGCGGCGGAAACGGAAACTCCGCTGATGAAACAATACAACCAGATCAAGGCGAAATACCCGGATGCCCTGCTGCTGTTTCGTGTGGGTGATTTTTACGAGACCTTCGGCAGCGATGCCGTAAAAGCCGCAAATATCCTCGGCATTGTGCTTACCAAGCGCGCCAACGGCTATGCCTCCTTCATCGAGCTTGCCGGATTTCCCCACCATTCGCTGGATACTTACCTGCCGAAGCTGGTGCGCGCCGGGCAGCGTGTGGCCATCTGCGACCAGCTGGAGGATCCGAAACTGACCAAAACCATTGTAAAACGAGGCGTAACCGAGCTGGTTACTCCCGGCGTTTCCTATAACGACAAAGTACTTGACCACAAGGCCAATAATTTTTTAGCGAGCGTATACCTTACGGAAAAAATTTCCGGGGTATCGTTCCTTGATGTGTCGACCGGCGAATTCTTTATTGCGCAGGGCTCCACCGACTATATCGACAAGCTGCTGCAGAGCTTTCGTCCGAAAGAGATCCTGTTCCAGAAGAACAAGAAAAAGCTGTTCACCGAATCGTTCGGCGATAAGTTTTATATCTACGGCCTCGACGACTGGGCTTATACTTCCGAATTCGGGCACGACTGCCTGCTGAAGCATTTCGGCACCAAATCGCTGAAAGGCTTTGGGATCGAGGGATTGGAGCAGGCCATCATCGCCGCCGGCGCTGCGTTGCATTACCTTGCCGATACGCAGCATGACAAAGTGAAGCATATTTCCACCATCTCGCGGATAGAGGAAGAAAAATACGTGTGGCTCGATCGCTTCACCATCCGCAACCTGGAGCTGTTCGGCTCGCATAACGACAATGCCCGCACGCTGATCGACATCATCGACCAGACCGTTTCGCCAATGGGCTCCCGCATGCTGAAACGTTGGCTCGCCCTGCCTTTAAAAGACAAAGCGCCGATCGACGAGCGGCTGGAAGTGGTGGATTATTTCCTGTCGAACGCTGAAGTGGCGGAAGGCATCATCGAACAGCTGGAGCTGATCGGCGACCTGGAGCGCATTATCTCGAAAGTGGCAACGGCACGCATTTCCCCGAAGGAAGTGGTGCAGCTGAAACGCGCTTTATCTGCCCTCGCCCCGATCAAAAAAGCCTGTGCCGGATCGAACAACCCGTCACTGCAGAAGATCGCAGAGCAGCTGGATCCCTGCCTGCCGGTGATTGCCCGCATCGAAAAGGAGATCACGGCCGATCCTCCCTACCTTGTGATCAAGGGAAATGTGATCGCGGAAGGCGTGAATGACGAGCTCGACGACCTGAGAAGGATCTCTTATTCGGGCAAGGATTTCCTGCTGCAGATCCAGCAGCGCGAAAGTGAAATTACGGGCATCCCTTCGCTGAAGGTGGCTTTCAACAACGTTTTCGGCTATTACCTCGAAGTTACAAATACACATAAGGACAAAGTGCCGGTTGAGTGGATGCGCAAGCAAACCCTTACTAATGCCGAGCGTTACATTACGCCGGAGCTGAAGGAATATGAGGAGAAGATCCTTGGCGCGGAGGAAAAGATCCAGGCGCTGGAAGCGCGGCTGTTCACCGACCTGGTGATCTCGCTCATGGACAGGATTCCGGCCATCCAGCTGAATGCCTCGCTCATCGGGCGTTTGGACTGCCTTTTATCATTTGCCACCATTGCGCACAAGAACAATTATGTGCGTCCGCATATCCTCGAGGACAAAACCCTCGATATCAAGAACGGCCGCCACCCGGTGATCGAAAAACAATTGCCTGTGGGCGAGGAATACATTGCGAACGATGTGTACCTCGACAATGAAAAGCAGCAGGTGATCATTATCACCGGCCCCAACATGAGCGGTAAATCGGCCTTGCTGAGGCAAACCGCCCTCATTGTGCTGATGGCGCAGATGGGCAGCTTTGTGCCCGCCAAGCACGCGAATATCGGCCTGGTGGATAAGATCTTTACCCGCGTCGGCGCTTCGGATAACATTTCTTCCGGGGAATCAACTTTCATGGTGGAGATGAACGAAACGGCGAGCATCCTGAACAACCTCTCGGATCGCAGCCTCATTCTCCTCGACGAGATCGGGCGCGGCACCAGCACGTACGACGGAATTTCCATCGCCTGGGCCATCGCCGAATACATCCACGAACACCCGTCCGCGAAAGCGAAAACCTTATTTGCCACCCACTACCACGAGCTCAATGAAATGGCGGCGAGCATGCAGCGCATCAAGAACTTCAATGTATCGGTGAAGGAGGTCGGGAACAAGGTGCTGTTCATGCGCAAACTGGTACCCGGCGGAAGCGAGCACAGCTTCGGGATCCATGTGGCGAAGATGGCGGGCATGCCGAAGAAGGTGCTCGACAGGGCCAACCAGATCCTCGCGCAGCTTGAAGGCGAGCGGGATAAAACCGGTACGGGAAGCGCTGAACGGAAAAAGGAAGGCCGGAAAGCAGAAGAAATAAAGGTTCAGCCGGCGGATAACATGCAGCTGAGCTTTTTCCAGCTGAACGACCCGGTGCTGGAAAACATTAAGGACGAGCTTCAGAAAACCGACATCAACACGCTAACGCCTGTGGAAGCGCTGATGAAGCTGAACGAGATCAAGAAAATGATCGGCGGGTAACGCCTGCGAATTACGAATAAATACCCTACACCCCTTCGTGCTCCGATTCCCAGGCGAAGAACAATTCCTTCAGGTATTTATTTTCCTCCGGGGTGATCTTTTTATCGGCTTTTACCATTTTCACGGCAAAGTTCAGGAAATCCACGCGCTCCTGCGGGATGGAATCTTCATAAAAATCGTTCATGGCATTGTTAAAATGCAGGAAATAGTCTTCCTGGGGCAGTGAGCTGAGCACTTCCACCTCGTTATCGAGGTTCACATGGAAGGGGAAAGCATCTTTCAGGTAATTTACGATCACTTTTCCTTCGCTTTTATCGAATTCGCCGTCTACCTGCGACAGGATCATCAGCATGTGATAGCCTGCCATTACTTTATTCATTTTGGTCATTCCTGGTAAATATTGTGAATATGCTCTAAATATACATACTCTGGGCAACCGGGAGCTATTTTGCGAAAAAAAATGAATAAATGATTTTTGCGGAAAAATTTTGCAGAATTAAAAAAATACTTACTTTTGCAATCCATTATTGCGGGAGCAGGTTTCCAATGGCTTTGGAAAGCGGACCGCAGGAGTACGATGGTTAGTTGATTTATTGCGAAAGTAGCTCAGTTGGTAGAGCGCGACCTTGCCAAGGTCGAGGTCGCGGGTTCGAACCCCGTCTTTCGCTCCAGAGAATTCCCTCTCTTAACCGGGAGGGTATTTTTTTGAGGTTATTATTGGATGCCAATTTTCAATTTTGATCTTTTTTCATCTTCAATTTCGCGCTTCCCGCGCGAAGGATGCCCAGGTGGTGGAATTGGTAGACACGCAGGACTTAAAATCCTGTGATCATTGCGATCGTACCGGTTCGACCCCGGTCCCGGGTACTTTTTAAAGAGCGATAGGACTGAAAGTCTTGTCGCTCTTGTGTTTTTAATCTCTTTCCGTTAGTTCAATAGACTATCTCTCAACGGCGACAACATCGCTTACTGACGGACGATCGTTCTCTTTATAACATTCAATCCACTTTGGATCATAATGAAGTATACACCTTTTGGCTGGTCTTGCAGATCAAGCTGGCAGCGACCGGAAATGGGCGGCTGAACTGAAAAGACCAAAGCTCCTAAAGAATTATATACTTCAAGATGTGTGTTCTTATCAGAAAGTGTTGTCAGGTCGAGGTTAAAGATGCCGGCGGATGGATTGGGATATACAAGAACAGACAAGCCGGTGTTCAGAGGTTGCACACCCGTTGCGATGTTGAGCTCATAAGCGCCTGCATCAATAACGCCGCCGGAAGTACTTCGCGGAACCAAAGCTGAAGCATATGACTGATACATTTTTACCGGGATAAGCGGGAAGCTTTCCGATGTTGTACCGGCGGCCACGCCTGCATCAATTGCCGCAACAGCTGATGCTGTCAGCGAATAATCATTTGCGGCAGCGTTTACAAAGCCGAACGTGGAATAATTTACGGATATCACATTACCCGCCGAATCGAGTGATGATGGCGTGTGGCTGCTAAACATTGTGTTGCTCGCCCCGGGAACAGACGCAAAAATATTATTGTAAATTTTGAATGTATTGATGCCAGATGCCGGAACTGTATTAAAATACTGAATATTGCCAGCGTATTGATTTATCACGGTGTTATTCACAAAGTAAAGATCTTCAAGCGGATTTAAAACTGCGTCATAGCCGACAATCCCATGATTTGCGCTGCCGGGACCCTGTATGATCACATTCCCCATGATCACGTTCAATCCTCCCTGCGCAATGTTAAGCTCCCAGCTTCCGTATCCTGTCGCCTCCTCATCAATCAGGTTATAAAGAATATAACTGCGCTGTGCACGCGTTTTAAGCGAGTTCGCCTGTCCGCGCGGACGGTGGAAATAGCAGTTCTGGACCCACAGTGTATCTGCGCTCGCGCTGATGTAAATGTTGTGCTCGTAGCCGGAATACGTTGGATCGTTTTGCAGCTGGTATCCGTTGTTCTCAAACTCCGAATCATAGATCATCACGTTGCTCGTGGTCACCGCGCCGTTGCCTTCCAGGATTCCATTCTGACAATTTACAAACCGGCAGTTCTTTACAGTGATGTTGTTCGCCTGGAACCTGATTCCCGCGCCATTGGCGCCGTTTGCGTCCGACACCTGCGCGCCGTCGAAAACAATGTTTTCAATGTATGCATTATCACAGGTGCCGGGCGTTTCAAAAACAAAAATCCCCTTGCCGTTTCCGATGTCGCCTGAATGCTGCAGGATGCTACGATTGCTCCCGGTACCAAGACCAATAAACTTAAGATCTTTCTTCGTCCATTTTGTTGCATCGTTGGCGTAAACACCACCATCAAGATAAATAGTGTCGCCGTCCGCCACCAGGTTTTTTACCTGGCTCGGCAATGTATACGTACGTGTTGCCCCCACAAACCAAACGGTAGCAGAGCAGAAACCTGGCATAAGGACAACCGTCATAAACGTAAAAAAGGATCTTAGTTGTTTCATAAGGATGTATTTTGCTTAAAAATAGAGAAAATTGTCTTTGGAAAGGTATGAGATCCGGACACGCTGCTTAGCTTTGGTTTGATTTCCTTAACTTTGTATTATGGATTTTAATTCAGAGCTAAAATTAAGAGGCTTCAAAGCCTATGCGGTTGACAGTAAGGCAGCCGGGCACAGCTATAGCCGAAAAGACTTTTACAAGATCAGCCTGACTTCGGGAAAATATTTGTTTCATTATGCGGACAGAAGTTTTGAAACAAACGAGCCAATACTATTTTTTGCAAATCCACGAATCCCGTATTCGTGTGAGGTGATTAAGCCGAGCCCCGATGGCTACGCCTGTCTTTTTACGCAAGAGTTTTTAAAATTAACGGAACGTTCAGAAAGTCTTTTACAATCCCCGTTATTTAAGATTGGAGGCACTCCCATTTTAAAGCTAAATAAAAAACAGGAAAAAATAATTGCTGAAATATTTAAGAAAATGATAGCTGAACAGGATACCAGCTATGCCTTCAAAGATGAGATGATCCGGAACTACATTCAGTTGATTATTCATGAGGCGCTGAAATTACAGCCATCCGGAAACACACCTAAAGAAAAAAATGCCGCTCAACGCATCACTGCTGTATTTTTAGACCTTTTAGAACGGCAATTCCCGATCGAAAACATCGGACAACCCTTGAAATTGAAAACAGCGCAGGACTTTGCCGAACATCTGTCGGTGCATACGAATTATTTGAACCGCTCTGTAAAAGAAATCACCGGCAAACCGACAACCGCTCACATTGCGGAGAGAATAATCAGTGAATCAAAGGCGCTTTTACAACACACAGACTGGAACATAGCCGATGTTGCTTATGCGCTTGGATTTGAGTACCCTTCTTATTTCAACAACTACTTCAAAAGGATGACTGGCATGACTCCAACCACCCTGAGATCGAAAAAGGTTTGAAATTCTTAATTATCGGTTCGATTATCATTACTTAGCGCCTTTACTATGAAATACCTTTGTACCTGTAAACAGTAGTATTCAGGTCATGGAAAAAACAAAGAAAGTTCTGCTAATTGATACGCACTTAACTTACCCTAACTGGACAGAAGGCAAACTAAATCGTTCGTTTATTCAGATTGCTAGAGAGTTCTTCTTATCAAAGTCATTTGAGGTTTTAGAAACCAAAGTGGAAAATGGCTACAACCCCGACGAGGAAGTGGAAAAACACTTGGAGGCCGACATTGTCATTTTACAAACCCCAGTCAACTGGTTCGGAGCGCCCTGGATATACAAAAAGTATGTTGACGAAGTGTTTAATAGCGGATTGCATAGCCAAAAATTTTTATCGGGAGATGGCAGAACAAGAGAAGATCCGGCTAAGCAATATGGCACTGGCGGAAAGATGCAGGGGAAAAAATTTATGATTTGCGCAACCTGGAATGCTCCGCAGGAAGTGTTTAATAATCCTGCTCAAGAGTTATTTAAAGGCAAATCCACGCCTGATCTCTTCCTGCACATTACCAGTAACTATGCTTTCTGCGGGTTTGATATAATGGAAGATTATAATTGCTTTGATATTTTTAAAAATGGGGATATTGAAAAAGATCTTCAAAATTACCCAATGCATCTTGCAAAAGTGTTTCAACTATAAAAAAACGGAAGCTCATATGAGTTCAATTGATTATACCGTTTAAATGAACTCTCCTGATGCATTAATTAAGCAATCAATCAAAACACATTCCTGCCACAAATGAGAATTTTGCAACTTTTTCTAAAAATAGTGTAAGTCTTTCCATTTAAATTGAGCTCATCTTTGTTCTGCAATAAATTCAAGCGATTTAGAGATCGCAGAAAATCGCGAAATAAAATAATTTAAAAACAAAGATGAAAAAACTACGACTATTTACCATAGCCATGCTGGGTGCAGGGCTTTTATTCAGCACTTCATCCTGCCTGGTGGTAACCGGCAAGGATAACGGGCAACACAGGGGCTGGTATAAAAATCCCAATAATCCCCATCATCCGGCTACTACCAATCCCGGAAAAGCAAAGGGAAAAAGGAAATAAACAAAGAAGAGCATTCAACTAAGGATGCTCTTTTTTTTGCCTTCATTTCCAGTCACTGCTTTTGAGCGCTACTTAAAAAAAATATCAAAAATTTGCGCAACCAAATAATTGCATATATATTTGCAACCGCATAGTTGCATATATTAACCCGATGGAAACAAGACGAGATGTTTTTCAGGCAATAGCCGATCCCACACGCCGGGCAATCCTTGTGTTAATCGCTTCCCAGGCAATGACCCCAAACGCGCTGGCGGAGCATTTCCACTCAAGCAGGCAGGCGGTTTCCAAACACATCCGGATCCTCACGGAATGCGAATTGGTGAAGCAGGAGCAAAAAGGACGGGAGATCTATTATCACATCAATGCCGGTAAAATCAAAGAGGTCGACCAATGGGTCGATCAATTCAGGAACATCCTGCAAACTAAATTCAGACAATTGGATCACGTATTATTAACCCTTAAAAAAAAGAAAAAATGAGCATGCCATTATTCTTCGACTTCACTGTCGACAAAGCCAGCAACACCATCAACATCAAGCGCGAATTCGCGGCCGACCGCTCCACCGTTTGGGATTGTTATACGAAATCGGAGCTCCTCGACCAGTGGTGGATGCCGAAGCCATGGAAATCACGAACAAAAAGCATGGATTTCCGTGAAGGCGGAAAATGGCACTATGCTGCAGTCGGGCCGAATGGTGAAGAGCACTGGTCGATCACCAGCTATGTGAAAATTGATCCGGAGAAAATGTTCCTTGCCAACGATGCTTTCGGAGATGCCGACGGAAACATTAATCCGCAAATGCCGCAATCAAAATGGACGATGAATTTCAGCGACATGAAGGAGAACACGCTTGTGCATGGGATCATGCAGTTTCCCGACCTGGCCCAGCTGGAACAAACCATCGCAATGGGCTTCAAAGAAGGCCTTATCATGGCCATGGAAAGCCTTGACCAGATGCTGGCCAAACGATAACTGAGTATATGGCAAAGACTAATTTAAATACCTGTTTACCTGTTTGCAAAAAAAATGCAAACAGGTAAACAGGTACATTTCAGGAAACGCTTTTTATCCTGCTATTCCTTGCAATGATCTTCTTTCGGTGTTTGGTTCCCCATTTATGCAGCTCTTCGATCAGCGGACGCAGTGTTCTGCCATACGCGGTAAGCTCGTATTCAACCGTTACCGGTACTGTATCGTAAACATGCCGGCTCACCAGCTCGTTCATTTCCAGATCCTTTAATTCCTTTGAAAGCATTTTTGGGCTCAGGCCCGGGATCTCCCTTTGGATCTGCTTGAATCGCTTTTTACCGAAGGTAAGCGAAAGAATGATCTGCAGCTTCCATTTACCGCCAAGCACTTCCAGGGTATCTTTTACAGGCAGCAATCTTTTGGAACATTCCAGGCTATTGATGTGGGATGGACATTTCCGGCTGTCCAATGCAGATTCTTTCATACTGCGAAGATAACATTAACCGCAGTATCTTTTACATACCGGTTACCCAAAGTATACCGATATACTCTGGGAAACCAGCTCCCCTCCGAACACCGGATATCATACCTTTGCTCCATAAACTTAAAAAACAACAATCATGTCAAAAGCAACGCGAATAACTTCAATTGTGCTAAAAGCACTTGTATCATTAATGCTTGTATGGAGCTCGATTATGAAACTTACCCATGCCCAGCCAATTGTAGAGGGCTTCAGCAAATCAAACCTCATTAACCTGATCGATGTTATCGGGTTGATAGAATTAGGCTCGGTAATTCTTTTATGGATCCCGAAAACAAGCAAGCTGGGCTTTCTTCTTTTGTGTGCCTACCTTGGCGGCGCTATGTCGATCGAGCTTGCCGGCGGCCAGGCTCCTATGGCGGCAATCTTTTTAGCTGTTCTGTGGATCTCCGTGTACCTGAAGAACAAAGAAATGTTTTTACCGGTAGCGCCGGCGAATGCTTAAAACGATTTTAAAATCAATCAAACTAATATTTAAAAATTATGGAATTAAAAGAGAGCTTAAACTGGAGATACGCAGTAAAAAAGTACACAAGCGATAAAGTGCCGCAGGATAAAGTCAATGAGATCCTCAACGCAACCCGTTTATCGGCCTCCTCAGCGGGAATACAGCCGTACAAGGTGGTGCTGGTTCAAAACGAAGAGGTAAGAAAGAAGCTACAGGCCGCATCCTTCAACCCACAGGTAACGGAGGCTTCCCATCTGCTGGTGTTTGCCGCCTATGACAAAATGAAGCAGCAATATATTGATGATTATATGAATCTCATCGCGCAGGAAAGGGGCGTGCCGGCCGAAAGCTTAAAACCGTTCAGGGATCGCTTACAGGATAATTTATTAAAGCTCTCAGATGAAGAGGTTTTCAACTGGGCCAGCCGGCAGGCTTATATAGGCCTTGGAACCGCCCTGGTAGCCGCTGCAAATTTAAAGGTCGACTCCACACCTATGGAAGGATTTAATTCGGCCGAGTTTGATGCGATCCTCGGATTAAAGGAAAAAGGATTAAGATCGGTGGTGATACTAACGCTTGGCTATCGTGATGAGGAAAACGATTTTCTTGCAAAGCAAAAAAAGGTGAGGATGCCGTTGAATGAGTTTGTAATTGCGGTATAATAAAAAAAAATGAATGCATAAAAAAAGATCCCCACCGAATGGCGGGGATCTTTTTTTTATGCTTACCTGTGTTTATTGCTTGATCACTTTGATCATCGTCTTCTCCCCTGCCTCATTGCTGATCTTCACAAAATACATTCCTGCAGCGCCTTCTAAATTGAAGCTGTTTGGCTGTGCAGCGGTGATCATTTCGCGCTGTACCGTTTCACCAAGAACATTCACGATCTCCACCAGGAGCTTTTCCTGCTTGTCACTGCAAGCAATTGTGAATTGCCCCTGTGTAGGATTAGGGTAAAGCCTGAGCTTCGATGCCAGGACATCCTGCACTCCCGTAACAAGCACAATATAGCAGTCGGATGTATCGGTGCAGGAATTCTGTGTTACAACCACCGCATACGTGCCGGGAACGGTGGCTATGAACGTTTGCGCCGTTTCACCTGCAAGCGGCATGCTGGTGCCGCAGTCGATCCACTGGTAGCCTGCACCCGCCGCATTTGCGGTAAGCTGCGAACCGAGAGAAGAAACGGTAACACCGGTATCCACAGTATCGATGGTAAGGTTGATCGTCATGATGCTGTCGCAGCCGGCCATGTTCGGAATCGTGTCCATGTATGTTCCGCTCATGGTATACGTCTGGCTGCCGCTTGGAACGGTATAGATGTAGCATGCATTCACGCTTTGTGTGCTCGACGAGCTGTTCGTGATCGTAAGGTTGAAGGTCATTACACTGTCGCAGCCCGCCATATTCGGGATGGTATCCATGTATGTTCCGCTCATCGTGTACACTTGTCCGCCCGGAACAGTATAGCTGTTGCAGCTCGTAACCGTTTGTGTGCTCGCAGAGCTGTTGATGATGGTAAGGCTGATCGTCATCAGGCTGTCGCAGCCCGCCATGTTCGGAATAGTGTCCATATAGGTACCGCTCATGGTGTAGGTCTGGTTGCCGCTCGGAACGGTATAGCTGTTACAGGCCGTGATGCTCTGCGTGCTCGTGGAGCTGTTAATGATAGTAAGGTTGATCGCCATAATGCTGTCGCAGCCCGCCATGTTCGGAATGGTATCCATATAGCTGCCGCTGGCTGTGTACGTTTCATCCCCGCTTGGAACGGTATAGCTGTTGCATGCCGTAATGCTCTGCGTGCTTGAAGAGCTGTTAATGACGGTAAGGTTGATCGTCATGATGCTGTCGCAGCCGGCCATGTTCGGAATGGTATCCATATAGCTGCCGCTGGCTGTGTATGTTTCGTCACCGCTCGGAACGGTATAGCTGTTGCAGGCCGTAATGGCCGTGGTGCTTGATGTGCTTACAATCATCAATCCGGCAACCTCGGCAGGCGAAAGCGCGCGGTTATAAAGGCGGAACTCATCCATAAGCGAGCCGGATGGAAGAGACGCGCTGCTGGAATAGGCCCCCACTTTAAAAGGGCCCGGACCGTTAATGGAAACAGTTGTTTGTGCAACAGTGCCTACAAGCACGCCATTTACATACGAACGGATCTCGTTTGCAGGCATATCGTAAACAAAGGTGGTGAGGGCCGGACCGGTGGAAGCGCCGCCCGGGGCAAGTACATCCGTAAACCCGCCGCGAAGGATCCAGTTCCCCGCTCCTGCAACACCGCCGGTAAATACGCGGATACCGCCGGCATTCACATCGCCGAGAATGTAATACGTGGAAGTGGTGGAAGGCACATTGCTCGTCCAGAACGAAAGTGTCCACGACATCCCGTCAAGATTGGTCGCCCAGTTTGTATTTACATAGTTACTTCCGCTGCTGAGCCCGTTACCGATCAGCGCAGTGCTGCACTGCCCGATGCCGCCTTGTAGCTGCCCTCCAACGATGGTAGCCGTAGCCGTGCCCGCAGGAGGCGTAAGCGCGAGGTTGGGAATGGTTGTGCCGCTCCCGTCGAACTTATAGTAAAGCAGCTCGGGAATTGATTGCGCATAAGAAGAGCTCAGCGCGAGCAAAAATAAGAATAGAGTAAGTGTCCTTTTCATGGTGTTTTTTTTTGAAAAATTTAATTGAGCGGTAAATATAAGAATATCGCACAACATGAGAATAATCCGGACGCGTTCGAACGATCCCGAAGCTGGCCTGATTTTGTAGTCGGGAAAAGTATGAAAACAACAAGCGCAAAAGCATTCGGGACCCGGGCGGCCGATGCACCTTTACAGGAAATGAAGATCGAGCGCAGGGAACCCGCTGCGACCGACATCGAGATCGAGATCATGTATTGCGGGGTTTGTCATTCTGACCTGCACACCGCGCGCAACGACTGGGGTGGAACAATTTACCCGGCCGTTCCGGGTCATGAGATAGTTGGAAAAGTAATATCCGTGGGAAAAGGTGTTACAAAGCTGAAGGCAGGTGATTTTGCCGCTGTGGGCTGCCTGGTGGATTCGTGCAGGAACTGCCACAGCTGCAGGAAAGACCTGGAGCAATATTGCCTGAACGGGTTTACCGGGACATACAACGGAAAAGAAAAATACCTGGGCACGCAAACCTTCGGCGGCTATTCCGAAAGAATTGTAGTGGACGAGCATTTCGTTTTAAAAGTGCCCTCCAACCTCGACCTCGCTGCAACGGCGCCGCTGCTCTGTGCCGGAATCACAACATGGTCGCCGCTGCGGCACTGGAAAGTGGGGAAAGGCAGTAAGGTGGCTGTTGTCGGACTCGGCGGACTCGGACACATGGCTATAAAGCTTGCAAAAGGCCTGGGCGCCGAAGTAACGCTTTTTTCAAGATCGCCCGGCAAGGAAAAAGATGCGCTGCAGCTGGGAGCAGATACGGTAATTATTTCAACGGTCGAAAGCCAGATGAATTCCGTAAAAGGGAAATTCGACCTTATCATTGATACGGTTCCTTATGTGCACGATGTAAATCCGTATGTTTCCTGCTTAGCGGTAAGCGGAACGCTCGTGATGGTAGGTTATTTAGGCAAACTGGAACCCGATCTGAATACGGTCCCGATGATCCTCGGCAGGAAAGCCGTGGCGGGCTCGGTGATCGGGGGCATCGCTGAAACGCAGGCCATGCTCGACTTCTGCGGGAAGCACAACATTGTATCCGAAATCGAGATCATCAGGATGCAGGACATCAATGAAGCTTACGAACGCATGCTGAGAAGCGATGTGCGTTACCGCTTCGTGATCGATATGGCCTCATTAAAAAGCTGATCTGTTGTTTGAGGCCGCCGGGCATATTTCTAACAGCCATCGAAACCCAAAGGAATACGGAACAGCTCCTTCACTTTTTCGCCTTCAGCGTTTGCCGCAGGTTTCCACTGCGGCATGTTCCTGATGGCATCGAGGATCAATTTATCTATTGCCGCATCAGACGATTTCCGGCTTAGCACCGCATTGATAACTTTTCCCTCTTCGTTAACAGTGAATTCCACAACCGCTTGCTGGATCTTCCTGTAAGCCTCCGGCGAGGGCGCTTTATTAAAAATGTTTTTCAGGATGTAATCTGTGAGCTGTTTGAATCCGCCCGGGTAGGCCGCTTCCAGTTCGGGGATCACAGCGGCGGTGTATTCGCCTTCCCTGATCCTGTTGCTCTCATCAGGCGTAAGATTGGCCCAGCTCTTATACCGGAACCTGATCCGCACGCGTATATTCGTGCCCGGGTCCACATTGCTCAAAATATTCTTTTGCTCTGCGCTCAGCTTATCGCTGACACCCTTTGCGGCAAGCACCTTTCCCCTGCAAACGCCGGTGATCTCTATCGACACATAGTCGATTACCTCTTCGAAGCTTTCCTTATTGCGGATGAGATCGGGAGGCGGATAAGCGTATTTCTTCTGCTGTGCATCCACTATCTGCAACAATTTATTCAGCTGATCCTGTTCCCTGAAAGGCAATACAAAGTGATTGTTGAATCCGGGCATGATCTCCCTTACAAACGTTGCGTTCACAAGCTTCTCCTTTACGATGGCAGGCGAACGCCTTCCTGTATATTCAAAGACTGAGCTTTGGGAAAGGCTGCAATAAGAAGCGAGCGTAAAAAGAATGATAAAGAGCGAATGTTTCATAGTACGTTTTATTTAAATTATTTTTATTTTGTTTGCGCTGCTTTTATGGAAAGCACATATTTATAAACAGCATCTTTTTGCGCATCGGTAATGTTTGCCCTTACAGCCATATCATCGAGAATGCCCTTCCATTGCGCCTCCGCAATGTTGTAAGCGTCTACTGCTCCGTGACAGCCGACGCAGGCGCCTTTGGTATAGATCTCGTGTCCCTCCTTCAGCTTTTCCAGTGTAAGCTCCCTGTATTGCGCCTGCATGGCGGCAAGCTCTGCATCTCCCGGAGCACGTAACCCGTCGGCAGACTTTCCGAAAAGATAGCCATCGCTCGAAGGAATAACAGGACCGGCAGGGGGCGCGGTTGATGTTACTGTACTTTTAGCGGGACGGCAGGCAGCAATTAATATTGCAAGGCTAATAATGCTCAATTTGAAGGCTCTTGTTTTCATAGTGACGGAATTAAGTACAGGGCAAATGTAGCGCCTGTGCAAACGCGGCCTTGTTACCGAGTAGTTATTGACTTGTTAACGACTTGTTAATGCTGCCGGGATGCCCGGAAAAAGCCTAATTTTGCAAGAGCAAAATGAAACTGAACAGAACCGGACTTTTTATAGCGATCTCTTCCACAGCATTATTAATAGTGCTGATCATCCAGGTGAGCTGGATCATGCAGACGGCGAAGATCAAGGAAGACTTTTTCAACGAAAAGGCGAACATGGTGCTCGCACGCACTACGGAAGCGATCCGCTCCGATAAGGAGGCCTGCACGAAGATCCGGGCCTGCGGCGAAGTGGCGGGCGACTCTGCACCGGCAGCTCCGCTGGGAAAGGACGAGGTCCGGAAGATCGATTCGCTCTTCAGATATTACATGCGTCTTTATAATTTCCATATCGATTATTCCTTTGTGGTTGCAAAGCCAAAGCTTACCACAGTGAATGAAAGAGGGATTGCGAATTACATATACAACAAGCCACTTGAGGATACGCCCGGCAACGGTGTTGAATTAAAGCTGATCTTCCCCGAGAAGCGACAATTCATCATGGCTGAAATGAGCACTACGTTCGTTGCTTCGGTGATCCTGATCCTGATCGTGCTTGTCATGTTCTGGCGCACCGTGCTTTCGCTGCTCAGGGAAAAAAAGATCTCGGAGCATACAACCGACTTTTTAAATAACATGACCCATGAATTTAAAACGCCCTTAACCAACATTGCCCTGGCCGGACGGATGATAATGAAAGATACGGAAGCCGGGCAGGAAGAGAAAACAAGGCATTACTCGGCCATCATCCTTGAAGAGAATGAGAAGCTGAGGCTGCAGGTGGAGCAGGTACTCAACATGACGGCGCTGGAAAGAGGAGAGATTCCGCTGCAAATGCAGGCGCTGAACTTTCATGAGCTGATCGCTGATGCGTTAAAATGTATGAACATCCAGATCGAAAATAAAAAGGGGATTGTAAACCTGCACTGTGAAGCCGTTAATTTTACGGTGTGGGGAGATAAAACACACCTGACAAATGCACTTTGTAACCTGATCGACAATGCCATTAAATATTCGGAGGGAAAGCCCGAATTAACGATCCGCACTGTCAATGGAGATCATAATTTAATTATTACCGTTTCCGACAATGGCATCGGAATACAAAAGGAATACCGCCAGAAGGTATTTGATAAATATTTCCGCGTGCCCACCGGCAATGTGCACGATGTAAAAGGCTTCGGGCTGGGCCTGGCCTACATTAAAATGATCATCGGGCTGCACAGAGGCGCCATTGTGCTGGACGGCGACAAAAGCGAAAATCCGGGAACTTCATTCAAAATCACCTTGCCGTATGTCTAAAGAAAAGCAAAGGATACTGCTCGCCGAAGACGATCTGAACCTTGGGATCCTGCTCGTGGATTACCTGGAAACCGAGGGCTTTGATGTGAAGCTTTGCAAGGATGGTGAGCTTGCCTTAAAAGCATTCCGCAACGACCGTTTTGACCTCTGCCTGCTGGATGTGATGATGCCGAAGCTCGACGGCTTCTCACTTGCAAAAGAAATGCGTGCAGCGAACAAGCAGATCCCGCTGATCTTTATCACCGCAAAGTCGTTAAAAGATGATAAGTTAAAAGGGTATGATCTGGGAGCCGATGATTATATCATCAAGCCCTTTGACGAGGAAGAGCTGCTGTGGAAGATCAGGGCGCTCATCCGCAGGATCCCGCAAAACAAAGCTGAAAGCCGGGCTGAGATCATCCGGATCGGTAAGTATACATTCGACTTCAATAATCAGTCCTTAACAATAGCAGGCAAAACAAAACGCATCACCGAAAGGGAAAGCGATATTCTTAATTATTTATCGCAGCACCGCAACCATGTAATAAAGCGTGAAGAGCTTTTAAAAGACCTTTGGGGCGAGAATGATTATTTTTTCGGAAGAAGCCTCGATGTATTTATCACCAAGATCCGGAAATACCTGAAGGATGACCCCGAGATCAGTATTGAGAACGTGTTTGGCGTTGGGTTTATTTTTAATGTACCGGCCGGATGATCACGCCTATCGTTACGGTTATTTATTTTTTTGACCGCTCTGACCATCAAAAAACAGCGTTTTTCGACACTTGGCTGCACATGATTTCACACTGAAAATCAAGCCACTAACTACCCACCCCCTTTCTTATACGCTGTCTCTTTTTCTTATAACTGTCCTTTTCCTTTTTGACTGTTTCCTGTAGTTTAAGTAAAAATCAGGAAATTCATGGAACATTCATTTGACAGATCAAAACAGCCGGAACGATCCTATTCGGACACTGAGAAGGAAAAGCAATTTATTGATGAAGGAATTATTACCGGTAATGCTGCCGTGATAGCAGAAGAGATCGCATGGCTTTCCTCCATACTCAACAGCCGCATTCTGAAGCTGGAAAATGCGGATGCGAAAACGCTGTACTTCACGGAAGCCCCGGCTCCTGCCCTTTCGGGAAAGAACAGCGCCTATGCCGATCTTGTAAACAAATACCGGCTCAGCGACAGGGAGCGTCTTTTGCTGATCAGCAGCCTTGTTCCTCACATCTCCGCAGAAACATTCACCACAAGGATGCGGGATGATCATAAAACATTAAAAATTAAATATCCTTCTCTCGGCGGCTATTTCGATGCCACCTTTACCAACTTCGTACCCTCGCTTCAAACCGTAGTATACCTGCTCGCCGGTGACGACATGAGCTCCATGCTGTACAACTATCTGTACCTTGCAGAGAAGTCGGTGCTCATCCGCGAGCAGATCATCACACTCAATCACGTCAGCACCAGCCAGGACGACACCAATATGCGAAACCACGCCATAAAGCTGGCGCCTGAATATGTGCAATACCTCATCTCCGGGGAAAAGCCGCGTCCCGACTTTGGCCGGGCATTTCCAGCATCGCTCATCACCACGGGCCTGGATTGGGAACAGCTGGTAGTGAAGCCCGACATCCGCAAAGAGCTGGAAAGGATCATGAGCTGGGAGCAACACGGAAAGGCACTTCTCCAAAAAACCAACAGCAAGCTCAACGCGAGCTTTACCTGCCTTTTTTATGGTCCGTCCGGAAGCGGTAAAACACTCGCTGTGCAGCTCCTCGGTAAAACACTCGGCATCGACGTATTCAGGATCGACCTGTCGATGATCGTTTCCAAATACATCGGCGAAACGGAGAAGAACCTTGCTTACTTATTCGACCGCGCCAAAGGAAAGAACTGGATCCTCTTCTTTGATGAAGCGGATGCGCTTTTCGGGAAACGGACCGACATCACCGACTCAAAGGACAAGTGGGCTAACCTTGAAATGTCGTACCTGCTGCAGCGGATGGAAGAGCACAATGGCCTGACCATTCTTGCGTCCAACTTAAAGAACAACATCGATAACGCGATGACCCGCCGCTTCCAGTCGGTCATTTATTTTAACCGCCCGCTGAAAGAAGAAAGGATCGAGCTCTGGAAGAAGTTATTACCGGCGCCATTCACATACCATCCGAAGCTGAATTTTAATGAGCTCGGAAAATATGAGCTCACCGGCGGAAACATTATCAATGTAGTGAAGGCAGCCTGCCTCCAGGCAGTATGCCGGAACTCGGAAGAGATCGGGACACAGGATCTTGCCGACGCGATAAAAAGAGAGTTTGCAAAAGAGAACCGCTTTCCTGATTAAGGATCATGAGACAATACGATAACACCACAAGGGACGATAAAGTTCAGCGCACCCTCGACAGGATTGCACTTATATGGCGGCTGGAAGAGGAAGAAGAAGATGAGCAGGAGCTGAAAAATGTCCAGGAAAAATCATCCCTCGAGATCGGCGCGCCCGACGATCCGCATGAGCGGGAAGCCGATGCCGTTGCACAAAAAGTGGTGAATGGCGAAGATGCGCAGGCGAAGATAATCTCCGCTTCATCCGGCATTCAGATGAAGGAAGACGAAGGAAGCCTGATGGCCAAAAGCGATGGTGGAACACTCACAGGAACGAACCAGTTACAGGCGAAGCTTGACAGCTCAAAAGGCGGAGGCCAGACACTGGATGATACCACAAAAAATGAGATGGGCGGCAAAATGGGCGCCGACCTCAGCGATGTAAAGATCCATACCGACAGCAGGGCAAATGAAATGAGCGAAGGCATCAATGCAAAGGCCTTTACACACGGACAGGATATTTATTTCAAGGATGGTAATTTTGATACTGGCTCGAAGGATGGAAAGGAATTGCTGGCACATGAGCTTGCACACACACAACAGAACAAGGAAGGCCTACAGGCGAAGGAAATTCAGCGTAAACCGCCTGAAAAAAAGGATGATAAAAATAAGCAGGCAACCAGCAAGCCTGTATCCTATACCTGGACACCTTCACAAACAACAGCTACTACCAACGTTACGCCTGCTGCAGTCACCACTTATCCGGGACACGTTATAACAGCAAGCGAAAGCGAGCTTCTCGACGTTGAACGACAAAACCAATCAGGTTTGCTAAATTCCGAGCTCGGCGGTCTGAAGGAAAAGAATCCACAAGCTCCCGCACCTGTAGCGGATAAAAATCAACTGAGGCACCAAGAGCTGGATAAGCTGCTGGACAACCCTTCAACGGCCGATGCCGCGATCGAAAGCATGAACAAGGAAGGAGCACCGGGATGGAACATGCTGCTGTTTGACGCATTCAATAAAGCGCCCGATGTTCAAACCAGGATCAGGTCAAAGTTTTCGGAATGGCTAAAAAGGCCCGGAAGCGGCTTTTATAATTACATACTTACTGTAGCTGATGATTTTACAACCGTTCTCAGCGATTATGCAATAACGATCCTGAACCAGAATAAAATGGGAAGCTTTGTAGATAAAGCTGCTTACATCTCATCCATCAGCTCGAAGATGGCGGCAGCTGCCGGCATGTTCCGTGAGTTATTGCCAACGGGTGATAAAGATCTTAATTATGCCGGGCTGATAGCCGGCTTCGAAGAGAATGTCAGGGACGGACAGGCGAAATTAAAGGTCTATCCTATGGATCGGATCACAACGGTGGGAGCCGATGTAAGTGATATTATCAGCTATTTGAATATGGCGCAGGATATGAAAAAGTATCTTACCCCCTTTTTCCTTTCATCGGGTGCCGATGCAGCCCTGCTCAACCACGACAGTAAAACACCTGCGGCTCCTGTTACGAAAAAAACCACAACACCGGCCCCGGATGCTGAGGCCGGCCGCTTTACAGAGGAGGTTTCCAGCCAGCTGACCCAGATCTACCTGAATGCAGGATACCTGGGTTATGGCATGGACCGCTACACCTTTACAATGGACGGTGTAAACAATGAATACAATTTTGAAACCGGCAAGAAGGACCTGAAAAAGCAGCATGACAATCTCAAGAAGAATATTGACGATTCGATGGTGAGCCAGCTGGTTAATGAGAGCCTTAAAATTATTCAGAGGATACAAGAGATCAAGCCATACATCGGCACGTTACCCGGCAACGAAAAAATACGCGACCGGCTTTTTATTTATGAGGCGAGATACGGGGCGCTCGTTATGATGACCGGTACACTCCGGCGGACTGCTGCATCCAACCCCAATGCATTTTATACCTTTTGGTCGGCGCGCATGAAAGAGTTTACGGCTGTACAAAGCGACCTGTATTGTGCTGGCGTGGCAGCTATGGTATTCACTGCCTGGAACACCTATGACACTTCCTGGCTTGCATTTGTAGGAAAGGCAATGGGTATAAATCCGCTTGACCCTTTAGCTTACCTTTTTAACTATACTGTTGAAGAGCAAAAATTATGGCTTTCGGCCTTTTATGCTGCCTGCAGTGAAACGCTTGCCAATGAGTCGTATTCACCGGCAACCAAGATCCAGAGGATCTCTAACCTGCGGAAATACCAGAAGTACAATGACGTAATGGCCCTCGCCAAAACATACGGTAAACTCGAGGAAGTTTTCAGAATTATTGCAACAGTAATTGCTTCTATTGTAATCATTATTCTGTCGATTGTAACAGCAGGCGCCGTCGCGGGAGAATTCTTAGCGATCATCGGAACTGAAGTGGCCGGCGAGGTAACCGTTGCCGGCTCCACGATCGTTGCCTCCCTTTTTGAATTTGGAGTGAACACCCTCGTATTCACCGCGATGTCGAGGAACTTAAATGAAATAATATTAGGCGAGCAAAGTGAAACGTCTTTTGGAGAAGATCTCCTTTGGAATGCCATCACTTTTGGGGCCCTGAACGGGGTCGGAAAAATAGCGGGAGAAATAGAGAAAACGGCAAGCAGCCTGGAAAAGGTTATGTTTAAAGGCGGTGTGGCTGTTGCTGAAGTGGCAACAATGACACTGATCGATGCGCTTCATTTTACCTATCAGCAGTCGCAGTTGCCGGAGGATAAAAGAACCGAGTTCAATACGCTTTCACACCTTGTACAGGGCGCCGGAATGCTGATCGGGATCAAAGCGGGAATGAGCGTACTTGCCAAGCTTCCTAAAGTGAATATCCTGGAAGGCGATAACCCGGACCTTAAAAAGGAGATGGATGCGAAGGAGCTTGAATTCAATGCAATGAAGGAAACCCTTGCAGAGAGGAACATGCTGCCGGAAGAGCAGCAGAAGTTCAAAGATCTCACCGTGGAGATCCTGAACCTTAGGATCAGGATGATCGATGGCTCCATTGAAAAGATCCAGCCCAAAACCGATACCAAAAGCAGCAACAAGGCTGATTCAAAAAAAGATTCCAAAACGGACGCAAAAACAGAAGAAGATAAAAAGAAGGTTGCTAAGCTGAAGCAGCTCAAAGGGGACTTGAAACAAAAAATAAATGAGATCAAAAACGGACAGGATACAACTTTTAATATCCGGACGTCCTCTACCGACCCTAATCTTATTTTGTTTGAAGGCGATCCTGCCGGTGTAAAAGCACGCCTCAGAGCAGAGCACAAAGGCGGAACCTGGAAACAGTCAACGCTTGACCCTAATACTTTTACATTTACCACACCCGAAGGAAAACAGTTCAATGTGATCCGTACGCGGACAACAAGAGAAAAAAATCTTGATCTGGACAAGATGGCTGCTGAGAACGGGTTCAAAGCATCGGACGCACGCAGTGAATTCTGGAAAAAGGCAGGACAGGAAGAAACTGACCTCAATTTCAAAAGCAGGGAAAAAGACGAGATTGTTTCTGAAGCGATCACAGCGGGCTGGAGGCCGGGCAGCGAGAACTTCCCTGAGATCCCGCTGGAGAAAGGTAAGCGCCTTGTAAAAACAGGTCGGTACGAGGAGATCAGTCAGCACTTCGGAAAAGATACGGGCCAGGTTAAAGCCCTGAAAACGCTCGAAGAAATGCCACAGGAGCAGCTCAGGAACCTGCTCTCGCAGGTGAAAACAGTTGAGCAGATGAACCGGCTTTCTGGCCTTGTGCCGGATATCACCCAGGTAAAAACCGTAAACCTCGCCAACGAACATTATGCGGAAGTGAATGGCAAAACCATCATCGACAAGGCACGTTCCATCGACAACAACCAACTTGCCGAGCGGGTAAGGGATAATCCTGAACGGGCGGCCTACCTGGAGAAAGTTCTTTCAGAGATCAACGATACGAAAATACGTGAACAGCTGCAGAAAGAGCTGAACGAACTTTCGGACAAAGGGTTCGACCTCTTCAGGCAACTGAATGAAAGCGGGATCTCCGGGGTTACACCGCTGGAGCAGGTGAAACGCGCTTCTGTAGGTACAGAGAAAGGGTTTGATGTACAAAAGACCGTGGATTATTTTGAGGCGGAGAATCTCTACAATACACTAAATACGGATTATGCGGACCTGCTCGCCACTAAAAACCCAGGGAAGGGCAAAAAAGGCAAAGGCCTAAAGTATGAACAGGAGATAGCAGAGCGTGAACAGGCATATGAGAACAGGGCTAACGATCCTTCAGAAAGCCGTAAGAAATTAGAGGATCTGCAGAAGAAGCTGGAGTTTGAACAGTCATTAAAAACCCTTGCAGATTATACAGCCGAAATAGGTAACAGAGGGAACCCATATGAGAATCCCGAAGCAAATCAACAATTAAAAGACGCCGCTAACAAGTATATTGATAATGGAGGTCGTGATATTTATGAATTTACAAAGAGTTTGATTAGCGACGGTGGAATCACTAAAAACAAATCTAAGAATAAAGCTGTTAAAGAATCTATTGACAAGGCATTCTATGACGCTGCCAAAGAAAAAGGCATCCAAATTGACACTACAAAGAAAGCAACATCCGGCGAAACCAATGCTACAAGGGTTGGAAGGGATAAAGCACACAAAGAATATAATCCAGGTGAAAATTATGAAACTGACAGAAAAACAAACAGGTTGAGCAATGGTAAAATACCGGATGCCATTGACTATGACAATCGAATTGTGCGAGAACTAAAACCAAATAACCGACGTCAGATAAAAAAAGGGGAAGAACAAGTAAAAGCTTACGCGAAACAACTTCAAAAAGACTTTAAGGAAGGAGGAAAATGGAAAACAGTCGTCGACACATATGATATCTTGCCAAATGGTGAAATAAAATATAACTTTGGTACTCCAAAATAGAAAAGACAATGTTACATACTACAGAGGATTTTATGAACTTTATTGATCATTTACTACAGCCAGTGGGGTTTGTCAAAAAGAAAGATACGTGGTATTTCAGGACCAACGAATGCCTTTGCTTTATAAGTATAGGAAAATCTCCTTACGGAAACTATTATGACCATGTTATGGGTGGATTTCTTGAAGAGATTAATAATACCAAAAATAAATTTCCTCCTTATTATAAAGCTGATTTAAAATACTCTTTAGGAAAAATGGCAGATAAAAACACTGTCAAAAGAGCTTTTGATTTAGATGACAATAGCTTCCAAGCCAACGAAAGGGAATTTCTTATTGAAAAATTAATAAAGGAATATGCCGTTCCTTTTATTCAAGATATTAGCTCAAAACAAGGCATGCGTACTGCATTAAGTAAATATGATGGATTGATCAATATGACTAAATCAGATTTAAAGAACCATTTAAAGCGACCTGAATAATAACATGTGAAAAGGAATACATCAATATCCTTTCATAACATAACGGTGTTTGCGGCCTGATCGCGGCAAAGCTTGTGAAGAGTAAGGATTATGAACAGATCTATTCTCAGGCTCATGCCGCAAAACGGCATCTTTTTTTTGTATCATTGTACATAAAAAAACAACCCGGATATGCCCACATTATTCACCCCCCTTATCATAAAAAACGTACAGCTTAAGAACCGCATCGTTGTATCACCCATGTGCCAGTACTCCAGTGAGGACGGCTTTGCCAACGACTGGCACCTGGTTCATCTCGGCAGCAGGGCTGTTGGCGGCGCCGGACTTATATTCACAGAGGCTACCGCCGTTTCACAGGAAGGGAGGATCTCGCCGGCTGACCTTGGCATCTGGAAAGACGAGCACATCCCGTTCTTACAGCGCATCACTTCATTTATAGAAAAGCAGGGCTCCGTGCCGGGAATCCAGATCGCACATGCAGGGAGGAAATCGAGCCAGCTGCCACCCTGGGAAGGAAGTAAAGAAATACCGAAAGAAGCAGGAGGCTGGCAAACCTACGCCCCAAGCGCGCTTGCATTTAAGGAAGGGGATGCCATTCCGGAAGAATTAAGCACTGAAAAAATAAAGAAAGTGATCAGCGATTTCCGGGATGCCGCTGCAAGGGCTAAAAAGGCGGGATTTAAAGTGATCGAGCTGCATGCCGCGCACGGATACCTTCTCAACGAATTTCTTTCACCACTGAGCAATCAGCGCACAGACGAATACGGCGGCTCTTTCGACAACCGCTGCCGCTTTTTGCTGGAGATCATTGAAAGCGTAAGAACCGTTTGGCCGGAAGAATTTCCGCTGTTTGTAAGGATCTCCGCCACCGACTGGAAAGAAGGCGGGTGGAATGAAGATGATTCCATAAAGCTGGCAGCACTTCTGAAAACAAAAACGATCGACCTGGTCGACTGCTCTACGGGCGGAAATGCGCCTGATGTAAAGATCCCCGTAAAGCCGCTCTACCAGGTAAGCTTTGCAGAAAACATCAAAAAAGCAAGCGGGATCATGACGGGCGCCGTGGGGCTGATCACCACACCGGAAGAAGCGAATGAAATCATTGAAGAAGGCAGGGCCGACCTCGTATTCCTTGCCCGTGAATTCCTGCGCGATCCTTATTTTCCGAGAAGGGCTGCAACGGAGCTCGGCGCAGATGCCCAATGGCCGCTGCAATACGAGCGGGCGAAAAAGAAGCGCTAAGCATCCCGCGGATTATATGTATATTTGATAAAACACGGGGCTTTCCAGCCCCTCTTTTTCGCGAGGCTGCGCTTAAAACCAATAAGGCCAATGAAGCTCTACATCAAATACATGGTCAGCCTCCGCTGCAAAATGATCGTAAAAACAGAGCTGAAAAAGCTTGGGGTAAGATATGTGATCGTTGACCTTGGTCTCGTGGACGTGCTGGAGGATATCACAAAAGAACAACGCGAACTGCTGAAAGCCAACCTGCTGAAATCAGGCCTTGAACTGCTGGATGACAAAAAAAGCATCCTCATCGAGAAGATCAAGAACGTGATCACCGAAATGATCCATTACTCGGATGAGCTGCCGAAAGTCAATTATTCCGATCACATTGCCCAAAAGCTGAATTACGACTATACCTACCTTTCCAACATCTTTTCCGAGGTAAAAGGCATCACCATCCAGCAATTCATCATCATCCATAAGATCGAACGCGTAAAGGAGCTGCTCCTTTATGATGAGCTGAACCTTACGGAGATCTCCTACAAGCTGCACTACAGCAGCGTGGCACACCTATCGAAGCAATTCAAGAAAGTGACCGGCCTCTCCCCTTCCTTCTACAAACAGCTGAAACAAAAACGCAAAGGCAACCTCGAGAACATATAAGCCTTTTGGCGGAAATGTGGGATTTATGCAACTTTTCGCCAAAGTTGTATAACACTTTCCGGCGCCGTTCTCCTCACCTTTGGGCAAACAAAGCACGGAGCGTCAATTTGAAATTATACATAAAATACATGGTGAGCAACCGCTGCAAATTAGCGGTGAAGGAAGACCTGAAAAAACTTGGCCTGCACTTTATCGTGGTCGACCTCGGGGAAGTCGAGATCATGGAAAACATCTCGGCTGACCAGCGGGCTGCGCTGAAAGCCTCTTTGCTGTCTTCGGGACTGGAGCTGATGGATGACAAAAGGTCGATGCTGATCGAAAAAATAAAAAATGTGATCATTGAAATGGTGCATCATACGCATGAAATGATCAAGGTCAATTTCTCCGATTTCCTGAGTGAGAAAATGAACCATGATTATACGTACCTCGCCAACCTGTTTTCGGAGGTGCAGGGTACCACCATCGAGCAATTCATCATTTCCCACAAAATAGAACGCATCAAGGAGCTGATCATTTACGATGAGCTGAACATCACCGAAATCGCCTGGAAAATGAACTACAGCAGCGTAGCACATTTATCCAACCAATTCAAAAAAATGACGGGGCTCTCCCCTTCACACTTCAAAAAGCTAAAAACACAGCGCCGCATACCGATCGAAGAGATCGGGAATCCAAACAGCTAAGCACCATACATGGAAACAAAAAAACAAGAATCGGAATACGCCCGGAGATTGATCGAAGCCAGCCTCGACCCGCTGATCACCATCAGCATTGAAGGAAAGATCACCGATATGAACCAGGCAACCGTTAATATAACGGGCATCACACGCGAGAACCTGGAAGGCACCGACTTCTTCGATTATTTCACCGAGCCACAGAAAGCCCGCGAAGTATACGAGGAAGTATTTGCAAAGGGCTCCGTTGCCGATTCTCCACTTACGCTTCGCCACAGGAGCGGGAAGCTCACCGATGTACGCTTTAACGGTTCCGTTTATAAGGACGACCGCGGGAACGTGCTTGGCGTTGTCATTGTTGCACGGGACGTTACCGAGCAAAAACGCATCGCCACCGAGCTTACAGAAGCAAAGGTATTTGCTGAGCTTGCCGCCGAAATTGCCGAACAGGCAAAAAGCAAGGCCGAAAGCGCCACGCAGATAGCGGAAGCTGCCGTAAAATCAAAGCAGCAATTCCTTTCGAACATGAGCCACGAGATCAGGACACCGATGAACGCCATCATCGGATTCACGAAAGTGGTGCTGAAAACGGAACTGAGCAAAAAGCAGCAGGAATATTTAAACGCTATAAAAATATCGGGCGATGCCCTCATCGTTCTGATCAATGATATACTTGACCTTGCAAAAGTAGACGCGGGCAAAATGACGTTCGCGTATGTGCCATTCAAGCTCTCCTCCTCCATTTCAGCGATGCTTCATTTGTTTGAAACCAGGATCCATGAAAAGAACCTTGAGCTCTTCAAAGAGTACGATCCGGCAATTCCGGAAATACTGCTCGGCGATCCCGTGCGCCTTCACCAGATCATTCTGAACCTGGTAGGCAACGCGGTGAAATTCACATCGGAAGGAAAGATCACCGTTTGTGTGCGCCTTCTCAAAGAAACACCGGAGCTCGTCTCCATCGAATTTGCCATTACAGACACCGGCATCGGCATTTCCGAAAGCAAGCTCGGGAATATCTTTGACGATTTCCAGCAGGCCACCAGCGGCACTTCCAGGCTATACGGAGGCACAGGGCTTGGCCTCGCGATTGTGAAGCAGCTCGTTGAATCACAGGGCGGAAACGTTACTGTAAAAAGCAAGCCCGGGCAGGGCTCTACTTTCGCATTCTGCCTTAGCTTCCTGAAAACCAATGCCAGCGTGGAAACCGAAGCCGACCTTGGTATAGAGCTGGAAGCAGGAATAAAGAATGTGAAGATACTTGTGGTGGAGGACATTGCGCTGAATCAGCTGTTGATGAAAACGCTGCTTGAGGAATTCGGCTTTGAAATGGAGATCGCCGGCAATGGCAGGATCGCCATTGAAAAGCTGAAGACGAACTCTTATGACATTATCCTGATGGACCTCCAGATGCCCGAAATGAACGGCTTTGAAGCTACCGAATATATCCGCCACCACATGGACTCGCAAGTGCCGATCATTGCCCTTACGGCGGACGTGACCACGGTCGACGTCGAAAAATGCAAGGCGGTAGGAATGAATGACTATATCTCCAAGCCGATCGATGACAAGCTTCTCTACAGCAAGATCATCAAGCACCTGAAAAAGGGCGACGGCAGGGAAACCGGACAGAAAGAAAGAACTGCGCAGCAGGCACTCGAAAAATACACAAACCTCGACTATATAAAAAAGCATACGCGGAATAACCAGGGCCTGATCACAGAAATGATCTCGCTTTACCTGGAGCAAACGCCCTCTCTCATCAGCGAAATGAAAGCATCTCTTACAACGAAAGACTGGCAAACGATGCAGGCCGCCGTTCATAAGATGATCCCTTCGTTCTCCATCATGGGCATCAATGAACATTTCGAGAACAAGGCCAGGCAGATCCAGGAATATGCGGCAACGAAACAAAACACAGAAAAAATAGCCGGCCTCGTTTCCGAGCTGGAAGAGGTTTGCGCACAGGCGTACACGGAGCTTGAAACGGAAATCAACCTGATCAAAAAATAAATTAAGATGAATCCCGAAAACAAAACAAACATTTTTCTCGTTGACGACGATGCCATATTTTTAAAGATGATGGAGATCGAGTTCCTTCAGCAGGAGAACTTTATCGTGAAAACATTTTCAACCGGCGAGCACTGCCTGCAGCACCTGCCTGAGAACAGGCCGGATATCGTTATTCTCGATTACCATCTCGACGGCATTGATAAAAATGCGATGAACGGCATCGAGACGCTTGATAAGATCAAAGCGCATAACCCTTCGATCCCGGTAGTGATGCTGTCTTCCCAGGACAAGATCGACGTCGCCGTCAATTGTATGCATCATAAAGCTTTCGATTACATTGTAAAAAGCGAAACAGCTTTTATGCGCCTGCAGAAGATCATTCCAACCATCCTTCGCTACCAGAAGATGGAGAAAGAGCTGAGCTGGTACATGGAACGTATGTAAGCGCACATTCACAGCGGCTGTTACCGGTTGTCATTTCGAACGGAGCCGGAAATAGACCTGGACTGTACAACCCCGGGAGTATGAATAATGCAAGTTTTTAAACAGATTCTGTAAGCACCGCATGCTGCATGTTCAGTAATTTAGCAGCCAGAACATTTAAAAACTTACAATGACAAATAAAAACCCATTACGGGAACCCGCTACACGGGATAGCAGCGTTGAGCCATGCGACGACTCTGCTGAGCTCATAGAAACCAAGGCCGACCTGCAGGGATATGTCCGCGGCCTGCAGCAGATCATGTTCATTACCACACACCAGCTACGGCAGCCCATCACAAATATCTTAGGCATATCAAGCATGCTGGAAGAGCAGCAGCTTTCACAGGCTGAGCTGACCACCATCTCACGCTACCTTATGCAGTCGATCTCCAGCCTGGACGTGTTTACGAAAGACCTCATCATACTTACCGCCAGCCTTGTGAACAGTAAAAAGGCAATATGACCAGGTTTCAGGGAAAGCGATATGTGAATCATGTAACTTCTTTATAAAGTTGTGTAAGCCATCTCCCGGCAGAGAGTCTCACCTTTGCGCTGTTAAAACCGGGCCATTCCGGTATATTCTAAACAGCGAAATACCATGAAATTATTTACCATTCTTACACTTGCCTTACTCTTCAGCTTGAGCGCCGGCGCGCAAAACAGCCAGGAAAGTTTCGAACGAAGCTTCAACCATGCCGAAGAAACATATTCGAAAATTTACCAGGACGGCGAGGATGAATCGCTGATCCATTCTAAAGGAGGCTATTCCGCAGCGCTTCCCATTTTCCTGGAGCTATACAAGCTACAACCGGAAAACATGAATCTTGCCTTTAAAATAGGCGTATGCTACCTCGGCTCCAAAAGTGAGCGGGCCAAATCGATACCTTATCTCAACAAGGCCATCACTTCTACTACTGACAATTACAACGGAGGCTCCTGGAAGGAAACAAAAGCGCCGCTTGTCGCCTATAAGCTGCTGGGCGATGCCTGCCACCTGAATTATGAATTTGACAAAGCGATCACAGCTTATGAAAGCTATAAAGCGTTGATGTCGCAAAACAAAGCAGATAAAAAATCCCTCATCGAGACCAACCGCAAAATAGATATGTGTAAAAGCGGGCAGATCCTGATGGCAGCACCTGTGCGCATGAAGATACAAAACCTTGGCACCACTGTGAACTCGGGCTATGCCGACTACTCCCCAGTGCTGTCAGCCGATCAGAATACCATTTTCTTTACTTCGCGCAGGCCCGAAACCACAGGCAACCAGAAAGATTCTGAAGGCAATAACATGGAAGACATTTATACTGCCGGCAGGACAAAGTCCGGATGGTCGAAAGCGACCAACGTTGGAATGCCGGTAAATACGGAATGGCATGAGGCCACGGTAGGAATTTCTCCCGACGGCCAAACCATACTGATCTATAAGGATGACATGGGTGACGGAAATATTTACAGCACCTCCCTCGACGGCGATGCCTGGAGCGTACCCGTAAAGCTCAACGAGAACATCAACACCAAATACTGGGAGCCGAGTGCATTCATCTCCGCCGACGGAAACACGCTATACTTCACAAGCGACAGGCCCGGAGGGCTGGGCGGAAGCGACCTGTATGTGAGCACGCTCACTACCGAAGGTGATTGGGGAAAAGCGGTGAACATGGGCCCGAACATCAATACGCCTTATGACGAGGATGCACCATTCATTCACCCCGACGGTGTTACGCTGTCATTCAGCTCCAACGGTCACAACACAATGGGTGGATTCGATATCTTCACCAGCCTTCTTTCAGACGAAGGTACCTGGTCGGAACCGGTAAACGCAGGTTACCCGCTCAATACAACCTATGACGACATCTTTTATGTTGTAAGCCCCGATAACCGCACTGCCTATTTCTCTTCCTTCCGCGCAGACGGCTTCGGCGAGAAGGACAATTATATGGCTACATTCCCCGACCGGAAGAGCACCCCTCTTACGCTGATGAAAGGCATTGTCAATAATGAATCGGGCAAACCCGCCGGCAAAGTGATCATTACGGTAACGGATAATGAAACCGGACATGTGGTTGGAGTGTATCATACAAATAAAACGACAGGAAAATTCCTCTTCATCCTTACACCGGGAAAAAATTACAACATCACCTACCAGGCCGAAAACCACCTGTTCTATTCCGAGAACATGGAGATCCCGAAGAAATCAAACTATTACGAGATCGACAGGTCTGTATCGCTGATCCCTATCGTAGTGGGATCAAAGATCATCCTCAACAATATCTTCTTCGATTTTGACAAATCGAGCTTGCGTCCACTTTCCAACGTAGAGCTCCGCAACCTTGTGACGCTCCTGAAAAGCAATCCCAACCTCAAGGTGGAGATCTCCGGCCATACCGACAGCAAAGGCGATGCGGCTTACAATCAGAAGCTTTCCGAAGAGCGGGCACAGGCAGTTGTGAACAGCCTCGCTGCAAGCGGGATCGATGCCGCAAGAATGCAGGCAAAGGGTTATGGGAAAACAATGCCTGTATCCGGTAATAAAAAAGCCAACGGCACGGATAACCCTGAAGGAAGACAGCTCAACAGGAGAGTCGAGCTGAAGATCACTCAAATCAACTAATACAGGCTTTTATTACATATCCAACCTGTGAATCTTGTAACTTATTGGCAAAGTTGTGTAACACACAAATAATAGAATCTACGCAACTTTGCAATGTGAAATTTATCACAACTGTGCGCCAGCAGCGCAATCTTAAAAATAAAAAAATGAAACGTAAAAACATTATAACAGCTTTAGCACTCGTGTCTATCATCTTTATCGTAGGCTGTAAAAAAGACAACGACGAACCGCAACCTTCAAACCCTTCTGCAAGCGCACAAACAGTACCGCTGCAGTCGACCTCACAAGCTCCTGTTGCAATGGGAGCAAATGCAACGCTTGCCATCCTTGCCGGCTCGGCGATCAGCAATACAGGTGCAACACATATTACGGGAGATATGGGCTTAAGCCCGGGAACATCGATCGGAGGCTTTCCTCCGGGAATCCTTGTAGGAACACAGCATATCAACGATGCAATCGCCACCCAGGCCAAACTCGACCTTACAGCTGCATACAATGATGCTGCCGGCAGAACGGCGACTGATATTGTTACCTTATCGGGAAACATCGGCGGTATGACCTTAACACCGGGCTTGTATAAATCCACATCGTCGCTGGCGGTTTCCTCCGGAGATGTGACCTTCGACGGAAAAGGAAATGTAAACTCCGTTTTCATTATCCAGATCGCATCTACATTAACCACTACTGCCGGACGTAAGGTGTTCCTGACCAATGGCGCATCGGCAGCCAATATCTTCTGGCAGGTTGGCACATCAGCAACATTCGGGACAACTTCTGTGTTTAAAGGAACGATCCTTGCCATGCAATCGATCACCTTCAACACAGGGGCAACGCTTAACGGCAGGGCACTGGCCCGCACAGGCGCTATTGTAATGGCAGGTAATGCCATCACGGTAAACTAACCGCCTATACATTAAGAACGAGTGCTGTCCCTGAACGGGCAGCACTTTTTGTTTTATACCGATCCGGCGGATGTGTGAATCATGTAACTTATTCACAGGGTTGTGTAACACATCCGCTGTTAAAGAGCGGCATCTTTGTCCCGTGAAAATTAATTCACTTAAAAATAAAAAATATGAGAACTCAACTACTTAAAACATTATCGGCAGGAATGCTACTTTTGATACCCGCAATTAATTTCGGCCAGTCAATTACTTTAGGAACAGCGGCAAATTTTGCGCTTTTCACAACCAGCGGAGCTATTGTTAACTCGGGCATTACCCATGTAACAGGAAACGTTGGAGCTAACAGCGGATCAAGCACAGGCTTTGGAAACGTAAACGGACAAATGCATGATCAGGATCTAGTAAGTGCCCAGGCTTCTGCAGATCTTTTGATAGCTTATAATCAGCTTAACAGCGCAGTACCAACCTTTTTCCTTGCTCCATTATTAGGAAACGGTGATACACTTACTCCGGGAGTTTATGCTGTGTCGGGTGCTACTGTATTGAATCTTAACCTGTATCTGAATGCACAGGGAAATCCTAATTCAGTATTTATTTTCCAGGTCGCAGGATCTTTATCTGCAAATGCAAATACAAAGATCAAGCTGATCAATAATGCAAAGGCATGTAATGTGTACTGGAAGGCTGAAGGCCTTGTAAGTATCGCTGCTGCCTGTACAATGAAAGGTACGATCATTGCAAACAATGCTGCGATCGAAATGAATACAAATGATACACTTGAAGGCCGTGCGCTTACTACTGCAGGTGCTGTAACAGTTGATGGTGTTGTTGTTTACACACCTATCGGATGCGGAAGCCCTACATTAACAGGTCCTGCTGCTCCTGATCTGGCTTCAACCGAGTGTTATGCAATCTTCTCTTCCGACGGTGCAGTTACAAACGCCGGTGTTTCTTATGCTACCGGTGATATCGGAACAAACGTAGGTTTAACTACCGGATTTAATGCTCTTAACATTACAGGAAACATTCACCCTATCCCTGATGGTTCAACTGCTGCTTGTGCTTCAGACCTCTTGAATGTTTATAATTACCTGAATACATTGCCGACTGATATTGAATTATTATATCCTGCGCAATTCGGTGCGGACCTGGTTCTTACACCACATACATACCTTATGAATGCAGCATGTGTATTTACTGACACATTGTATCTTGATGCGCAGGGAAATACAAATGCAATTTTTGTCATCAAGATCAATGGTGCACTTTCTACAAGCACGTATGCTAAAGTTAAATTTATCAACGGTGCGCAGGCAAACAATGTTTACTGGAAAGTAGACGGTGCAATTGACATCAGTGATTATTCTGTATTGTCAGGTACATTCATCGCAAACAACGGAGCTGTTGATGTTTCAACAGGTGTAGTAATCAACGGACGAATCATGTCCACTACAGGAACAGTGACTACTGAAGCTGTGACTGTAACCGTTCAGACGATCTGTACGCCAACAGGGATAAATGAGCCTACAGCTAACAGTGCATTGACTGTATATCCTAATCCATTCTCAACGTCATTGACTGTTAAGATGGATGATAAATTAAGCATCTCTGAATTACAGATCTTCAATGTCCTTGGTGATGTTGTTATGGACAGAGTGTTAAGCGAGCAAACCACAACAGTTTCAACAAGCAATCTGCCTTCAGGAGTTTACTTTTACAAGGTTATTGCTGAGAACAAAGTTATCCAGTCAGGAAAGCTGATCTCACAGCAGTAAGATAGCTTTACATACAAAGCCTCCGTTATGGTGAAATTCGTAACGGAGGCTTTTGTTTTAATAAAAAAATCACTTTATGTGTGAATCATGTAACATATCCTCAAAGTTCTGTAACACATAGAGGCTTACAATGCCGCACCTTTGTCATAGAAAATAACCACATACCAAGCATATGAAAGATCCCGAAGAAACAAAAGAAAGCTGGAACGCAACCAAAGAAAAGCTGAAGCAGCAATTCTCCATGTTAACAGATAAGGAGATACAGCCCGAAGAAAACAAAACGAATGAAATGATGGACCGCCTGCAGGTAAAGCTCGGGAAAACAAAAGAGGAGATCCACTCCGTTATCCTCGGAACAGGAAAATAAAAAAGCAGTTAAAAAACTAAAAAACAAATTTCAATAAGATCATGAAAAAATTAATCATCATAGCAGCAGCCTTTTTGTCGTATACAGGCACAGTAAATGCGCAAGACACACACGATACCGACAACCGTGAAAAGTTCCAGTTTGGCCTCAAGGCCGGTCTGAACTATTCCAATGTATACGATGCAAAAGGAGAAGAATTTAAGGCAAGTCCTAAGTTCGGCCTGGCCGCAGGCGCATTCATGGAAATCCCTTTCGGAAAATACCTTGGCATTGCCGCAGGAGGACAGATCTCCCAGAAAGGCTTCAGGGCAACCGGGATGATGCTGGGAAGCACGTACACATTCACACGCACCACCACCTACCTCGACATTCCCCTGGAGTTCCAGCTGAAGCCAAGCGAGTTCATCACACTCGCCGCCGGAGGACAATATTCTTACCTGCTGAACAAGCGTGATGTGTTCTCCAATTCATCCACCAGCTACGTTCAGGAGCAGCAGTTCCAGAACGACAACGTTCGCAGGAATGTATTCGGCTTCGGCGGCGGGATCGACATCAACTTAAGGCATATCGTTTTAGGCGCAAGAGTAGGCTGCGATGTACAGAACAACAACGGCGACGGTTCATCCACAACACCACGTTATAAAAACATGTGGTTCCAGGGCACACTCGGATATAAATTTTACAAACAGGGAAACTAAACCAAACTAAACCAACCACTAACTAAACCAACATTATGAAAAAATACATCCTCATTGCCATTACATTGCTTGCAGCAGTTGCAACCAGGGCTCAAACAAAACCCGACAGGGAAAAATTCGGAAACACGCTTAACCTCGGTGCCGGCATCGGATACTACGGTTACATCGGTCATACGTTACCTGTTGGAACCCTGAACTACGAAATTGACGTAGTAAGGAATTTTACGCTTGCGCCTTTTGTGGGCATCTACTCTTACCGCAATTACTACTACTGGAACAATCCAAACCATGGAGACCCGTATTACCGCTCGTATTCTTACCGCGTTATTGCAGTGCCTGTGGGAGTAAAAGGAACCTACTATTTTGACGAGCTGTTCCATGCAGGACCGAAATGGGATTTCTACGCGGCAGGCTCAGTAGGCTTTGTGTTCAGGAACGTAGTGTGGGAAAGCGAATATTACGGCGACAAGCACGTGTACCAGACCTCAAGCCCGCTTTACCTGGATGCGCATGTTGGAGCCGAATATCACCTGAACGAAAAAGCAGGACTATTCCTCGACCTGTCGACCGGTGTATCCACCTTCGGACTTGCGATTCATTTTTAAAGATCAGTCACTTATTATTCATCACAAACAAACAAACAAACAAACACAACAATGGGAAATTTATTATATGCGATCGCAGTTATACTTATTATCGTCTGGGCAATCGGCTTTATCGGCTACAGCGCAGGAGGAATCATCCACATCCTTCTTGTCATTGCGGTGATCGCCGTGCTGTTCAGGGTCATCAGCGGGAACAGGCCGCTTTAATCCAACATTCTTAATTAATCAATAAAAAACAAACAACATGAATTCAGGAAAAATAATATTAGGTGTACTTGCTGGCGTTGCCGCCGGTGCAGCATTGGGAATTTTATTCGCACCCGACAAGGGATCGGAAACAAGAAAAAAGATCGCAGCAAAAGGCTCCGAAACAACGGATGACTTGAAAGAAAAATTTGACGAGCTGCTTGCAGGGCTTTCACAAAAGCTGGAAGCGGCAAAGGAAGAAGCAGCAAGCCTATTCGAACAGGGTAAGGCCAAAGCCGAAGAAGTAAGAAAAGAGGTTAAGTCTGCGATCAGCTAAAATAAACACCCCCGGTAAAAAATACACTCTATGGAAGATCCGATTCACTTTATCGAGCCCCTTGTTGAAAGGGCCGAAGCATATGGACGAACGAGCTACGAGCTCCTCAAGCTGAAAACAGTTGACAGGACAGCCAGCCTCGCCTCCACACTCGCCTCCCGCGGCCTCGCCATTCTTGTTCTCTCCATGTTCACCGTGGTTGCGAATATAGGCATAGCGCTGTGGCTCGGAGAGCTGCTCGGGAAAATATATCTCGGATTCTTTTGTGTATCGGCTTTTTACGGCATTGCCGGGGGTATTTTATATTTCCTCCTGCACAAGCGGATCAAGAGCTACATCAGTAATTCCATCATTTCACAATTGCTTAGCTAAGCCACATGCAAAAGATCATGACCTCACAGGACCTGAAAGCCTCGATCCTCCTGCTCGAAATAAGACAAGCGGAAGAAGGCCTGCTGCTCAAGGCGCAGTTTGCCAGCACCTATGAAAGCCTCAAGCCGGCCAACCTGGTGAAGAACGCCTTGAAGAACATGATGAGAGAACCCGGCATCAAAGAAGATCTTCTCGGTACCGGCCTGAGCGTTGCCGCGGGCTACATCTCGAAACGGATCGTTACGGGAGGCGGACTAAATCCTATCAAGAATATTTTAGGAACACTGCTGCAGATGAGCGTAACACACCTCGTTGCAAAAAACCAGGATGGCATCCAGTCTGCCGTCCTAAAGCTGGCCGGCTTTTTCAAAAAAAAGGAAGAAAAGGATAATTAGAAGCTGGCAGCAAGGGTTAGATCCTTACGCCGATGATCGCCACATCGTCAAGCTGCTCGAGGTTTCCCCTCCAGGCTTCAAACGTGGCATCCAGCTCGTCCTTCTGCCTGCTTACCGGCAGTGCGCTGATCGAGATCAGCTTTTCCTGCAAATGCTTACTCTTGAACTTCTTGCCTTTCGGGCCACCGAACTGATCCGCATAGCCATCGCTGAATAAATACACCGTATCATTCTTTTTGAGCCTGATCTCACGATCGGTGAAAGGCACCGCGTTGATCGTATAACCGATCGGCTGCTTATCGGGCTCTATCACGTTGATCGCCGCAGCGCCATTCTCCTGCGATGAGATCCACAACGCATTGTTCGCGCCGCACCAGATCGCTTCACCGCTCTGCAGGTTGTAGCGCAGCATCGAAATATCCATACCGTCCTGGCTTTCACCCGCCTCTCCCGTTTGCTTTAATTCCTTTACGATCTTTTCGCGCAGCCTGTTGAGGCTCTCCGCAGGCGTAAGCAGCTGCTCCGAAGCGGTGATCTCGTTAAGATAAGCGATCCCGAGCATGCTCATAAAAGCGCCCGGAACTCCGTGCCCGGTGCAATCGGCCACGCAGATATACCAGTATCCTCTTTTCTCGGTGCTCCAGTAAAAATCACCCGACACAATATCCTTGGGCTTGTACAGAACAAAATGCTCGGGCAGGTGCGCGGTAATATGCTCTTCCTCTTTCAGCAGCGCTTCCTGGATGCGGCGCGCATAGGTGATCGAGTCGATGATACCTTTTCGGTGTTCCTCCACCTCCTGCTTCTGCTGCTCGATCATCAGGTTCTGCTTTCGCGTGAGGCGGAGCGAACGGAAAATAAACACAAGAAAGATCAACGAGAGCAGCAGTCCGCCGATCACCGACCCGATGATGATATGCTGCGTCCTCTTTTCAGCCGCTGCGGTAGCTTTCGCGATGGCTTCTTTCTTTTCATATTCATAGCTCATCTCCTTGCGGGTGATGTCGCTTGTTTTGTCCTGGTCGAAGATCGAATCCTTCGCCTCGTTGTGGTCCAGCAAGCGCTCATACGACTGCTCCAGGCAGGCGATCTTCTGCTGCGGCGCGATCCCTTTCTGCTTTGCCATTTCAGCATACAGGTCGCTCAGGTGCTCGGAGGTCGACATCACACCATATAGGTCGTTGATCTCCTTTGACAGCTCAAGCGACTGCAACAGGTACTTCTCCGCCTCATCATACTTCTGCATGTTCATATACACGGATCCGAGACTTCCGAGATTGATCAGCCTTGTCGATTTTTCACCATCCTCGCCGATGTATTCCAGCGCTTTCCGGAAATAAGTAACGGCTGTGAAGAACTCCGCGATCTCTGCCGGGGCTTTCCCTGCATCCTTCTGCTGGAGTCCGATGTCTTTATAGGTCAGCCCGATGTTCCCGAATACAAAGGCGATCCCGGACGTATCCTTCAGCTCCTCGAATAATTCGAGCGCACGTGCGCAATAGCTGAGCGCACGCTTGTTATCGTGCAGCGACATGTATGAAGTGGCAATGTTTCCGTAGAGATCTGCCTCAGCGTCTTTTTTCTTAATGGCCTTCGCATATTTCAAGGCCCTGAAATAATAGTTCAGTGATTTTGTATGATCACCCAGATCATCATATACTATAGCGATGTTACAAAGATGCCGTTCCATCCCCGCAAAGTGCCCGAGGCTTTCATCAATCCTCAATGCGCGGAAATAGTAATCGAGCGCCCGCGGAAGATCGCCGATGTCGCTGAAATAATTTCCCTTGTTGCCAAGACCGGTTCCCTGCTGATGCAGCAGCCAGTCTTTCATTTCCTTCGGATGATTCCCGCTTTCAAGCAGTGAATCGATAAGGCCCAGGGCCTTGCCGGTATATAGCTGCTCGTTAACCTGATCGGTCTCTTCATAGAATTTTTCAGCAAGCTCATAATAAAGCACGATCCGCGATGTATCGGCGCTGATGCCCTGTGAAGCACGGTCAAGCTTTCCGAGCTCACGCTGCAGCGAATCGATCACACGCTCCTGCGCCGTTGCCTGTAACGAAAAAAGAGAAAGAAAAAGAGAGAGTAGTACTGACTTATGTATAAAATGCGGGATCATTAATTCGCCTGTTCTGCTTAGAGGATATGAAGGTAATCGAAATTCCGCAAATAAAAAGCGATCAAGAAGGGATAATTCGCTCCTCCGGAGCTCTGGTTTGTGTGGCGGAGACCTTCTTATTAATAAAACGCTCCTCCGGAGCTAAGGCGGAGCGGATTATGATGGAGTATGCATCGCCGGAATACTCCGGAGGAGTATCTTATTAATAACAACAAAAACATACAAACCACATAAGAGCTCCGGAGGAGTGAATTATAGCACATCACCGAAATACTCCAGAGGAGTATCTTATTAATAACAAAAAACATAAGTCACACAGGAGCTCCGGAGGAATGAATTATAGCACATCACCGAAATACTCCGGAGGAGTATCTTATTAATAACAACAAAAACATACAAACCACATAAGAGCTCCGGAGGAGCGAATTATTAATAAAACAGCGCCTACAAAATATCCTTCGGGATCAGCTTCATCGGCTGCACCTTCAGTCGCTTTTTCAGACCTGCCTCCGCATCCGGGTTAAACTTCAGCGTAGTTTCCCAGGAGTTCTCCGGCTTAAGCTCCTCCTCCATGCCGGCCTGCACTTCCTTTGCGATCGCTTCGGAATGGATCACCGTAACACACTCGGTATTGAGATTGGCGCTTCGCGGATCAAGGTTAAAGGTTCCGATCACGGTGATCTTTCCATCGATTACCATTGACTTCGCATGCAGACCGAACACAGGCGTGTAATTTATTTTCCGCTGCAAAGCCGCCGTCATTATTTTATAGCGTATTGCCGCATCCGGTCTGAACTCGAAGATACGGGCCCCTGTCAGCAGCAGTTCCTTGCGGTCGCGCTGGTAGCCGCTGAAAGCCTCAAGGTTATCCGTTGAAGCGAGACTGTTCGTCATGATCTTTACCTCCACACCTCTCTTCACGGCATCCGCAAAAAGCTTTTTGCCAAGGTCGGTAGTAATCAGGTAGGGCGACTGGATCAGGATCGAGTGCTTTGCATTTTTCACAAGGCTGATCAGCGCATCCGTGGTAACGCCGCCACCGGCAAGCCCTTTGGAACCGTCATTCTTTCCCGGGATGTCGCTTACAAACACCACGCTGTCAACCCAGCGAAGCTTTCCCGACCTGCTGATCTCATCGAATGCAAGAGGAACATTTTTTATTTTCTCCCGCACCTGCGGCCAGAAATTAGCGGAATCGCAGGCGTACAGGTGCAGCTGGTCGAACTTGCCGGAAGCATTAAAATCAAAGCCGGCAGTGTCCACGAGCTTCGTTACATCCACGCTCAGCGCGCTGTTCCAGAACTCCTCGAACGAGCGCTGCACATCCTTCACCACTCCGCCGATCAGCAATACATCGCGATCGCGGAAATTATATTCATGATCGTAATCGAAATATTCATCCGCAATGTTTCGTCCGCCGGTGATCACCACCTTGCCATCTACCGTAAAGGTCTTGTTGTGCATCCGCTGGTTGAAGCCCGCAAAATCCCGCCTCATGCTATTCAGCTTCTCTGCAATATTCTTTCCGACGTTGGCAGTAGGGTTGTATATTTTTATGCTGATGTTCTCATGCGAATCAAGCGTAAGCAGCTTTTTATCATCCGCTTCCACCATCACATCATCAACAAGGATCCGCACTTTGATGCCCCGGTCGGCAGCGCGCACCAGGTAATCCGCAGCGATCAGTCCAACATTGTCGGTAGAGAAAATAAAGTACTGGATGTCGATGCTCTTCTCTGCATTCTCACACACCCATGCCCGCGACACCATGGAGCCGTCGCCATCCTCGAGCACATATACACCCGTTTTGTGCTCCATCATTCCGCTGAGCGAATCCAGCCGCTTACCCATCCCGTCATGTGTGGCGGGATGAATGGAGGCGCAGAAATCAGGCACTGCAGCCTCTTCTTTCGGGGCTTCGGCAGAACAGGCCGCCAATAAAAACAAGACAGGGAGAAGAAGATGTTTTTTCATCAGGATTTTTTTTTAAAAGTACTAAAATGATTGAAATGACCAGTTTGCCAATAGCGTCAGTTCGAGTAGCGAGGCACGAGCATATCGAGAACAAGCTTAATGTTTCATGCTGTTTTTGACAATTGTCAAAAACAATCCGCGTACAGCGCCGGACATTTGCAACAACAAAACGCACTCACATGAACAACAAGAACGAAAAAGCAAGGATCGTCATTTCCCTTATTTTTATTGCCTGCATTGGCATTACCTTTTTGCACCCGCTGGCCCAGGATCCGGACTACCACTTATTCGCGGATGCACGCAGCTATTTCAACATTCCGAACTTCTGGAATGTTATTTCCAACCTCCCTTTTCTTGTTGCCGGGATCATGGGTATTTTTTGCATCCTTTTCCGGGATGTGCATTACGGCGCCAAACACACTGCTTACCTGATGTTCTTCACCGGCATTGCGCTTACAGGGATCGGATCGGGATGGTATCATCTACAACCCGATAACGCTTCCCTTGTATGGGACAGGCTGCCGATGGCCATCTCCTTCATGTCGTTCTTTTCAATTATTATTTCAGAATACATCAATGAGCGGAAAGGGAAAATGCTGCTTTTCCCCTTTATACTTGCCGGGATCGGCTCGGTGCTTTACTGGCATTACACGGAGCTGCAGGGCCGCGGCGACCTGCGACTGTATATTCTTGTGCAGTTCCTTCCCATGCTGCTCATTCCGCTGATCATGCTGCTCTTCAGGCCGGCACCGGCGCGTGCTTCTTATACCTGGCTGATGCTGCTTGCCTATGCTTTGTCTAAGTTCTTTGAAAGCTCCGACCAGCTTATTTTCGACTTCACTCCCTTCCTCAGCGGACATACATTGAAGCATTTCTTCGCTGCGGTGGCGCCGTTTATTTTCCTATGCAAGATCAGTAAAGAACCTTCTTAGTACATTCAAAAAAATACCGTCCGGCGAAAGCCGAACGGTATTCCAACAAGATTCTTCGCTTCATTTCATTACGCTCAGAATGACATACTAATTATCACGCGATCTGCATCCCCCTGTCTCCGCTCTCCCACCTACTCCACCTTATCCTCCTTTACACCCTCCGCAACGTGCATATCGCGGATGTTCTTCTGAACAGCAACAGCAGCAAAGAGCGCAAGCGTGAACGACATCCCGTAAAATCCTTTTTCACTTCTCAGCAGGGTTGCATTCCAAAGTCCCACCACCAGCAGCAGGATAGAAAGCAGCGTGGAGATCCAGCTGATGCCGTAATAGATCATTGTTACGGGAATTCCCTCCAGCTGGTCGCGTACCGCCTTTTGCAGCGAAACCGCGGAGAACAGGCCGTACATTAACACCGTGAAGTAATATCCTTTCTCATTCAGCTGCATGTCGGCATTCCACAAACCGATGTTGAATGCGATGGCACCCGTGAACAGCGCTACCCAGGAGGCAGCAATAAATGCATTTGATGGCTTTTTCATAATTTTTGTTTTTTGATTATGGGACAAAAGTAGGCAGGCCTCCATTCATGGGATTTGACAAATATCAAAAAGCGTTCGCTGCAGCATTAATTCCTGCCTGCCGTGAGCGCGAAGCCGCAAAAATGCTAATTTTGCAAAACAACAGAACTGCTCCAAATTTCTTATTCGCCCGAAATTCCCATGAAAAAAGGTCTTTTAACATCCATTGCTTCTCTATCGCTTATTTGCTCTCTCACTGCACAAACGCCGAAAGGCAAAGCCACTTTTATCGAGAAAGTGGAGAACCAGGAAGGCAAGCTCGTGGTGCCCTATGAAAAATACAAGCTCGATAACGGCTTAACGCTGCTCATCCAGGAAGATCATTCCGACCCGATGGTGCATGTGGAAGTGATCTACCACGTAGGCTCCACGCGCGATGAAGCCGGACGCTCAGGCTTTGCCCACTTCTTTGAGCACATGATGTTCGAAGGCTCCGATCACGTGGCTCCCGGCGAGCTGCACAAGATCATAGGCGATGCCGGCGGAACCAATAACGGGAATACCACCGTTGACCGCACCGTGTATTTCGAAACGGTGCCTGCCAACTATCTTGAAACGGCGCTTTGGCTGGAGTCGGACCGGATGGGCTTTTTCCTCGATGCCGTTACCGCAAAGAAATTCGGGCTGCAGCGCGCGATCGTTAAGAATGAGCGCGGGCAAAACTATGATAACAAGCCTTATGGCCTCGTGGATGAAAAAGTATTCTCGGCGCTTTATCCCGTTACCAACCCGTATTTCACGCCCACTATCGGCTACATCGAAGACCTCAACCGTGCCGATGTCAATGAGCTGAAACGCTTCTTCCTTCGCTGGTACGGCCCCAACAACGCCACGCTCATCGTTGCGGGAGATGTTGATCCGAAAACAGTGGTAGCGCTCACTGAAAAATATTTCGGCTCCATTGTTTCCGGTCCGCCGATCCCAAAATTGAAAGTAGAGCCTGTAAAGCTGGAAGGCAACCGGTATGTTTCCTACGAGGACAACATCCGCAACCCGATGCTTGAAATGGTGTTCCCTACTATTCCCACGCATCACCCCGACGAAGCGGCCCTCGACATCCTCGCGGATATTCTCGGCGGCACGGGCACCAACCTGCTCTACAGGGCATTTGTGGGCGGTTCCGAGCCCACAGCCAGCAGTATCGATGCATCCCATCCCTGCTACGAGGCAACAGGAAGGTTCGAGATCACCATTACGGCTCTTCCCGGCGAAGACCTTGCAGATATCGAGAAAAATGTGCGCAGGGTGTTTAACGATTTCGAGGCAAGGGGAGTGACCGATGACGACATGGTGAAGTTCAAGGCGGATTACATGACCAAGTTCTTCGACCGCATGACCACCATCAAAGGCAAGGCGGAGCGCCTCGGCTATTTCGAATGGCTGCACGGCAATCCCGATATGTTCCAGTCGGAATACGAGCGCTACATGAACGTAAAAAAGGCGGATGTGATGTATGTGTATGAAAAATACATCAAGGACCAGCCCGCGGTGATCCTCAGCGTTTATCCAAAGGGCAAGTCGAAGATCATCGCAAAGAAAGACAACTACCTGATCCCGAAACGCACCGCGCTTGCGCCCGAGGAAGCGGAATACAAGAACCTGGTGTATACAAAGTCGACGGATAATTTTGATCGTTCGAAAAGGCCCGCGGTTGGCCCTGATCCGGAAGTAAAGGTGCCCGAGATCTGGCAGCAGGAATTTGCCAACGGAATGAAATTAATGGGCATCTACAACAATGAGATCCCCTGTGTAACGCTTCACATCTCAATAGATGCGGGGCATACCAATGAAACCCGCGATAATGCCGGCGTAGCAACACTCGTGGCAAGGATGTTCAATGAGTCGACCGAATTTCACCGCGGCGTTTATTACAGCACCGAATTAAAAAAGCTGGGAAGCGAGATCTACATCGAGCCGCGCGTGGACGATCTCCTTGTAACCGTCACTTCCACAAAAGCGAACCTCAGCGCAACCCTGCTCCTGCTCCAGGAAAAATTATTCTCCCTCAAGTTTGTGGACAGCGAGTTCGATTGGGAAAAGAACCGCCTGCTCGACAGGATCGCCTCACAGGCGAAAACCTCGTCGGTGCTTGCGGATAACATGTTCCTGAAATTGGTCTACGACAACAACAGCATTGGCGGAACGCCCATCATCGGCACTACGGCGAGCATCCGCGACATCTCCCTGCGCGATGTAAAGAAATACTATAAGAGCAATTTCCTGCCGAACAATGCACGGCTGATGGTGGTGGGCGATATCAGGATGGATGAGCTGCTGCCGAAGCTTGATTTCCTCAGGGACTGGGAAGCCGGGGAGCTGAAAAAAGAAGCGAAACCGATCGTTCCGGCTGCGATCGACAAAACGCGCATTTATTTTGTGAACAAGGAAAATGCCGCGCAGAGCGAGATCCGCATCGGCTGTGCAGCGCCGGCCTACAACCCCATCGGTGAGCAGTACAAATGCACGATCATGAACGGGCCGCTCGGCGAAGGCTTCAGCTGCCGGATCAACCAGAACCTGCGGGAAGAGAACGGCTTTTCCTATGGAGCGCATTCCTATTTCCTGGCAACAAAATACATGGGACGCTTTGTGGCCCGGTCTTCTGTGAAATCGGGCCAGACCGACAGCGCCATTGTGGAGCTGATGAAAGAAATAAAGCTGTATGCCGATAAGGGCGTGACCGAAAACGAGCTGGAACAGACAAAAAAATCGTTTGTGCTCAACGAAGCGCTGAGCTATGAAAGTCCCGATCAAAAGGCCGACCTGCTCTGGCGCCTCCAGTATTACAATCTCGATAAAAATTACATGAAAAAGAGGCAGGAGATCCTGGCCGGGCTCCACAAGCCTGAAACCGATGCCCTGGCAAAGAAATACCTGCCTTATAACAACATGGTGATCGTGGTGGTGGGCGACCGTTCGGTATATGCAAAGCTGCAGGCGCTGGGCTATGAGCTTACCGAGCTCGATCCCGACGGAAAAACCGTATCACATTAAGCTGCACCGCAAGCGGGGCAATGCCTTTGAGGAAGATCCCTCAAAGGCATTTTTTATTCCGGACCAACCGCAGAATAGATAAACCGACCGTTCAGCCCTTAAAAAAAGAGTGAAAAAGGCCCCATTTTGATTTTTTCACTACCTTCAATTCCTAAACATTTCCTCACATGAACAAAGCCATTCTCTACACAGGCATTTTATGCTCTGCATTATCATTTTCGTTCGCTCAGAACAAGCCTGAGGTCGATTCAAAAAAGATCATACAAAAAGGTGTTGAGCTGCACGACAGCGAAAAGTACCTGGAAGCGATCAACGAGTTCAAGAAGGTGAATAAGAACGACACCAACTTTGTGCTCGCCTGCCTCGAGCTTACCAATACCTACATTGCGAACGGACAGGATTCACTGGCGATACAGGTTTGCGACGCAGCATCCATCCTGCCCTCGTCCTTTGCTCCGACCATCCTGCTGTACAAGGCGAACGCGCTCGACAACATGAAGCGCAGCGACGAAGCGATCAAGCTGTACGAGGAAGGCATGCGCAAATACCCTTTGAACAATTCATTTTATTACGAGCTTGGCGTTTTAAAATACCGCCAGGAAAAATACAAGGAGGCGAACGACCTGTTCATCCAGTCCATTAAATGCAACCCCTACCACGCGGCAAGCCATCACCAGATGGCTAACCTGGCGCTCAAGCAGGGCAAGCTGATCCCGGCAATGCTCGCATGGCAGTTCTACCTGCTCATCGATAACTCTTCCGAAAGGGCAAGGGCAATTGTAGGCGAGCTCGAAAAAATGGCGAAGAACGAATACGAGTTCAAAGATGTAGTGAAGGTGGACGGCCTGAGCGAGCAGGACGATTTCTCCGAGATGGAAGCACTGCTCCGCTCTAAAGTGGCGCTGAGCGACAAGTACAAGTCGAAGCTGGATGTAACCTTCAATATCACCAAACAGCTGCAGCTTATCTTTGAAAAGATCCATCCCGATAAAAGCGACAAAGGATTTTACATGGAGTTCTATGCGCCGATCTTCGAACAGATCAATAAAAAAGGCTATTTCGAGCCATTCGCATACAACATCCTCGCAGGAATGGGCAACGACAAGGTTGATTCCTGGATGAAAAAGCACAAGGATGATTCACAGGAATTCTCCAGGTGGTTCATCGCTTATTTGGGAGATGGCTTCTCCACCTACGAAACAATGCTGGGCGGAAAAATGGTGAAGGCGCGCCACTGGTATTCCGACAGCAAGATCCTTGCAGTAGGGAACCAGAACTCATCAGGAAATAATGTGGGCTACTGGAATTTCTATTATCCGAACGGCATCCTCCGCTCAGAAGGCGCCTTCAACGAAAGCAGCAAGCGCGAAGGAGTATGGAAGTTCTATTATCCTTCCGGCCTTATCAAGGACCTGGAGAATTACAAGAACGGTGAAGTGGAAGGGATCGTGGAAGGCTATTACACCAACGGAAGCATTGAGACACAGAAAAAATATGTGAACGGACAGCTGGACGGATTGCAGTCGGTATACTACTCCACCGGCGGAAAAGAAACCACCTATGAATACAAGGCAGGCAAGCAGGAAGGCAAAGAGAGCAGCTATTACAAGGATGGAAAGCTGAAGTATGAGATCATAATGACCGATGGAAAATACGAGGGGCCTTTTATCCAGTATTACAACAACGGCCATATCATGGAGAAATCCACCTTCAAGGAGAACAACCGCAGCGGCAAATATGAAAGCTATTATAACTATCCTGAAAAGGCGCTGAAATCGGAAGCGACCTATGAAAAAGGAATTGCAGTGGGCGAATTCAAAAGCTATTACAGGAACGGCAAGCTGGATGAAACAGGCATCTACAAGAAGAACGGCTCCAAGGACGGCATCTGGAAAGAGTTTTACGATAACGGCAGCCTGCAGTCGGAAGAAAGCTTCTCCGATGGAAAATGGGATGGCTCCTCAAAATATTACAATGACGAGGGCAAGCTGATCGAAGAATACATTTACAAGAACGACATCCTCCAGGAATACAAGGCCTATGACCCTACAGGCAAGGTAGTATATCAGAACAAGAAAGACGGCAAGAACAATTACGATGCGCAGCTGTATTATTCAAACGCGAACAAAAAACGTGAAGGCCGCGTGCAGGGCGGAAAGCTCACCGGCGTGTGGAAAGATTATAACATGAACGGCTTCATCACTTCCGAGGATAACTATGCGAACGGCAAGAAGGATGGCAAGTCGGTGACCTATCACGAGAACGGAAAAATAAAAGCGGAGACCGATTATTCGGAAGGCGAAACTAACGGCTATTACCGCGAGTACTTCAAAAACGGCAAGCTTCGTATGGAAGGCGCCTACATCATGGACAAGGAGATCGATGTATGGAAAACCTATTACATCAACGGAAAGGTGGAAGCGGTGAATTTCTACATCGACGGCAAGCAGGACGGCTGGCAGGAATACTTTGCCATCAACGGCAAGCCCGATTACGATGAGTTCTATGAGCTGGGCTATGTGAAGAAACGCGTGTTCTACGACACAACCGGAAAAGTTGCGCAGGAGATCGTGTTCAACAAAGGTTCCGGAGAACTGGAAACGAAATATAAGAATGGCAAAACAAAATTAAAATCTACCTACAAGGATAACATGCTGCAGGGTGCCTCCAACGCATTCTATCCTGACGGGAAGCCGTTGAGCACAAAGAATTTTGTGAATGACCAGGCTGAAGGCGAGATCAAATTCTTTTATCCCGACGGGAAAACGGAATGGTCGAGAATGTACCTCGACGGCGATAAGCATGGCAAGCACATCCAGTATTATGAGGATGGCAATGTGCTGCGCGAGAACAATTACGCATACGGCCGCCAGGATGGCAAAACTTTCTTCTACTACCCGAACAAGCAGCTCGAGCGCGAGTACGATTACAAGAACAACGACATCAACGGGAAAGCGACCATTTACACCGAAACCGGCGAGCTGGCCATCGAGCGCTACTACAAGGGCGGATACCTGCTTTCGTACAGCTATATGGACAAGAACGGCGCAATGGTGCCGCCTATTGAAGTGAAGAACGAAACAGGCAACATTAAAACCTACTACAAAACAGGAACGCCTGCGCTGGAGTATTCACTGAAGAACGGCGATCTCGAAGGCAAGCGCACCATGTATTTTGCGAACGGCAAAGTGCAGGAGGATGAGAATTATGTGGCGAACGAGCTTACCGGAACCTGCAAGTATTATTATGCATCCGGCAAGCTGAAGGCGGAAGAGAATTACAATGCCGATGAGAAGAACGGAAAATGCACGTATTACTATGAGAACGGAAAAGTGAAAAGCGAGGAGTATTACGTGGAAGGAAAGCAGCACGGAACTTTCAAGTATTATGATGCAACCGGAAAGCTCACAAAAACGTATGTATATTATAATGATGAGCTGATCGATGAAAAATAAAAAAACGGATCACAGGAAGCCCGCTTCCCTTTTATTTGCAATGTTTGCCGCAGCTGCATCCTTCGCGCAGCAGCCCCAGGTTGACGAGGCCCGCGCGGCCTACCCGGATGCAAGCGCAGTATACCTGAGCAAGCAGCACGAATACAAGATCTACGTGGAGAACGGCAACCTGTTCGGGGTTTCCACCGTGCATGAGCAGATCCTGATCAACAAGGAATCGGGCCTGGGATACCAGACTCGCTCCGTGTCGACAAGCAAGTTCGTGGAAGCTGCAAATGTGAAAGCATATACGCTGGTGCCGAAAGGCAAGAAATACGAGAAGAAGGAAGTGCAGAACATCGAGCTGAAGGATAACCCGGGACGTAACTCGTTTTACGACGACCAGCGCTCCTACAACATCGTATTCCCCGCAGTACAGCCCGGCGCTGTGCTCGACCTTTCCTACCAGCACAAGTACATCGAGCCCCGCTTCATGGGAAGCTATTACTGGATCGATTATGCGCCCTGCATGGAAAGCGAGCTCGTGGTATCCGTTCAGAAGAACATCAACATCGCCTATAAGCTGTTCAATTGCGATTCGTCGAACATTGTTTTCACAAAAGAGGACAAGAAGGGCGAAACCGTTTACCGCTGGAAAATGAAAAATGTGTCGACAGGCACCATGTACTCCGATGCCCCTAATTTCAGGTATTTCGAGCCGCACATGATCTTTTACGTGACCGACTATATGGTCGACGGAAAAGTGAAGCCCCTGCTCGGAACGCCGAAAGAGCTGTACACCTGGTATACCGACCTTCAGAAGAACATCAATAAAACGGAAGACAGCAGGCTGAAGCACATCACCGACAGCCTTGTTGCGGGCGCCACCACCGAGCTTGAAAAAGTAAAGCGGGTGTTCTACTGGGTGCAGGACAATATTTCTTACGTGGCATTTGAAGACGGGCTCGGCGGTTTCGTACCGCGTGATGCCGGACTTGTTTGCACACGGAAGTTCGGCGATTGCAAGGACATGGCCAGCATCATCCACGAAATGCTCCGCATGGCGGGCGTGAAAGCGTATCTCACCTGGATCGGCTCACGCGACATCCCGTACAGGTACACCGATGTGCCTACGCCCGCGGTCGACAATCACATGATCACTTCCTATATCGATGAGCAGGGGAACTGGAACTTCCTCGACGGCACGGGCAAGCATGCACCGCAGGATCTTTACACATCGTTCATCCAGGGAAAAGAAGCGCTCATCAGCATCACACCCGACAGCTTTAAGCTGGTAACAGTTCCCATAAAGGATACAAGCGTGAGCCAGACGATCGATTCGATCACCATCGACATTAAGGACAACCTGGTGGTGGGCAAAGGGAAAGTAAAGCTCACAGGCTACGACCAGCTCGATTATGTGTACAATGTGGAGACCCTCAACAAGGAAGAGCGCCTCGACTTTTTCAAAAGCTACTTCTCGAAGGGGAACAACAAGGTGAGCTTTACCGATATTGCGGAAGCTGCCAACACGAACCGTGAAGCTCCCGTACAGATCACCTACAATTTTACCCTGCCGGATTATGCCCGCAAGAACCAGGATGAAATGTACATCAACCTGAACATGGATGGCGGCTGGGACCTCGAGCAGGTGCCCGAAACGCGGAAAGTGCCATTGAACTTCAAGCACAACACCAAGAAGCGCCTCGTTACAACGCTGAACATTCCTGCCGGATACAAAGCGGAGTTCATTCCGCAAAGCGTAAGCTTCGGCAACGATGTGGCAGGCTTCACCAGCTCCTACATTATAAAAGGAAACAAGATCATTCACATAAGCGATTTTTACATCAACACGCTGATGCTTCAGGTATCGGATTTTGCAAAGTACAACAAGGTGCTCACCGAGCAGATCAAAGCGAACAAACAGGCCGTATCATTAATAAAATCATAACCATGCGTTTAAGAACGAAACTAACAGTAATTGCAGGACTCATTTGTGCAGCGGCAGCGCAGGCACAGGTAACCACCGATTTTGCATACAAGAAAGCAACCTGGGACCCGAACCCGAAGCTGCACCAGCTTACAGATAAGGAAAAAGAAGGCAATTATGTGATCCTCAAGGACAAGATCCTGATCGAGTTCGCGTATGAATCATCCGGGCAGCTGGTGGAATATTCAACCCGCCACACCATCATCCATTTCAACAATGAAAAAGGGATCGAGGAAATGAACAAGATCTACGTTTCCTACACCAATATCCTCGAGGAGATGGACCTTAAGGGAAGAACGATCACGTCGGAAGGCAAGATCATTCCTTTAAGCAAAAGCTCCGTGAAGAAAGTGGACAACATCGAGAACGCCGGCTCCTTCCTGATCTTCGCAATGGAAGGCATCGACAAGGGCAGCGAGATCGAATACATGTACACCAACAAAAAAACAGCGAACACCAATTCCTCATGGACGCTGCAGAACGAGATCATCCACAAGGATGTGAGCGTTGATATTTACTCACCCGAAAATCTTATTTACGAAGGCAAAGGCTATAACGGCTTCCCGCAATTCACAAAGGACACAAGCATTACGGGGAAGAACCACATCTACGCCTCTATTCCTTTCATCGATGGAATGACCGAAGAGAAATATTCCACCTACGATGCCAACAAAATGCGCTTCGACTTCCAGCTCACCTATAACACGGCAAAAGGAAAAGCCCGCCTCTACTCCTGGGAATATTGCGGCACCGACCTGTATGCAGCGATCTTCAATTACCAGAAGGGCGAGCTCAAAGCAATGGACAAGCTGATCTCCAGGCTGGGGCTAAGCGGCATGAAAACGGATGAGGAAAAGATCCGCGCACTGGAAGTGTTCATGAAAACAAACATCAACATGACCGGCGAAAATGTGCCCATCGATAAAATGCTGGATGTGAAATACGGCGATGAGTTTGCGATGCAGCGCCTCTATGTGGGAGTTGCCAAAGCATTGGGAATGCCTGTAGAAGTGGTGCTTACCACCGACCGCACCAACCGCAAGTTCGACAGCAGCTTTCCTTCGTGGAACAACCTCCGCGAATATTTAGTGTACTACCCGGCCATCGACAAATACCTGTCCTGCGCCAACTATTCGAGCCGCCTCGGCTTTCCGCCTCCCGAGCTGACCAACAACAAGGGCTTGTTCATCAAGGAAACGGAGCTGGGTGATATTAAAACCGGCGTCTCCAAGATCAAGAACATTGAAGCGCCGGTTTATACCAACTCGTACAACAACCTCACGGAATCGGTGGTGTTCAATTCCGAGACCTTTACACCAACGATCAACATCAAGCAGGAATACATGGGTTACCCGGCCTACTACATCCAGCCTGCCGTGTTTTACATGGAAGCTGCTCAGAAGACCGAGCTCATGGATAATCTTTCCAAGTTCATCGGAAAAGAAACCATCGTAAAATCGAACAAGATCTCGGGAACCGAAAAAACAGACATTCTCAACAAGCCTTTTGTTGTTGAAAGCGTAGTGGAAACGCCGCAGCTGATCGAGAATGCGGGAAACAAATATCTTTTCAAAGTGGGCGCTCTCATCGGGCCACAGGAAGAATTGTACCAGGACAAAGCCCGCCAGTCGGACGGCGAGATCACCTACACACACAGTTTCGGAAGGAACATCGAGATCAAGATCCCACAGGGCTACAAGATCAAAAACCCGGACGACATCAACATTAAAAAGGAATACACCGTTGGCGGAAAAGTGCTTTCCAGCTTCGTTTCCAGCTATACGATCGAAGGCGATGTGTTGAAGATCAAAATTTACGAGGACTACGAGGCCATCGTTTATCCGAAGGAAAATTACGATCAGTTCAGGGCCGTGATCAATGCTTCAGCCGATTTTAATAAGGTGGTGCTGATCCTGGAGAAGGCGTAACTGTCATTCCGATGTCATTGTTTGTCATTCTGAACGAAGCGCAGCGGAGTGAAGAATCTTCTTTCTTGACCGCGGTTACCATTGAGAAGATCCATTCGCTTCGCTCAGGATGACACGCCGTTCAACTCATGATCATCGTTATTATTCTGTTTTGGAATAAGATCCCTCGGGCAAGCTCGGGATGACACGCTGCTCACTCCTTCCCTATCACTTCAAACTTCACCGACACGGCGATCCCGTTCTCATCGATGAGCATCAGCTTGTGCCTGCCCGGCGATGGGTTCAGCGAAAGCTGATGGATCTCCTTTGTTTCACCGAGGTATTCGTCATCGAGATGCCAGTAGATCTTTGTGTTGATGTTCCTGTGCGCGGCTTCAAAAACGGTCCGTCCCGTTTTTCCGTCGATCTCCACCGGAACATAGATCCTGCTGTTGGGCTTCGGGTATAACACCGCGATGGCCCTGTCGGAGATCTTTGCAAGGCATTCGGCCTTGAAATCGGGAAGGATGCGGTAATTGGGATGATTGAACTTGTAATAGCGCTCGATGAGCGGCGGCAGCACAAACCATGCGGTGTTCTTCATGTTGTACACCAATTCGCAATCGCTGTCGACGCGCTGCTTTCCATCCTTCGTTAAGTGCACCATTACATGATACGGACAGGCGGTGGTGTTCAGGCAGGTCTTCGGCATCCATACCGGCACCTTATGTTCGCAAAGGTCGGAAGCGCGCTGCCCGCTTTCCTTGCAGATCATCACCTTGCACTGCTCTTCACGCGGCGCGCGGAACCATGCCGCTGAGCGGGGAAGCTGCGCAAACAGATCGAACAGCAGCGGCGCCGCGGCCTTGATGCCTGTTAATCCCGGCCTTCCTTCACCATCGGCATTGCCTACCCATACAGAGACCACGTAATCGGGCGTGATGCCGATGGCCCAGGCATCGCGAAACCCGAAGCTGGTGCCGGTTTTCCAGGCGATCTTCTGGGCGGAAGCAAATGCTTTCCAGTTACCGTCATCATCCGGACGGTTCACTTCCACCATAGCTTCAAAGGTGCTGAAGATCGCAGCCTTGTTCGTTTTCGTGGTCCATCTCCCCTTCTCTTTTTTTACCTGCGCCTTCTCAGGCTGGAACCTCAGCGGCAATGCCTGCCCGCTTTGCAGCTCCTGCGCCATCTGCGTATACGCGCGGTTGAGGTCGTAAAGCTTTGCTTCAGCGCCGCCGAGGATCAGCGACAAGCCATAATGCTGTGCCGGTTTTGTAAGGGTTGTCATCCCGTAATTCTTCAGGTCGCGGTAAAATTTTTCAAGCCCGTAATCGTTGAGCAGGCGTACCATCGGGATGTTCAGGCTTCTCGACAATGCCTCATTTGCAGGCACAGCGCCATCGAACTGCAGCGAAAAGTTCTTGGGGGAGAAGCTCCCGAACTGTGTCGGCACATCCGGCAACAGCATAGCCGGCGTGATCAAGCCGTCCTCCAGGCTTTTGGCGTACAGCAGCGGCTTCAGGATACTCCCGG
>Ga0157372_10000247_pt1 | contig 59833 bp, 46 predicted proteins | sample C55metaG_FD_115307 | JGI IMG/M metagenome (GOLD analysis project Ga0157372, IMG submission 115307) | Corn rhizosphere microbial communities from Kellogg Biological Station, Michigan, USA - C5-5 metaG | ecosystem: Host-associated > Plants > Roots > Rhizosphere > Soil | place: USA: Michigan... | reverse complement strand
TCACCTACAAGGAAGCGGAAGTGCCGGTGAGCGAGCGCCCCGAGATCGACCGCTGGATCATTTCCGAGCTCAACACGCTGATCCGCAAAGTGGACGAAGCATACAACGATTACGAGCCGCACCGTGCAGGCCGCTACATCGAAACATTCCTCGATGAGCACCTGAGCAACTGGTACGTTCGCCTTTGCAGGCGCCGTTTCTGGAAGGGCGAGTATTCCACCGATAAGATCGCGGCTTACCAAACCCTGTACCGCTGCCTCGAAGTGATCACGCAGCTTTCCGCGCCGATCGCGCCGTTCTTCATGGACAGGCTGTATTCCGACCTCAATGCCGTTACCGGCCGCCAAAAGGCGGAATCGGTGCACCTGGGCGATTTCCCGGTGGCGGACGCCAATAGTATTGATAAAGGCCTCGAGGAGCGCATGGAGCTTGCGCAGAAGATCTCTTCGATGGTATTGTCCATCCGTAAAAAAGAAAACATCCGCGTACGCCAGCCGCTGAACAGGATCCAGATCCCGGTGCTCGATGATTCGTACAAAGCGAAGATCGAAGCGGTGAAGGACCTGATCCTTTCCGAAGTGAACGTGAAAAGCCTCGACCTTGTGGATGAATCGAATACGCAGATCGTGAAGAACCTGAAGCTGAATTTTAAGACATTGGGTAAAAAGTGCGGAAAGCACATGAAATCGGTGCAGGCCTTTGCCAATGCAAATGCACAGGCGATCATTTCCGGCATCGAGAAAACCGGGAAGTTTGAAATGACGTTCGAGGGAGAATCGATTGTGCTTGATACTGAGGATGTTGAGATCATTCCCGTAGACCTTCCGGGATGGAAAGTGGCAAATTCGGGACAATTGACTGTGGCACTGGATGTTACGATCACGGAAGACCTGAAAGAGGAAGGCATTGCGAGGGAGCTGGTGAACAGGATCCAAAACCTCCGGAAGGACAGTAATCTCGACGTTACAGACCGGATCGACGTTAAAATTCAGAGAAATTCTGCTATTAATTCCGCAGTCAATAATAATTTGAACTATATTTGCGCGGAAATTTTGGCATCTTCGCTGGAACTTGTTGATATACTGGAAGCTGCACAAGCCTCAGAGGTGGAGTTGGATGAAGATACAAAGACAGTGATTTCGATAACTAAACTAAAAAACACCAATTAACATGGCTAAAAAAGTGCAAAAAGGTAAACCGGCTAAAAAGGCTGCGGCACCTGCAAAAAAAGCTACGGCGAAAAAACCGGCTAAAAAGGCGGCACCTAAAAAAGCGGCAAAATCTGCACCTGCGAAGAAAGCAGCTCCTAAAAAAGCGGCAAAACCAGTGAAGAAGGCTGCTGCAAAGAAACCTGTTAAAAAAGCGGTGGCTAAAAAACCAGTAAAGAAAGTTGTGGCAAAGAAAATTGTGAAGAAAGCAGCACCAAAGAAGGCAGCGAAACCGGTAAAGAAAGCAGCAGCAAAGAAACCGGTAAAGAAAGTGGCAGCTAAAAAAACAGCGCCTAAAAAAGCAGTAAAACCCGTAAAAAAAGCGGCAGCTCCTAAAAAGGCAGCTCCTGTTAAAAAAGCGGTGGCAAAACCCGTAGCGAAGAAAGCGCCTGCGAAACCGGTTGCAAAACCAGTTGCGAAGCCGGTTGCAAAGCCTGTAGTGAAAGTGGAGCCTAAAAAGGAAGCACCTAAACCGGTAGCAGCAAAGCCGGAACCGAAAAAGCCGGCACCGGCACCGAAGAAAAGGGAGCGCGATATGGACATGGATGATGACGGAAGGAACAACAGCAGGGACGAAGCGCCGATGATCGTGGAATATAAAACACCATCCATCCGCAAGCCGATGGGGCCTGCTCCAAAACCGCATATCAACACCGATACCCGTACCCGTTACTCCGACAGCGAATTGAAAGAGTTCAAGGAGCTGATCCTGAAAAAGCTTTCCGAAGCGCAGAAAGATTACGAATTGCTGAAGAGCACACTTTCTCACAAGGATGATCACGGTACCGACGATACTTCCCCAACCTTCAAATTGCTGGAAGACGGATCTGATGTATTATCGAAGGAAGAAACAGCTCACCTCGCATCACGCCAGGAGAAATTCATCCAGAACCTCCAGAACGCGCTGATCCGCATCGAGAACAAAACATACGGAATCTGCCGCGCAACCGGCAAGCTGATCTCCAAAGAGCGTTTAAGAAGCGTGCCTCACGCAACTTTAGCGATCGAAGCGAAACTGGAGCAGAATGCATAATTCGGGCGAAGGCTTAAATGTCAGGGTCATGCTGAACTTGTTTCAGCATCTTGCCGGATCCTGAAACAAGTTCAGGATGACGGCACTATGTGATCCCGGACGAAGGAACAATTAATAATTATTTCAGAGAAAGGTTACCAATGTGTAACCTTTCTTTATTTTTGCACCGGATGAGCGTCTTCATTGCGAGTGCGACCAACGGGAGCGTATCGAGAAAGCGCCTAAGCTGATCCGGAATTTTAAAATTTTATTTGTGAAAAAGCCACTCTTCATTGTCTTCCTTGTCCTGCTGATCGATCAGCTGATAAAAATATACGTAAAAACGCATTTCTTTTTAGGCGACGAGTATCACCTTGCCGGCGATTGGGCGATCATCCACTTCACGGAAAATAACGGGATGGCTTACGGGATGGAGTTCGGGGGCGAATTCGGGAAGCTGTTCCTGAGTGTGTTCCGCATCATTGCGGTAGGCGGGATCGGCTATTACCTCTGGAAGCTCACCAAACAAAACGAAGATAAATTATACGTGATCTGCATTGCATTGATCTTTGCCGGTGCGGTCGGGAACATTATCGACAGCGCCTTTTACGGGTTGATCTTCAGCGACAGCGGCTACGAAGTTGCACGGTTCATGCCGGCGGAAGGCGGCTACGCCTCTTTCCTGCATGGTAAAGTAGTGGACATGTTCTATTTCCCGATTATCGAAGGCCATTTCCCTTCCTGGTTCCCGGTGTGGGGCACGGAAGATTTTGTGTTCTTCCGTCCTGTTTTCAACTTCGCGGATTTCTCCATCAGCGTTGGCGTGGCGATGATCGTGCTGTACCAGAAGCGCTTCTTCGGAAAGAAGAAGGAAGAACCGGTGCAGCCTGCCGTTGAAGCCACGAACTCTGAAGCACCGCCACTCACTTAATTTTTATAAATGGCGATCCCCGGATTTTTTAAAAAAAAGGACATTGCCATTTACATCCTGTGTATCCTTTCTTTTTTTGCAGCGCTCTTTTACAATGAGCTCAGCCTGCGCAAAGCTCCTGCTGGTGTGATCCGCAGCGGAGGCACCATCATCACGAACGATGATGCCAGCTATCTCAATCCGCCGCGGAATTACCTCGAAAACAATGTATGGGGTGAAGATTACGGCGCTTCAAAGGTGGGAAGGTTTATTCGTCCGCCGGGTTACGGCCTCCTGTACCTGCCGTTCTTAAAGGTGTTTGGAGCTCCGGCTTCCGTCACGGCGCTGAAATTCTTTCAATACCTGCTTTTTGCCTTCTCCGTTTACTGGTTCTGGTTCATTTTATCGTCGCTCGTAAAAAACAGCAGGCTCGCTCTTGCCTGCACATTTATTTATGGCTGCAGTCCGTTTGTTATCGGCTTTTTATCCTATACGCTTACCGAAGGCATCACACCCGCGCTTTTGCTCTATTATGTATACCTGTTGTTCAAAGCAAGGGCAGCGCTGAGTGAACGCGGTAAGAACGGCTATTACTTTTTTGCAGCGCTTGTGTTTTCATTTTTATTCATTGTGCGCCCGGTGCTCGGTGTTTTTATCCTCCTGCTGCCGGCCTTTCTGCTTGCTGATTTCAAAGGGTTGTTCTTCGCGAAGCGGATCCTCAAATTAACGGCATTTACAGCTGTTGCGCTCAGCTTCATGCTGGTATGGCAGGTCCGGAATTATAGCATCGCGGGAAGATATGTCGGATTGCATCCTATTTATTATGCCGACGGCAACACGATCTACCGCGCGCCTTTCAAAGCATATTGGGAGTTTGCAGGCTGCTGGGCCGAAAAAGGCGATGTGGGATTTTCATACATGGTGCCAATGTGGGATGCTGCCATCAAAGGCGATACCTCGATAGGCCACATCACGTTCGCACTCTCGCAAATGCCTGCTGAGGTGGTTTCGTTTTATGGAAAGGCGAGGCTTACCGCTGTGTTCCGGGATTACCAGTCGGCAGTGCTGTACCAAAAGCCGTATTACGATAAGGGACTTGCAATGCCAATGGAGCTTTCAGCGGAGGAGCAAAAAGTGGTTGCCGGTTTCGGGGAGCTTGTTTCGGAGTACAAAAGCGAATTTCCGTTGCAGTATCATGTGATCGCGCCGCTCAGGGTGTTGCGCTTGCTGGCCTTCAATTCAAATCTTTCCCTGTACATGTTCCAGGTAACATTGCGCGGAAAGCTGTGGATGGAGGCGCTGCGGGTGCTGTGCTGCCTGCTGCACGTGTTGTGCTTTCTCGCGGTGCTCAGCAGTATTTTCCTCTTCCGCCGCAATCGCCTGCTCAGCATCGTGTTCGGCTGGATGCCCTTTCTGTATCTTTTTTACCTCTGCTATTTCCAGAGAGGCGTGGAGGAGCGGTACACCTTGCCTTTGTTGCCTTTGCTGATGATCGGCTTGGCGTGCCTGTTTTCGTTATGGGGCCGTACGACGAAGAGCGTTGATTTGAGCCATAAATAGAATCCGCACTAAAAGGCTTTTGTAAGGTTTATTTCTCTACTTTAGCGCCCCTCAACCTCATTTATGAAACATCTCTTCTTCTGGCTCATCCTGCTTGCTTCTTTGTTCACTCAAAAAATTGTTGCGCAGGACATTGTATGGACCACTCCCGTCAACGATCTTTCTTACCTGAAAGATGCAGGCGATGTTAAGATCGAGTTTAAGTATGAGCTCGATTCGGTCAATGGTAAACAGGAAGCAGAATTCATCCTGGAGCAAAAAAATTACAGGAATATGAAAAATGAAGGCTTGGGAAATAAATGGGAAAAGGAGTGGCACTCCAACCGTTCCTTTTTGTTTAACCCTTCCTTTACACAGAATTTCAATAAGTATCTGAAAGGCAAGTTAACTGTTAAGGAAAATATAGCTGTCGTTAATTACAAGGTTGTTATTACTGTTAAAGCAATAAATACCGGTAAGGATAACAAGATTTCGACTTTGTTTTATCAGGTTCCCGCCGGAGGGAATTTTTTGGTATCTATTGTTGACGGATCAGACAAAGTATTAGCATCGTTTCAAATGAATGGTTTGCGGGTGTCGATTTCACCGCGTAATGATGACAATTTTTTTCCCTGGATCAACGAGGCTTTTGCGAAAGCGGGCAGGATTGCGGCACAAGAGCTATTGTCTAAAATGTAAAAACAAACAGAACAATGAAAAGAAGTTTATTGATTGCCGGATTAGTATTAATGATCGTACAAGGTTATGCTCAAACCATAAGGTGGGCAAAAGGAGAGGATCTGAATTTTCTCGATGGCGAAAAGACATTGAAGATATTGATCTGCTATGATTCAATGACATTTGATAACGGAAAATCAGAAATGGCTTACCAGGAAGAAGTAGCAAAGGCTTATGATGCGGAAGTGCCGGGTAAGGGGCAAAAATATCTTGAACGATGGAAACTGTCGAAGGAGAAAGTATTCACTGATTATTTTATGAAAGATTTTCCTAAAGCAATGGGGAAGTTCAAAATGAAAGCCGGGCCTGACGTTAAAGGAAATAGGTATCTGATGAAGATCTACCCTTTAACCGTTACTACAGGAGCTGCTACGATGCCTTTCCAGAGAGGCGCTCCGGCTTACACAGATTTCAGGATATCTTTTGTAGAGGAAGCTGATCCGAAAAACGAGGTGGGAAGCGTATTCATCTACCAGGTGATGGGAACACCTGTTGGATATGATATGGATCAGAGTTTTATCGGGCGCTTCAAAAATTGCTTTTGGTTTGGCGGAATGGCTTTAGGGCGTGATATGGTGAGGATCAAAAAAGCTAAAAAATAATGGTTTCACGTGTCCTTCTGTTGTTAGCATCCATAACATTTTCTGCATCGCTGCTCTCACAAAATACAGCAAAGGATTTTTTTCTGCCGGGTACAAAGGTGACCTGGTACGGGTTTGACTTTAGCCATTCAAAGTTCATCGGTGCAATGAGCAATGGCGCCCAGCAGAATTTTACTTCTCCATCGGAGTATAAAAATTTGGTTATTCCACAGCTGAACGGCCTTGTGCTGAAAGAGCAACGGAAATACGACCTTGGAAGGATCTTCATCAAGAGCCAGGTTAGCATCGACACCTCGCTGGTAGGTGCCTTCAACCGAAAGATCGACGAAAAAAACATTCAGACTTACGACAACATAGATTTCCGGTTTGATACGTCAGCCGTAGCGGAATACTTTGAAAAGTACAGCTTTCCTTCATCCGCGAGTGGTATCGGGATCCTGGTTTTTGTTGAGCAGGCCAATAAAATAAAGAACCAGGCTGCCTTTTATTTCACGGTGTTCGATATCAGCACTAAAAAGATCCTATTTATTGAGCACATGGAAGGACGAATGCTTGGCGGCGGTTTTAGAAATTATTACGCCGGGGCAATTCACTATGTTTTCGACGAGATCGAAAGGACCTTTTACGAGAAATGGAAAAAGCGGCACGGAAAATCGTAACCGCGTCCACTCTTATTACACCAGCTTCTTCTCCACCAAATATTCCGCGATCTGGATCGCATTCGTGGCGGCGCCTTTCCGGAGGTTATCCGAAACGATCCACATGTTCAGCGTTTTTGGCTGCGTTTCATCCCTGCGGAGGCGGCCTACAAACACTTCATCCTTATCGTGCGCATCCATCGGCATCGGGTATTTCAGGTTCTTCACATCGTCAACGAGAATTACTCCCGGTTCATTTTCAAGGATGCGGCGCACATCATTCATCTCAAATTCGTTCTCGAACTCCACGTTCACGCTCTCGCTGTGTCCGCCCATTACCGGGATGCGCACCGTGGTGGCCGTTAAGCGGATGCTGTCGTCGCCCATGATCTTCTTCGTTTCGTTCACCATCTTCATCTCCTCTTTTGTATAGCCGTTGTCGGTAAACACATCAATGTGCGGGATCACGTTCATATCGATGGGGTAGGCGTAAGCCATTTCACCTTTCACACCTTTGCGTTCGTTCATCATCTGGTCAACCGCTTTTACGCCGGTGCCGGTCACCGATTGATATGTAGAAACAACAATGCGCGTGATCTTGTATTTTTTATGCAATGGATTTAAGGCAACCACCATCTGGATCGTGGAGCAGTTCGGATTCGCGATCACTTTGTCGGAAGCGGTAAGCGTATCCGCATTGATCTCCGGCACCACTAATTTTTTTGTCGGGTCCATGCGCCATGCCGATGAGTTATCGATCACGGTAATACCTGCTGCGGCAAACTTAGGCGCCCATTCCAGTGAAGTGCTGCCGCCGGCCGAAAACAGTGCAATGGTCGGCTTCATGTCGATCGCGGTTTGCATAGCCACCACCTTGAATTTTTTCCCCTTGTAGGAAACTTCCTTGCCTACCGATTTTTCAGAAGCAACCGGGATCAGCTCTGTAATAGGGAAATTGCGCTCTTCAAGCACCTGGATCATTTTTGTGCCCACCAGACCGGTGGCGCCGACTACTGCTACTTTCATAAGTTGATGGTATAAAAAAGCCTCTCCATCCGGAAAGGCCTTTGTGTTTTTTATTTGTTATGTTCAAACACAGATTAACCTTTCCCTTGAGAGAAACGTTTCTTGCCGTGTTTTTTATTGTTGGTCCTTATCATTTTTACGTTTGCAAACCTAAGCGATTTTTTTTGATCGCCCAAAAAAATTATGTTTTAACCATTATTTAATCTGCCGAAAGGCCTTCGTAGCTTCATTTTTTTTATATTTACAGGTAGCTTTGTAAAAACAGGACATGCGTAAAATTCTCTTTCTTTTTCTTCTCATTTCATCAGTTGCCGGCGCACAGGTAACGGATAATTTTTCCGACGGGAATTTTACCGCTGCACCTTCCTGGTCGGGCGACGGAACCGAATTCATCGTGAATGCTTCCCAGCAATTGCAGCTGAACAACACGGTTGCCGGCGCTTCTTATTTGTCTACGGCAAGCCCCACCGCATCCCTCAACAACATTGAATGGCGCTTTTACATCAAGCAAACTTTTGCCCCTTCAGGCAGCAATTACGGACGAGTGTACCTTGCTTCCGACCAGGCCAACCTCGAAGGCCCGCTGAATGGCTATTACCTCCAGTTTGGCGAAGCGGGAAGCCTCGATGCGGTGGAGCTGTTCCGCCAGACGGGTACTACCAGCACTTCCGTAGCAAGGGGAACCAACGGTGAAATTTCGGCATCCTTCGCTATCGGCGTAAAAGTGACCCGCAATGCATCCGGCAGCTGGAGCCTGTATGTTGATCCCGCAGGAGGAACAAGCTATGCGCTGGAAGCTACGGGAACAGACAATACCTACACCACAACGAGCTTTTTCGGTGTGGCCTGTGTGTACACGATCAGCTCGGCTACCAAATTTTTCTTCGACGATTTTTTCAACGGTGCCATTGTAGTGGATACCACGCCGCCTGCGATCGTTTCCTCCACGGTGATCTCGCCTACGCAGCTGGATGTGCAGTTCAACGAAACCGTGGATCTTGCCACATCGCAAACGGTAACCAACTACAGCGCAGATAACGGATTGGGAAATCCCTCGGCCGCTTTGCGCGATGCGAGCAGCTTAAACCTTGTGCACCTTACCTTCGGAACGGCATTTAGCAGCGGGGTGCTGAATACACTTACGGTAACAGGTGTGCAGGATCTCAGCGCAAATGCCATCAGCAGCGCAACAAGCACCTTCACGTATTTCGCGCCGGTGGTTCCGGCTTACAAAGACATCATCATTAACGAGATCTTCGCCGATCCGACCCCGCAGGTGGCATTGCCGCTGTTTGAGTTCATCGAGCTGTATAACCGCGGTACAAGTACCTTCAACCTCAATGGCTGGAAGTTTACCGACGGCTCTTCCACGGCTACGCTGGGCAGCTATAACCTCGCGCCCGGACAATACCTGATCATCTGCCCCATCGCCGATACCGCTTCCTTTAGGCCGTATGGGCCAACGTTGGGAGTAAGCACATTTCCTTCGCTGAATAATGCAGGCGATAATCTTTACCTGAAAGACAATACGCTCGCTTTTATCGATTCGGTGAGCTATTCCGATACCTGGTACCAGGATGCGGTGAAGCAGGCGGGCGGCTGGACGCTCGAGCTCATCAATCCCAATGCTCCGGCAGGCTGTCCGGCATCCGGCAACTGGATCGCTTCCAACAATGCGAACGGCGGTACACCCGGAACCGTTAACAGCGTGTATTCAACGGCGGCGGATGTTACGGCTCCCGGGATCTCCGGTGTTACCATCACCGATGCAACGCACATCACCGTATGCTATACCGAAGCCGTGGATGCTTCGCAGATCGCGCTCACAGCCAATTACAGCCTGAGCGGTGGGATCGGCGCGCCGGTGTCAGCAACGGCAAATGCGATGCTTACCTGTGTTGATCTTACGCTCGGCACCGCCATGACTCCGGCAACAAGCTACACACTAACGGTCAGCAACATGGCCGATTGCTCGGGAAATGCCCTGAGTCCGGCCACCACCACCTTTACCTACACGATTCCCGCTGTCGCCGTGTATAAAAATGTGATCATCAACGAGATCTTCGCCGACCCTTCACCGCAGGTAGGACTGCCCTTAACGGAGTTCGCTGAGATCTACAACAACAGCGCAAGCACCTTCAACCTCAACGGATGGAAATTTACCGATGGCTCTTCCACAGCCACGCTCGGCAATTATAATTTACTGCCGAACCAGTACCTCATCCTTTGTCCGCTCGCCGATACAGCCTCCTGGAGCGGGTTTGGCGCGGTGATGGGACTGAGCAGCTTTCCTTCCCTAAACAATGCCGGCGATAACCTGTATCTGAAGAACAGCGCGCTCACGCTGATCGACTCGGTAAATTATGCCGATACCTGGTACCAGGATGCAGTGAAAAAAGATGGCGGCTGGACGCTCGAGCTCATTAATCCGAATGCACCTGCCGGTTGTCCGGGCTCCAACAACTGGATCGCTTCCAACAACGTGAACGGCGGAACACCCGGTGTGATCAACAGCGTTTATTCAACCGTAACGGATGTGATTGCGCCTTCTGTAGCTGCTGTTTCGGCGGTGGACTCAACGCACATTTCGGTTTGCTTCAGTGAGGCGATCGATGTTACGCAGATCGCATTGCTGAGTAATTACAGCATTGATAACGGCATCGGAGCACCGGTTTCCGCAACGGCGAATGCAACGTATACCTGCGTCACGCTCAGCCTCGGAACTGTATTGAATTCAGCAACAGCGTATACATTAACGATCAGCAGCCTTTCCGATTGCTCCGGCAACACCGTGAGCCCTGTTACAGCGCCCTTCGATTACTACAGGGTAAAACCATTCGATGTGGTGATCAACGAGATCATGGCGGATCCCGACGGCACCATCGGGCTTCCTGCGATAGAGTATGAGTATGTGGAGCTGCACAACCGTACACCCTACGCCATCAACCTCGGCAACTGGCGATATACCGCAGGAACAAGCACAAAGCTGCTTCCGGATGTGAACATTGCTGCCAACGGGTACATCGTGCTTACCACCACCACCAATGCGCCTTTATTTCCCCCAAGCGCCAACGCTGTGGGCGTGACCGGCTTTCCGGGCCTTACAAACACCGGGCAAACGCTTACGCTGAGAACACCGGCCGGCGTGGTGATCTCCACCGTATCGTACACCGATGCGTGGTATAAGGATGCCGTGAAAAAGAACGGCGGCTGGAGCCTCGAGCAGGTCGATCCAAACAATCCATGCGAGGGAATGGATAACTGGCGCGCTTCCGTGAATGTGAACGGCGGAACTCCCGGCGCGCTGAACTCGGTGAATGCCGTTAATCCCGATAACACCGTTCCGCAGGTGCTGCGGGTTTCCATTGTTGCAAACGATACCATCCAGCTGTATTTCAATGAGCCGCTCGACAGCGCCTCCATGGCGAGCCCTGCGCTCTATACCATCGATAACGGCATTGGCGCGCCAACACAGGCGAAACCGGTAGGCCCTGATTTTAAAAGCGTACGCCTTGCATTGGGAACGGCCCTGCAGCAGGGCATCATCTACAAAGTAACCGTGAACAATTCCATTACCGATTGTGTGGGGAATCCTGTTGGCGCTGATAACTCGGCACGATTCGCGATCCCTGAGCCTGCTGTGGCGAATGATGTGGTGATCAACGAAATTTTATACGATCCGAATACGGGCGGCGTCGACTTCGTGGAAATATACAACCGCTCCAACAAAGTGATCGACCTTGGCACTATGATCATCTCGCAGTTCGACACGGTGAACAACATCCCGGTGTTCCCGGAGATCATCAGCAACGACGGCTATCTTCTTTTTCCCGGCGACTACCTCGTGCTGAGCGAAAACAGCAGCGCCGTGAAAAGCCAGTACGCAACCACTAACCCCGAAGCATTCCTCGAGGTGGACGATCTGCCGTCCATGAATATTTCCGGCGGAACAATAAGTCTCTCCGTCGGCTTTTTCGTGATCGACCATTTCACATATTATGATTACATGCAGTTCCCTTTGCTGAACGTGACCAAAGGCGTATCGCTGGAGCGCATTGACTTTAACCGCCCCACGCAGGACATCACCAACTGGCATTCGGCATCGGAAGCGGTTGGATATGCAACGCCGGGTTATAAGAATTCGCAGTACAATGATGCAGGCGTGGCGGATAATTCCATTGAGATAACGCCGGAGCTTTTCTCACCGGATGAGGATGGCGCTAACGATGTGGTGAACATCAACTATCATTTCGATACGCCGGGATATGTTGGAAATGTAACCATCTACGACAGCAAAGGCCGCCTGGTGAAGAACCTTGTGCGCAACGAATTGCTGGGCATCAGCGGCACGTTCAGCTGGGATGGCATCAACGAGGAGCGCGAAAAAGCACGCATCGGCATCTACATTATTTTCGTAGAAGTGTTTGATGTTTCAGGAAAAGTGAAGCATTACAAAAAAACCTGCGTGCTTGCGGGTAAGCTTGATCAGTGATCATTTCAGCTTAATACACACATTCTTCGGCTCCGTGAAAAAGTGCAGGGCTTCAAATCCGCCTTCACGCCCCACGCCTGAGCCTTTCACACCGCCGAATGGCGTGCGCAGGTCGCGCAGCAGCCAGCAGTTGATCCATACAATGCCTGCATGCAGCTCAGCCGCGATGCGGTGCGCACGCGTCAGGTTTTCCGTCCAGAGAATGGAAGCCAGTCCGTATTGCGTGCTGTTCGCATACTGCAGCGCTTCCTCTTCCGTATCAAAAGGCATGATCGTTACCACCGGCCCGAAGATCTCCTCCTGGTTGGTCCTGCAATCATGCGTCAATCCTTCGATCACGGTCGGCGCAATGTAATATCCTTCGGAGAATTCTCCGTCCAGTTTCACCTGGTGTCCGCCGCAAAGTACGGTTCCGCCTTCCTGCTTCGCCAGCTCCACGTACGACAATACCTTTTCCATGTGCGGCTTTGAAACTACCGCTCCGAGCCGGCTTTCGGGATCCGCCGGATTACCCACCTTCATCTTTTTCACACGTGCCACAAATTCGGTTTTGAACTTATCGTAAATGCTGCGCTCTACGAAAATACGTGAGCCGCAAAGGCAGATCTGTCCCTGGTTGGCAAAGGAAGAGTTCAGCGTTGTTTTGATCATCTTCTCAAAATCGCAATCCGCGAAAATGATGTTCGGATTTTTTCCGCCCAATTCCAATGAAAGCTTTTTGAACATCGGCGCTGCAACCCTTGCGATCTCAGCTCCCGTTTTAGTGCCGCCGGTAAAGGAGATCAGCGGAATTTTCGGGTGTGCGGTGATCGCGGCGCCCACCTTGTGACCGTAGCCGTGCACAATGTTCAGCACGCCTTTCGGCAATCCCGCTTCAATGCATAATTCCGATAAAAGATAAGCCGTCATCGGTGTGATCTCCGAAGGCTTTGCCACCACGCAGTTGCCGGAGGCAATGGCGGGAGCTATTTTCCAGGTGAACAGGTACAAAGGCAGGTTCCATGGGGAAATACAGCCTGCAACGCCAACAGGGCTGCGCAATGTATAATTGATGGCGGTATCCTCCATCGAGTGGCTTTCGGCTGCGTAATGCAGGATTCCCGTAGCGTAAAAATGAAAGTTGCTGGCTGCGCGCGGGATGTCTACCATCTTCGCAAGCGCCACCGGCTTGCCGTTATCCGTTGATTCCGCAACCGCCAGCCTGTCGAGGTTCTTTTCGATCAGCTCCGAGATCTTCAGCATGATGCGCGAGCGCTCGTCCTTCGGCGTATTGCTCCAGGAAGGGAATGCCTTTAATGCGGCTTCGGTGGCCAGCTCTACGTCCTTTTCATCCGAATCGGGAATGAGTGAATATACTTTTCCCGTTGCCGGGTTATAGTTATCGATGTATTGTTTTCCGGCAGGCTCGATGAGCTCGCCGTTGATGTAGTTTTTAATTTTCTGCATAATATGAATAATTCGCTCCTCCGGAGCTCTTTGTTTGTTTTGGGAATTCTAATTAGTAATAACATGCTCCTCCGGAGCATCAAAGCACATCATGTCTTTATATTTCATAAATACTCCGGAGGAGTATATTATTAATTGAAAATGCTACTCACCTTTTATACAGAGCTCCGGAGGAGCGAATTATTAAACAGCAGGCTGTTCCGTTAATTCCCTTCTTATCCGAATGATCTGTGCTATCCGGATTCCGAAGATACAAAAAAAGAAGCCCTTCCGGAACCTCTTTCAGCACATGGGGATGTGTTTTGTTTACGGGATCACGATCTTATCCGTGGTCGATTTTTTATCCTGCACCAGGCTGAGAAAATACGTTCCTTTTTCCAGCTTGATCTCCTTGCTGTATTTCCCTCCGCCTTTCTGGCTGTCGTAAAACACCTGCTTGCCGTTCTCGTCGAGGATGCTCACATTCAGCGGCTCCTTGCTGCTGCTTTCCGCTTCCACCTTCGCCATGCTGTTGCTCACGCTGATGTTCAGCTTCATGCTTGCTTTCCCACGCTCATCACTGCTGCTGGCCGAGCGGCTGATCACTGTTTTTTTCTGCTTGTCGCCGCCTTTCTCCTTGTCATCCTTTTTAATGATGATCCGGGTCTCTTTTCCATTTTCATCCGTGGTGATCTCCACATCGTCGTCTTTCCCGTCAGTCATGCTGTAGGCGTATGCCATCGCATCGCCGTCTTTGCGGTCGTCGCCGTTGATGATGATCTTTTTGACCACTTTTTTCCCCGTCGTGTCGCCGTCGTTGATCACCATCGTGATCTGTTTTTCAATGTCGGCAATGTCGGCATCGCCGATCTCTTTTTCGCTGATGGTGGTGTCGCCGTTGATGATGGTGATGGTCTTTACTTTGGCATTCTGTCCGCAGGCAACGCCGGTAAGCGCTATTACGGTGAGCAGTGCCAGGGATTGTTTGTATGGTAATTTCATTGGGCCTCCTTTTTTAGATGAATTGATTTTGGTTGTCGTACAATTTTGCAAAATTAGTATGGGGCAAACATAGCGCAGGTTTTCGTGCGCCGCTGTTAACGCCCTGTTAAGCGCTGTTAAAATATGTTAAGCTGTTTTGCAGTAGGGTGGAATGACTTATTTTTGTTTGTGATGCATAAAGGAAATACGGGAATTATAACCATTATGGCCAGCCTGGCCCTGATCGGGCTGATCACGATCCAGGTATACTGGATCAATAATTCCGTGGAGATAGGAAAGGAGCGCTTTGAGCAGAATGTGAACGCGGCGCTTACCAACGTGGTGGCACGCATGGAAAAGCAGATGGCGGCAGCACGCCTCACCAAGAAATTCAATTTCCGCAAGCAGGGCATGCGCTATTATTCGCCCGGCGATTCTGCAATGGGAGGAATCTCGATCGGCGAAAAGCAGTCGTATGCCTTCCCGAAGAACAAGGTGAAAGTGAAGGTGTATGAAGAGATCAGCTCCGATTCCAACGGTGTGGTCACAAAGCGGTCGCGGGAGAAAAGCTATGCGAGCGACAGCACTTCGGCGGAGCTGAGGTCACGGGTGGAAAGCGACGGGCCGCTGCAGCCTTCCATTACCGATTCGCTCGACCTGAAGAAGAACTGGTTCTCGCACCAGAATGCAATGGTGAACGATATTTTTGATGAGCTGGTGAGCGTGAACATCTACAACGATTACGATTATAAGTACGATCCCAAGCTCCTCGATTCGGTGCTCAAGGCGGAGCTGCTCGAAAAGGGCGTAACCACCGAATATGAGTTCGGGGTGCTCGCTTCCCAGGTGCTTCCGCCGGATACCACCAAGCTTACCGAAAAGAGCGTCATGCTGTATCTCTCGCCCTACAAAGTGAACCTGTCGCCCGATAACATCTTCATCAAGCCGCAATACCTTTCCGTTTATTTTCCCGCGCAGAAGCGCTACCTGCTGGGCTCGATGTGGGTGATGCTGCTTGTATCGCTTACCTTTATGCTGGTGCTCATCTTTTCCTTTTATTACACCATTTCCACCATCTTAAAGCAAAAAAAATTATCGGAGATCAAGAACGATTTTATCAGCAACATGACGCATGAGTTCAAAACGCCTATCTCCACGATCTCCCTTGCCTGCGAGGTGCTGAACGATGTAAGTATTGACAAGTCGCCGGAGCGTGTGAATACCTATGTGAAGATGATCGGCGATGAGAACAAGCGCCTGAGCCTCCTGGTGGAGAATATCCTGCAAACGGCGATCCTCGACAAGGGGCAGCTGAAGCTGAAAATGCAGGACATCGACATTCACAGCCTCATCGAGCAAACGATCATCAACATCAAGCTGCAGGTGGAGAACAAGGAAGGCGAGATCAGCAGGGACCTGAAAGCAGCGATCCCCGTGCTGCGCGGCGACCGCATCCACATCACCAACATTATCTTTAACCTGATCGATAACGCCTTGAAATATTCCAACGACCATCCGAAAATAAAGATCATGACCAGCAGCGATAACGAGGGCATCTTTATTTCGGTGCAGGATAACGGCATCGGCATCAGCAAGGAAAATCAAAAGCGTATCTTTGATACCATGTACCGCGTGCCTACCGGAAATATTCACAATGTAAAAGGCTTCGGCCTTGGCTTAAGCTATGTGAAGGCCGTGGTGGAGAAGCATGGCGGCTCCATCAGCGTTGTCAGCGAGCCGGGGAAAGGCAGCAAGTTCACCGTATATTTACCATATCATTCAGAAACAAACACAAATTAAGATATGCAGGCAGAAAAATTAAAGATCCTGTTGGTAGAGGACGACGCCAACCTGGGAACGCTCTTAAGGGAATACCTTGAGGCAAAGGGATACAGTACTGCGCTGGCCGTGAACGGCAAGCAGGGCTTCGATCTTTTCACCAAGGAAAAGTTCAATATCTGTATCCTCGATGTGATGATGCCTGTGAAGGATGGCTACACGCTGGCGAAGGAGATCCGCGCGGTGGATGCCAATGTGCCGGTGGTGTTCCTCACCGCCAAGTCGATGAAGGAAGATACGATCGAGGGCTTTAATGCCGGCGCCGACGATTACATCACCAAGCCTTTCAGTATGGAAGAGCTGCTGGCGCGCATCAAGGCGATCCTCCGCCGCACCGAGATCAAGGTGAATGCGAACGACAGCCAGACCGAATTTAAGATCGGCAGCTATAAATTCGACTACCAGCACCAAACGCTTGATATTAAAGGCAGCCAGCAAAAGCTCACCACCAAGGAAGCCGACCTGCTGAAGCTTCTTTGCCTGCATGCGAATGATATTCTCGACAGGAACTTTGCCTTGAAGGCGATCTGGAACGATGATAATTATTTCAACGGCCGCAGCATGGATGTGTACATAGCAAAGCTCCGGAAGTACCTGAAAGACGACCCTTCCGTGGAGATCATCAATGTGCACGGAAAAGGATTCAAGCTGCTGATGGGAAAATAATTTTTTGTAAAAACAGCAAAAATCTTACATGTGCGATGTTCGCATTCCAATTGTAAGTGCAGTGGAGTAATGGAAGTGTTTCTTTGTGTCGTAAAAAACAAACGATATGAAAAACACTACTTCCCTCTCAACCGCAAAAAGATCATCTTACGTAATCATTACTCTTCTTCTTCTCGTGCTGGGCAACGGCCTCCAGGCGCGTCACCGGGTTCCGGCGTATATCGGCATCCGTGGAACTGCAGGTGTTTCGGCGAACGGCTTCGGCACCATTTTGACTCCTTCGCTGTTCTACAAGCGCGGCAACAGTACAATTGCATTTGGCGCCGCCATCCAGAAGCACAGGTTCAACAGCTCGGGCCTCCAGCTGAATTATGAGTACACCCTGCTCGACCGGGATGCCGGCTGCTACATCGACTGGCTGGAGCTCTATTCATTTACCAGTGTCACCTATTATCATAACGCCACGCTTGGCAAAGCCGTATGCGAGGAAGAGCAGCGGAGCAATTCCGAGCTGTCGGTCGATCTTACACAGCTGAAGCTGAAGGCGCTCGATGTTTACACAGGCTTCGGCGTGCGGGTTGTGCTTGGCAGGAATGTGAAATGGTTCAGCGGAGTTGCGCTGGGCGGATACAACGTTTTTAACTCGCCGGGCGGATTATACTATAACAGCAAAGGGCTTGGGCTCCTGGTGCGTACAGGACTTTCCCTGCAGTTCGGCAGGCAGGGCGGTTCAAATTTCTGATCAGAGCTTCGACAGCTTCAGCAGGTGCTCGTCGCTGATATGAAGGTTGGAAAGGAGGCTGTCGGGCCCGTTGTTGCTAACAGTAATAAGCTTCCGGATGTCGGTAAGCTTTCCAAGCTTGCCGGCAGTTTTGTTGGCAAGCACTGTTTTAAAAAGCTTTACATAGAGCAGCGCCACATGGTGTTTGATCTCATCGTCCTCATCGGCAATTTTCCTGCTGATGCTCCGCAAGGTGATCTCGGCCTGGTCCGATTTTTCCGATAGCAGTAACAGGAATACCTGGAAAAGCTTTACCTCGACCTCCGCATGCAGGATGTCCTTAAAGCTTACATCGTTGATCAGCTTGTTCAGCGTTTGTATCGCTTCCCCGATCTTTCCCTTATAAAAATAAACGAATGCTTTGTATTTCTTGAAGATGATATGCTCGGGGATATTATCGGGCCCCGGCTCGTAGATCAATTCCTCCTTTTCATTCAGCGCGCCCGTCGTTTTATTCACATAATGCCAGCGGATCTTTGAAACAAGGAAATGCAGCGCGAAGCAGCTGTGGTTATACAGCAGGATCGAGCCGTTCTCGTCGTCTATCTTTTCAAAATAAACTGCGGCATTTTTATAAAGCTTCAGCTGGTTGTAATATTCAAACGAAAGGAAATGGACTGCATTCACGAGGTGAATGTAGGTGCTGTCCTCGGGGTTGTTCTCAATGATCTCGTACGTTTCGCGAAGCATGTCCTCCACGGTATCGTCATTTGTCATCTCTTCCGGCACAGGGCAGAAGAGGGCAAAATGAATATTGAGGATATTCTTATGTGCCGTTAAGCGGTGCGACTGGTGGATCCTGCAAAGGTTCTGCATTTCCCGCTTGTACAGCACGAGGATGTCGAAATATTTCGGGTCGCGTGTAACGTGCAGCATCGTCAGGGTTTTGCAGAAGGACGATAACGCCTCTTCCGCTTTGTCCTGCGCCAGGTTGTAAGCTACAAATTTATTGTACAGCTGCTGGTAATCGTAATATTTCGGGGAGTACACATGCAGCTTCTTCAGCGCTTTGTAAACAATGATCAGCTCGTTCGGCATGTCGTTCTTCAGCAGCTCGGCCTCCATCTTGCGGATCAGCCCGATGGCGGTTTCCTTCGGCGCCTTGTAGATGAGGTGCTCGATGTTCGCAACATTCTGAAGGAGCTCTACGCGCGTGTCCTGCGTGGATTTATAAAGATACTCCTGGATCTTATCGTACAGCCTGGATTTTAAGGTATAGAATGCTGCCGATTTTATATCCAGCTCTTTTTGAATATCACTGTCGGAAGATTTATTTTTCCGGTAATGATTTAAAAGGGTCAGGTATTTATCGGCTTTACTCTGGGTGAATTTTTCACAAAGTGTGGAATAATCCTTTTCATTTAACTGGGCTACGATCTTTTCTATCTTCATATAATGCTGACAAATAATTGTAACGTAGTGAACACTACCCTTTTGCCGATGGAGCGGAGTATTCCCCGGCTTAATACTTCACTAATTTAAAACTTTTTTCTGACAACATCGCATCAATTGATTCTAAATTATTTTTCATCAGCGGTTTGTGAAGGAAAGTAAGCACCGACTTATTCTTGGCGCAGAACTCGATATCGGCAGGATTGATCGAGCTTGTAAGAATAACGATCTTCATATTTCTTTTGATCTTATCCGAAAGCATCGCAAATGCGTCGAGGAATTCAAAGCCATTGATCTCGGGCATATCAAGGTCGAGGAACAGCACGGAAGGAATGGTCGCTTCCGTGTCGGCGTTCAACTGCAACAGGTATTTCAGCGCATCCCTTGCCTTTGTGAATTCAAGAACTGTTGTCGCAAATTCGTAGCGGCTGATCACTTTTTTGTTTACAAAATTGTCGATCGAGCTGTCGTCCACCAGCATTACCAATGGATGTGTTTTTCTTATGTTAAGAGTCATGTCGGGTAGTTTTATGTTTTATGTTTTGTGTGATGCAAAGATACCGGGGCCCAAGCCGGATATTTTGCCATCCTCCCGCAATTCGTTTCCGATGTAAGGTTTTCCGGAATTTTGTAATAGCGGTGAAAATGCACGCTGCTATATTTGATCCGTTAAATAACCAGGGCCATGAAAAAATTATCCATCGAATCAAAGGTCGCAGCCGGGTTTATACTGTCGCTGCTCATTATCATCCTGTTTTCAGTGAATGCTTTTTTCGGAATGCGTTCGCTTATCAATGAGAACAACAGGCACCGCCAGGCGCAGGTGATCCTCCGCTCGGTCGATGAAGTGCAGCAGCAGCTCATGAAAGCAACCGCTTCCTGCCGCGAATATATTTTAACAGGCTCGGAGAAGCCTTATACATCCTATACCTATTCCATGAACCGCGTGGAGAAGCTGCTGGATGTGATAGGGCAGCAGCTCGGCGGACAAGCCTACAGCAGGCAGGATGCAGAGCTCGGCAAGTATTTCAGGCTGCTGCGGAAAGTAAATGATGAGATCATTCTTACGCGCGAATACAGCCACACGCAGGCGCTCGCGATGCTGCTCAACGGAAAGGTGGCCGAATACGGGAACCGGATCGTAGCCTCCCTGCAGGAAATGGAGGACGAGCAGCGCACAAAAACCCTTCTCGCTTTCGATAATAATATCCAGGCCGCCAACCGCACCATCAGCTCCTTTGTGCTGCTGGTGCTCTCGATCCTCCTGGTGCTTTCCATTGTGTATTATTATTTTAAGAAAGACCTTACCGAGCGCAAACGGGTGAAGGAAGAGCTGCACCGGATGAATGAGACCCTCGAGAACGAGGTGCGGCTGCGCACGGAAGCCCTCATCAAGAGCTCGCAGAAATACCGCTTCCTTGCCGATAACATCATGGATGTGATCACCCTGCATGCACGTGACGGCAGCTACACCTATATATCCGAATCGTGCAGGAACATGTCGGGATACGATCCGCAGGAGCTCATCGGCAGCACCGGCTACGACTACATTCATCCCGAAGACCTGCCGCGGGTGCAGGAGGCGCACCGCAACCTGCTTTCGGGCAGGCGGGAAACCAACGCCGTTAATTTCCGCTTCCGCAAAAAGAGCGGTGAATATTTCTGGGTGGAGTCCATTGCCAATGTGGTGAAGGATGCCACGGGCAGGTTCGAAAGCATCATCGCCTGCACCCGCGACATCTCCGGAAGGGTGAAAACAGAGCATGCGCTCAAGGAGCACCAGCAAATGCTCCAGGGCATTCTCGACAATACGCAAAACATTATTTTCATCCGCAGCCTCAACGGTGAATACCTGCTCATGAACCGGGAGTTTGAAGCGCATTTTGCCGTGGGCACGGAAGAGGTTGCAAGGGCAAAACGGATGGAAGAGATCATGCCGGTGGAAATGCTTCACAAGGAAAAGCAAAGGGATCTCGAGATCGTTTCGGCCAATAAAGGCGTGGAATTTGAAATGCAGCTGGCAGTTAACAATGTGATGAAAGACTATTCGTTCACCAAGTTCCCGCTGTACGACGATCGCTCGCAGATCTACGCCATTTGCGGAATAGGCACCGATATTACGCAGCATAAGCTGGCGCAGAAAGAGATCTCCGATTCAAAGGCAAAGCTGCTGGCGCTTCTGCAAAATTCCAGCGATCCCATCTGGTCGGTGAACCGCGACCTCAGCGTAATGGATTTCAATGCCTCCTGCAGCGCCATGCTTTCAAAATTTTACGGCGCTTCCATTGCTGCGGGCATGAACGTGCTGCAGCTTTCCGACGGCGATTCGCTGGAGGAGTGGGAAAAGCATTATAACAGGGCGCTTGCCGGCGAATATTTTTCGATGGAGATGAAGCTCATGTACAAAATGGAAGATCATTATTATGATGTGTCGTTTAACCCGATCCTCATTAATGCGCGGGTAGAGGGCGTCGCCGTTTTTGCACGGGATATCACCTCCCGCAAAAGGGCGGAGCGCCAGCTGAGGTATAAGGTGAACGAGCTCAATACGTTTATGTACAAGGCTACGCACGATCTGCGCGCGCCGCTGGTTTCGCTGATGGGGCTGGTGGACCTTGCCAAGGGCGAAGTGGAGATCAATGATCCGGGCCTCGCCAATTATTTCGACATGATCGGCAAGAGCGTGAGCAAGATGGATAAGCTGCTGATCGACCTTGTGAGCATCACCAATGTATCGCAGGGGAAGCTGCTGGTGAATAAGGTCGACTTCGCGAAGATGTCGGACGATATTATGGATTCCCTCAGTCACTATCCGAATTTTGATAAGATCAGGATCCGGAAAAAATTCAATATTGACGTGCCTTTTTATAACGATGACAAGCTCCTGTATTCCGTAATGCAGAACCTGATCGACAATGCCATAAAGTACCGCCGCGTGAACGATTCCGTTGAATCCGTTATTTCCGTGATCGTGGAATGCAGCGAGCAGTCGGCCGTGATCAACATCATTGATAACGGCATCGGTATAGAAGGCCATTCCCAGGAAAAGGTGTTCGATATGTTTTACAGGGCGGCAACCATTTCATCGGGAACAGGACTCGGACTCTACATTGTAAAAACGGCCGTTGAAAAAATGGGCGGGAAGATCTCGCTGGCAAGCAAGGAATCGGAAGGCACTTCCATTTATATCACGCTGCCGAACCTGAAGGTATAACGTTGAGGAGTAAATTTCCGGGGGGGAGTGGTCCCGTGCGGGGGCACGGGATAACTTTACTTGTTCAGATTGGTAATAGGATGCTTTCTTGCCCGATCACAGCTGTGCCAGCTCCGATTCGGTAAGCGGCTTGTGCAGGAATTTCACTACGTGCTTGTAGTTCTTGCTTTTCTCAATATCCATCGGATTGAGGGAAGTAGTCAGCATAATGATCTTGATCTTCTTCTTCAGCTCAGGCGTAAATTTCTCGAATTCATCAAGGAAATGAAATCCGTCGAGGATCGGCATATTGATGTCGAGGAGTAAATGTGAAGGGATAAGATCCTCCGGAATTTCCTGGAGCGTAACCTCGATGTTCTTTAAAAATTCAAGGGCGCTTTTGGTGCTGGTGTGAACGTAAACGTTTTCGGCAAAGTAATACGCCTTGATCAGCTTCTCGTTAATGAAGTTATCAATGTCGTTATCATCAATGAGCATGATGCTTTTATTTTTACACTTCGGAGCTTTCGTTTTCATGTTTGTTGTGATACAAAGAGTAACAATTTGTTGTCTAAATTAATCTAATTTATCAGTAAATGCAAAAATGAGGAAACTTGCCGGTCAAACCGGCAGGCTTCCACATTTTTTTGCCGCTGAGGGCAGGGCAAATGGCAGTATTTTATTTCGAGGCCTTCATTGCTTTGGTGCTCGCTTCGTTCACCGGCTGTGCGATCATTGTTTTGATGTGGCGGGTATAAGCGTAGTTGTTGTCGAACACATCCCTGTCAGGATTATAGCTGATCAGTGCAACCGGGAAGTCGAGGTAAAAATCGTTCATGTTCTTTTTTTCCTGGAAAAGCTCCACTTCAAATTCGTAGCGGAAGATCTCATCGAGCGACACATCAGCCGGGATCACTGTTGAGATGCCAACCGAGCGTGTTACAAAGCCCGGCTTCGATACCTCGATGGTGTAGTACTCGTTCGCTTCGAGCTTGAACATAAAGCTGTGGTCATGATACGTAACGCTGGTTACTTCTGTCCATTCCTGCTCGTCGTTCTCCTTGTACAATTTAACTTCTACGCCGTCGATCGGCTGGTTGCTGGAGTCCATTGCGATGCCCAGCACCTCGAGGCAGGTTACAGCCTGCGATGTGTCGGCCTTGTGTTTGTTGCCGGCGAAGCCATGGTTAAAGCTGAAAAGAAATGCTGCGGCAAAAATTGTTTTATGGAAAATTGATTTCATGGGTTCTTTGTTTTGTGGGGTTAGTAATAGCAGTCTTATTATTTAGTTAGGGTTTGCTTATTTATGAGTGTGATGGCGGCCATCGGGTTGTTCTGGAACATATCTTCCTCTGAGAGGATCGCTTTCTTGTTGGCCATGTCCGTTGCCTGGATCTCCAGCAGTCTCAGCCTGTAGTAGATCTTTTCACTGGAAACGCTTTCCCTGTCGATAAAGGAATAGCGGAGCTCCTGTCCGCGGATAGGTGAAGCGGCGCCTCTTTTAAGGTCTACCACAAAGTAGTGCTCTCCATCGGCCGACCTTTCGAGGGCGAAATAAAAATTGTTGTGAATGCTCGTCATGCTCCAGCTGAGGTATTTGTTATTGTCCTTTTGCTGTGCGCTGAAGGAGATGAGTTGGTAAGGCGATGTTGGAGCCTGCTCCTTATGAGGGAAAAGCGTTTGGCCGCGTTTAGTGTTGATGCCCAGGCACAACGTGGCCACAGTAAGCAGCGCAATGAACAGCAATGCAGCGATCTTATCGAGTGTAGTTGTCTTGATTTTCATTTTGAATGGAATGTTGTATTATTTAATAAAAGAGATTTGTTGTGATGTTACGGTGTTGTTGATGAATGAGCGTACAATGTAAGTTCCGGAAGAGGGCAGGTATACCGATTCTGAAAGGCTTGTGGAATTACCTGCCGTAAAGGCTGCGATCGACTGCCCGAGGTTGTTGTATACTTCCACCGTCATGCCTGCGGGAATTGCGGAGCGGAGACGGATCTGCAGAGCGCCATCGTACTGGTATGCCTGTGTGGTAGCAGCCCGGTCAGCATCGGCTATCCCGGTGGTAAGGTCATTGATAACGGTAATGGTTTTTGAATAAGCGCTGCTGTTGCCTGCCGAATCAGCCACTACAAGGCTTACTGTAAATACGCCGCTGTATACGTACTGGTGAAAAGGAGAAACACTGTCGGTTCCGATGCCGTCGCCGAAATCCCAGCTGTAATACACTGCGCTGGTGCTGGTATTGGTGAACTGGATGTTGGCCTGCGACAGCAGAACAGTATCGGCGCTGGTTGTAAAAGAAGCGGAAAGCACAGGTGCTGCAACCGGCTCGCTGATTGTCACCGGTGTGGAATCGGGCAGGCTGCTGTTGCTCATTGTGTAGAGGGTGTAGCTGCCTGCGAACAGATTGTCGATGAGCACGCTTTCATTGATCCCGGAAAAGGCGTTAACAAGAGCGCCGGCGGAATTTTTCAGCTGGCAGCTCCAGTTGCTGTTGCCCGGTTTCGAGATACTGATGCTCCCGGTGTTTGATCCATGGCAGGTCGCATCCGAAACGGTCACCGTCATAGGTGGGGAAACGTGTACCACAAAACGGTTAGGGGAAGCCACAGTATTCACGGTCATAGGCAGGGTAACCGATTGTCCGTTCCTGAAGCTGTAGAGCATGCCTGTCTGGAGGTCCTCCAGCGTGATCTCTATGTTTGGCTGAAAGCCTGTTCCCATCTCTATGGCCTGTAAGGTATAGTTGCCGGCCACCTTGATGTGGGTATATAAAGGAACATTGTTTTGGGCTGTAAAAGAGGGTAATGCATTGATCGACAGTTCGGTAGCCGAGTCGAGGCGGGTGTAGACAGCCGGAACGGTCGGGCTCGTGCTGAAGAGCTTGTACGCATCGTAGCTGCCATCGAAGCCGGTAGTGGCTGTGGGCAGGAAGCGGATCACAGTCTCGTCGGTGGTGCTGCCGCTGCTGATCTTTACTTTAAGGGCATCGGAAATGGCATTTGCGTTCAGGCACAGGACGAAGCTGGCCAGGATGCTGATGATGATTTTGTTTAAGGGTGTTTTCATGGGGTTAGGGTTAAATCCGCAGCAAACATATCCCGGTTCGGGGCGGTATACCAGCCCATTTCAGATCAGGCATCACAGATGTAAGATTTTAGCAGATTTTGTAAAATTCCCGGATCGTGGATTTTCCGGGGGCGGATGAGTTGGCACAAACTTTTAAGGGAAGAGGAAGAAGGGAGCTGAAACCATTGCCGATGCTCAGAAAGCATCCCAATTGACAAAAAGCGAATCCCGGCGACGAGAAAGCGGTGCTCACCGAAAAATGATGAAAAAGGAGCGGGCACAACAATAATTTTAGCCTATAAAACGAAACGACCTATGAAAACATGTATCAAATCAATTCTGCTTGTGGACGATGATCTGGATGATCAGCGATTTTTTGAAGAAGCACTGAAAGTGGTGGATAGCTCCGTCTGCTTATATACAGCCAAGGACGGCATCGATGCCATCGATCAGCTGATCGTTACAACCCCCGATATTATTCTCCTCGATCTTAACATGCCGCGCATGAACGGCGTAGAGTTTCTCCAGGAGCTGAAAGCATCCAACCGCTTCCGCGATATTCCCGTGGTGATCTATTCCTCATTCCTGAGCACCTGCGATAAGGTGGAGGTAATGGGACTTGGAGCCAAGCAATTTGTCAGAAAGCCGATCGCTTTCGGCGAAACCGTGAACACGATCAGGCACCTGCTCGAAGAGTATGCTCCGGAGTTTGCAGCGCCGATGTACAGCCAGCCTGTGAATGCATCGCAGGCAGTGAACCTTAAATACTAAGGAGGACATGAAAATGAACAATCCGTATTACAATATGCTTCCCATAGAGGAGAAAGCATACCTGCTCTGCAGCAGGGGAGAACTCATCGCAGCAGTGGCAACAACCAATTACGATATTTCCCTCTACGCGCTTGACGGCGAATATATCGAGCTTTATTATTCGATTGCTTATAATAAGATCGAAGATATTAAAGTGCTGGAAGACCATCAGCGACTCGACCTCTATACCCGTAATATGGATCTCAGTGTTTTATTAGGAATTGATCAGAACGGAGTGAATTAAGTAGTGCTCCATAAATATATAAATCGGCCTTCACGTTTTGTGGGGGCTTTTTTTGTGTATAAAATGCTTCAGGGTTTATTGACTTACCCTCTTTGATTAGTGAGGGAGGTCTCATAAATTATGATATACATTCAAGCTACTTTAAAGATTCCTAAGGTGCATTCGTGGCTATTTTTTGGTGACATGTAAATTTATTGCAATCACGTGAATTTGAAGCGTTTTCCCTTCATCTACGGGATGTACAACAGTAAAGCGAAATTGATTTTCGACCACTTTCTCGATCGGATTATAATTATATGTCTTTTGCAAATGATCTTGTATGGCTTTAAGTATGGCAGTAAAATTCTTATTGTAAGACAACATAATTAATCCAGAGTGTTTATTGTGTGACGCTATGTATCCAAGTAGTTGCGTTATGGTGCTCTTTAGCATTGCAATACCGCTCCAAATTTTGAGTTCAAATATATGCTCATTTAGCCCATCCTCAGTCCTCACCATTATGTCTGTTTTTCCTTTATTGTTTACAGCTTCTCCCACGGCTCGGCCTTCAAATGCAGTGCTTAATTGCACCAGCATTCGATCCCGAATGTTTTCTTCATTAATATTTTGGTACAATTGTGGTCTTCTCTGAAATTCGGAAGTTAAATGCTGAAGCGATTTAATAATTTTGGAGAACTGCAGGCTTTCTTCATTTGCAAGAGATTCGGGTATTAGGGGTTCATTTTTTTTGTCAAGAGGTCATTTTTCCATACTGTAAAATCAATCTCCTCAACTACAAATATAAAAATGCCCTTCTTTTTACATTCAGTACGTAGTCGTAATATTCCGGTTGGCCCATATCCCCCATAGTAATTTGCACCACATTCACCGGCAATTATCCATTCATCTGCAATTTTAATTGCGCCATGAATTGTAGCTGGATAATCATCTGCAAAGGCTTCTGATATGAAATGAGAATAGTCGTGGTTTTCATCGTTCCGTTCAATGAAATGTTCTAATCCAGAATCGGTGTTCCAGGTCTTTGTTGTATCAATTCGTTCGTGAAATTCATAAATAAGAATATTATCATAGTAACCACCAGCGACTAGGTCGGCTAATTTATAGCCACTATCTTGGTGTGTAGAAATGTCGTTTATCGTAGGCATTATAGCGGAATTCTAAAGCTTGTGTGTGCTCTTTTTCTCTTCTCCCTTTTTTGTGTTTTCATTATAGTAACTTAGTAATATAATTTAACTTAAGGTTCTATTAACACAGGTAATTTCTATAAACTTAGAACTAAATATTCGATTAAATTGCCTATAGAACATAATTTTTAAGGGCTTTTGTTGTCCGACCATGCTCACGGCTTATCATCTAAACTTCTCGCGGATGACCACAAACAAAAAAGCTCCCACTTTCGCGGGAGCTTTTTGTTGTCCGACTAGGGCTCGAACCTAGACTCTACTGAACCAAAATCAGTTGTGTTGCCAGTTACACCATCGGACAGTTTTGATTATTGGGTTGCAAAAATAAGAAATAATCCTGATACGCAAAACTTTTTGACAAAACTTGTAATTTTTTAACGTCTTCGGGTTCAATTAATTTTCTAACTTCGCAAACGTCATAACAATAAAACAAAATATTCCGTATATGAATAGTACCGCCAATTATCAGCGCCTCAATAACATAACAGGCTGGCTTGTTTTTCTCATTGCATCCTTTACCTACCTGAGCACCATCGAGGCAACCGCATCTTTCTGGGATTGCGGCGAGTACATTGCCTGTGCATATAAGCTGGAAGTAGGGCACCCTCCGGGAGCCCCTTTATTCCTCCTCATTGGCCGCTTTTTCAGCCTTTTCGCCTTTGGCGATACCAGCAAAGTGGGGATGATGGTAAACGCCATGTCGGCCATCTGCAGCGCATTCACTATTCTTTTCCTCTTCTGGACCATCACCGCCCTCGCCCGTAAGATCATGGATAAAACCGGCGAGCTTACACAGGGGAAAATGTACGCGATCTTAGGCGCAGGAGCAGTTGGCGCACTTGCATATACATTCAGCGATTCATTCTGGTTCTCTGCTGTAGAGGGCGAGGTGTACGCGATGTCGAGCTTCTTTACCGCCATCTCTTTCTGGGCCATCCTCCGCTGGGAGCGTGAAGCCGAAGATCCTCATTCGCACCGCTGGATCATCCTTATCGCTTACCTGATCGGGCTTGCCGTGGGTGTCCACCTTCTGAACTTACTCGTGATCCCGGCGGTAGTGTATATCTACTATTTCAAAAAATACCAGAACGTTACCCGCAAAGGCTTTATCATTACCGGGATCATCTCCATCGCGATCCTCGGCGGGATCCAGGGAGGCGTGATCCCAATGATCGTGAAGCTGGCTGCATGGTTCGAGATCAAGGCTGTGAACGGACTGGGCCTGCCTTTTAACAGCGGGACCATCATTTACGGCGTGCTGCTGATCGGCGGGATCGTTTGGGGGCTGCATTATACTGCAAAAAAGATGAAGCCCGTGCTGAATACCGTGATCCTCTGCTTTACCGTGATCCTCATCGGTTACTCCTCTTTCCTCGTGCTGGTGATCCGCTCACAGGCCAACCCGCCGATGGATGAGAACAACCCGGAAAATGCCGTAAACCTTCTTTCTTACCTTAACCGCGAGCAGTATGGTACATGGCCGTTGCTGTACGGACAATATTTCTGCGCGCCGAACGACCCTCAGCGCCCTTACCTCGATGGAAGCCCCGTGTACGGACAGGATGAGAAGACAGGAAAATACGTGGTGATCGACGACAGGAAAAACACCATCGCCAACTACGATCCTAAATTCTGTACTATTTTCCCAAGGATGTGGAGCAGCCAGTCGAACCACGTAGCAGGCTACAAGCAGTGGACCGACCCTTCCAAATACCAGAAAATTTCGGGGATCGACCCGCAAACCGGCGAGCAGACCACGATCGCAAAGCCAACCTTTGGACAGAACCTTGCGTTCTTCTTTAAATACCAGGTCGGACAAATGTATTCCCGCTATTTCCTCTGGAATTTCGTGGGCCGCCAGAACGATATCCAGGGATACGGAAACTCAACCGACGGGAACTGGATCACCGGCATCTCGGCTATTGACGAAGCCCGCCTCGGGCCGCAGCAGGGACTTCCTGATGGCGCGGATAATAACAAGGCAAGAAATGCCCTGTACGGATTGCCGTTTATCCTCGGTTTGCTGGGGATCTGGTACCAGTTCAAGAAAGACAATAAAAATGCGACCGTTGTGGGATTCTTATTCCTGCTTACCGGTATCGCCATCGTAATTTACCTGAACCAGAAGCCTTTTGAGCCGCGTGAGCGTGATTATGCATACGCCGGTTCCTTCTATGCCTATTCGATCTGGATCGGCCTTGGCGTGCTTGCGATCTTCGATTTCCTGCAGCGCAAAACCAATCAGGTAACCAGCGCAGTCACTGCTTCGGTGGTATGCCTGCTCGCGGTTCCTGCAATTATGGCCAAAGAAGAGTGGAACGATCACGACCGCTCCGGAAGGACCATTGCACGCGATTTTGCAAGGAATTACCTCGAATCCTGCGCACCGAACGCGATCCTGTTCACCAACGGCGATAACGATACATTCCCGCTCTGGTATGCACAGGAGGTGGAAGGCGTCCGCACCGATGTGCGCGTGATTTGTCTCGAGCTCCTCAATACCGACTGGTGCATCGATCAGCTGGTGCACAAGGCATACGATTCGGATCCGCTGCCGATCTCCTTTACCAAAGAGCAGTATCACCAGGGCGTGAGGGAAGTGGTATTGTTCCACGACCGGAAGATCCAGGGTTACATTCCTGTGAAGGACCTTATCGAGTTCTCGAAAAGCGAAAGGCGTGAAGACAAGCTCGAAATGGCTTCGGGATCGTTCTACAATTATTTCCCTACCAAGAATGTAAGCGTTCCTGTTGACAGTGCTACGGTGGTGAATAACGGTACTGTTCCGAAAGAGCTGGCCGGCCGTATTGTGAAGAGCATCGACTGGACACTCACCGGCAGCTGGGTTCAAAAGAACGACCTGATCATCCTCGACATTCTTGCACATAACAACTGGAAGCGCCCGATCTATTTTGTCGCTACTGCGCCTGCAAGCTCTTACCTGAACCTTGGACCTTATCTGCAGCTCGAAGGCCTTGCTTACCGCCTTGTGCCTGTGAAGCAGAATGAGCAGGAATCGCAGCAGGAGACCAGGATCGCTACGGAGATCATGTACAAGAACATCATGGATGAGAAAAAATTCCAGTGGGGCGGAATGGATAGGCCGGGAATATACCTCGACAACGTATTCGTGCAGACAGGCGCCCTGAACATGCGCAGGCACATGGCAGCCCTTGCAACAGCGCTTGCGGGAGAAGGCAAAAAGGACAAAGCCGTGAAGGTGCTTGATAAGTGTTTGGCGATCACCCCGGAATACAATGTGCCTTACAATGGAGTAATGTTCTCCATCGTGCTCGGATATTACCAGGCCGATGCATTTGAAAAAGGAAGTGCCATTGCTAAAAAAGTGTTTGACAATGCCGCTAAGAATATCGATTACTTCTATTCATTCAAGGGCAGGGAGCGTGCTGAATTCGGAAGCGACCTGGAGAGCGCGCAGCAAACACTGGAGCGTCTTATCTACATCACCGACATGTTCAAGCAAACAGCCCTCAACAAGGAGCTCTCCGCGCGTTACAACGAGATGATGCAGAAATACCAGATGGAACCGGTGTTTCAAAAAGGAAGATAATTAAAAATAACTCACAACATTCGCCTCCGCATTTCCGGGGGCGAATTTGTTTAACACCGGTAAAAATGTACCTCGCGCGCTCTTCATGGCTCATCAGGAAGCTTTATCCAAAAGCTTTATGGAGAGGAAATGCCGCAGAGAAAAAGCTGTACCTCACGTTTGACGACGGCCCGCTTCCTGCGGTTACCACAAACGTGCTGAGCCTGCTGAAGGAAAAAAATGTGAAGGCTACCTTTTTTTGCGTCGGTGAAAATGTGGAGAAGCATCCCGATGTGTTCAGGAAGATCTCGGAAGAAGGGCATGCAACGGGCAACCACTCCTTCAGCCATGTGAACGGCTGGAATACGCATACTGCAGGCTATCTCGAAAACATAGAGCGCTGCAGGCAGGTGATCGGGCAGGAGGGAGGCGGCATGCCTTTGTTCCGTCCGCCTTACGGCAAGCTCAAGCGCTCGCAGTACAGGCAGCTCCAAAAGCTTTACAGTATTGTGATGTGGGATGTGCTGAGCGGCGATTACGATAAGAACACGTCTCCGCAGCAATGCCTCGAAAATGTGACCGGGAATATGCGCAACGGCTCCATCATTGTTTTTCACGACAGCCTGAAAGCCCAGAAAAATATGGAATATGCCTTACCGCGCTTTATCGATGCGGCCTTGGCGGAAGGCTTTTCGTTCGGACTGCTGCGATAATTAAAAATGCTTTTCGATATACGCGATCGCCTCTTCCTGTGTTTTCGCGGAAAAGTTCTTATAGCGCTCATGCACATCAATGATCTCTTCCAGCGCATCCGCAGCGAGCTCCTGGTTTTCCCATTTCTTAAGATCGGCTACAACCCTCTCCAGGCAGCCTTTTTTATAGGCGATCTGTCCGAGTACATGCACCAGCGTATTTCTTACGCGCGCTGTTTTGTCGAACTGCAGCTCACGCAGCAGCGGTAAAATATCCTGCGGGTGCGTTCTTCCGCGCAGTTCAATGCCATGGCAGATCTCCCGCCTGATCTCTTTGTTCTCATGGTGCAGGAACCGCTTCGCGAAAGCGAGCGTGGGAACGGGATTTTTCTCGCCCATTTTTTTGATGGAGCCGATCACGGCGTTGCGGACGATGTGATGCGCATCGAACAATCCTTTTTCCATCAGCTCCGAAATTGCTTCAAAGTGCAGCATGCCGATCTCACCCGCGGCGTTGATAGTGCTTTGACGGACCTTTTCATTTTCCGATAAAAAGAGTTTGTTCAGCAGCGCAAGGATCTTTTCCTGTAATCCTTCATTCGCCTTGTAAATGCGGCCGGTTGCGAGGTACGCCGTTTTGCGGATGTAGGTGTCTTCGTCGGCGAAATAAGCTTCGAGCATGTTCAGCTTCCCTGAGCTGAGCTCGGAAAAAATTTCCCTGTTCATCTGCTCCACGAGCGCGCTGCGCTTTTCCTTACTCAGGTCGTAAAATGCCATTAATTTTTTCTTAAGGGAATATAGGTCTTTTCATTTTCGATCACGATGTGTCCCTGCTCCGCAAGCCCTTTGATGATCTCGAAGAACAATTCTTTAACGAGCACATTGTCGTTCTTCCAGAAATGGTTTACGGCAGCTTTCACCGAATCCTCGATGCGTTCGATCTTGTGAAAGCCCATCCGCCCGATGTAAAAGATCAGCACATCCGATTTCAGCTGCAGGCGTTCATCCGAAAATACGGTTTTCTGCTCCGTTGCCGCCTGCGTGTCGATCCGCTTCACCGCCCAGCCGGAGCCATCGTTGAGTGCGCCGCAGCTGAGCTTCATGTTGTGCTTTTTTTCAACGTAGCGCACCAGCGTTCCCGGAGCGGCTTTGCGCTTCCAGTCCTTTTTCTCGATCAGCACCGCTTCACCCGGCTTTAAATTGATGATGGAATTGAACACATGGGAGCTTCTGCCCTTGCCTTTCAAAGGCAGTTGCTCATACTCTTCGGCGGATAGTTTCTTCATAAACCGGTTGATTTCATGTTTAAAACTATTCAAAACTATGAAAATCCAGGGATTTAAGCTATTAAAAGTGAATTAAGCTTTATATTATCCGGTATAACCAATGTTTCGTTGTTGTTTAACTATTGTTTAAAAGGTATTTAATAAATCCGGTGCGATTTAACGAATGAAAACCATCACCACATACGTTTCCGGTACCGGCAGCTCGCTGGAGCAATAGTACAGCTTGTCCCGCATCGATGCCGGGAACGTGCCGGTAATGAGGAATCCCTGCCCGGTAAAGAACCCCGGAATAATGCAGGAAAGATAGATCGTGGAGGGGCCGTTCCTGACGAGCTCGGCCACCAAGGCTTTACCGATGCCTTTGCGCCTTTGGGAAGCTACAACGCCAAGCGAGCAGAGCTCGGTGCAGTCGGCATGCTTTCTCAGTCGCCCGAAGCCCACGAGCTCCCCATCGCGGAAGGCAGCGGTAAACTGTTCCGGCTGCAGGTCGCGGTCGTCCAGCTCAAATTCGCGGATGTGACCGCAGATCTGTTCAAACTCGTTTCCGGAAGGGGTTCTGAATATTAAATTCAATGGATTAATATATGTATGTGTTTGTCAGTTCGAGTTTTCGCCTTTTTCTGGCGAAAGTATCGAGAACTGCTACTTCTCGATACGCTTCACTTCGTTACGCACTCGAAGTGACGCAGTTTCCGAACTGACATAATACAATTCGGCTCCGTCCAGTTTTACTGAGCAGAGCCGAATTTATAATTTGCGTTTTAACGATTAGTGATGGTGTCCGCCCGGCCCGTGAACGTGCCCGTGTGCGATCTCATCCTCGGTAGCCTCGCGGATATCCAGGATCTCACCTGTGAAATGCAGGTCCTGTCCGGCCAACGGATGGTTAAAGTCCATTTTCACAAATTCGTTGTTGATCTCCAGCACTTGTCCGTACATGCGGTTGCCGTCGTTATCCACCATTGGCAGTGTAACGCCAACCTTTACGTTCTCTTCGTCCAGCTTCCCGTCTTCACCCTGGAATGCCCCGATCGGGATCATTACCACGTGGTCTTCCTGGCGGGTGCCGTAACCGTTTGCCGCATCGATAAAGAAATCGAATGTGTCACCGGTTTTTTTGCCGTTTAAATTTGATTCAAAATCAGGTAACAGGCCACCGGTTCCGAAGATGAATACGAACGGATGTTCTTTGCTTGTTTGTTCTACCTGTTCTCCGGTGCCTTTATTTTTAAGTGTATAATTTACCGAAACCACTTTGTTTTGTCCGACTGTCATTTTAAAATGTTTTAATTTTTACTGATTGCGCGCAAAAGTAAGGCAATCACCTAATTAAACCTCGTAAAATGTGATTTATTTTTCCATTCTGCGCGCCGTTGTTGCGGAAGTTTTAACTTTAAGCCTGAAATAAAACCTGTATGCATTATCCAGACCTGATCCAAAGTAAATTACCCAATGTAGGCACCACCATTTTCACAGTGATGAGCAAGCTGGCCGCCGAGCACAATGCCATCAACCTTTCCCAGGGCTTTCCTGATTTTCATGCCGATGAAGAAATGATCGGGCTTGTGAACAAGCACATGCAGGCGGGAAATAACCAGTATGCGCCAATGCCTGGCTTAATGAGCCTTCGCGAGGTGCTTGCGCAGAAAACGGAAGAGTTATACGGCGCCAAATATGATCCGGAAACCGAGATCACCATCACGGCAGGCGCCACACAGGCCATATTCACTGCCATTTCAGCGATCATCCGCGAGGAGGACGAGGTCATCATCTTCGAGCCGGCTTACGATTGCTACCAGCCTGCCATCGAGCTCAATGGCGGCAAAACCATTTACCTGCAGCTGAAAGCGCCCGGATATGTTATCAGCTGGGAGGAAGTGAAAAAAGTGATCAGCCACCGCACCAAAATGATCATCATCAATACGCCTCATAATCCGACCGGAAGTATTATGTCGGCAGAAGACATGAAGCAGCTCGAAAAGCTTGTCGCGGGAACAGGCATCGTGATCATCAGCGATGAGGTGTATGAGCATATTATTTTCGACGGGAAGCCGCACCAGAGCGTAGCGCGTTTTCCGAAGCTTGCGGAGCGCAGCTTTATCATTTCCTCTTTCGGGAAAACATACCACACCACCGGTTGGAAAATGGGTTACTGCGTGGCGCCTAAGAACCTGATGGCGGAATTCCGGAAGGTACACCAGTTCCTCGTGTTTGCCTGCAATACGCCCATTCAGCATGCGCTCGCGGAATACCTGCAAAAAAGGGAGAATTACCTGCAGCTCGGGAAATTTTACCAGGACAAGCGCGATTATTTTACGAAGGCGATCCGCAATTCCAAATTCTCGTTCACACCCGCAGCCGGAACGTATTTCCAGCTGCTCAGCTATAAAAAGATCAGCAAGGAAAAGGATACTGAATTTGCTACGCGCTTAACAAAGGAATTCGGGCTGGCCTCTATTCCCGTTTCTGCTTTTTATCATGAGCGCACCGATCACAATGTATTGCGTTTTTGCTTTGCGAAGAAGGAAGAGACGCTCGACAAGGCGATCGCGATCATCAATAAGATATAGTTCATGCAAAACCTCAGCATCACCCTCATACAATCAAATCTTCACTGGGAAAACATTGAAGAGAACCTCGCCATGTTCTCCAAAAAGATCGCTGCCATTTCCGGCGAAACCGACCTGGTGATCCTCCCGGAAATGTTCACAACCGGCTTCAGCATGCAGCCGGAACGCTTTGCAGAGCCGCTGAATGGAAGAACAGTGAGCTGGATGAAGGAGGAGGCACAGAGAAAGAATTGCGTGATCACAGGCAGCATCATCTGTGAAGAGAACGGAAAGCATTACAACCGCCTTGTATGGATGCGTGCAGATGGAACATATTCTTTTTACGACAAGCGTCACCTTTTCAGCATGGGCGATGAGAACAATCATTACACTCCCGGAACGAAAAAAATAATTGAAGAGATCAAAGGCTGGAGGATCTGTCCGCTCGTATGCTACGACCTGCGCTTCCCCGTGTGGAGCCGCAACACGGAGAAGTATGATGTGCTGATCTATGTAGCCAACTGGCCCGAAAGAAGGTCGCATCCCTGGAAAACATTATTGCTTGCGCGCGCCATCGAGAACCAGTGTTATGTTGCCGGGCTCAACCGGGTTGGCAACGATGGCAATGGGATCTATCATTCCGGCGATTCGGCCCTTATTAACTTCAGGGGCGAGATCATCAGCAGCATTCCCGCACATGAGGATGCCACCGAAACAATTTCTTTAAGCCATGATGAGCTGGAAGAGTTCAGGAAAGGATTTCCTGCCTTTAAGGATGCCGACCGCTTCGAAATAAAGCTTTAACGTGCCGGCGAAATGATACTTAAGAGTTGGCCGGACACTTTTTGCAGCGCTTCTCCGTCTTGAATTTTTTGCAGCACTTCTTCTTTTTTTTCAGCTCGATCACCTGCGGATAAAATCCCCACAGTCCGTTCGGCTGCTCGGTAATTGCGGGTGATATGTAAAATGGCTGCTGCATCGCTTTTATTGATACAACAAATGTACCCGGACTGATGCGGGTCTGCAATACCTATAATGGGGTATTTTTCAATAAGCTATCGTATCTCGCTCTCGCCAGATTATTTTGCCATTTTCCAAATCGAAGTTTTTTGTGTCGTTTGTGCCTCGCATAAAATACCCACGTGCAGTCCCCATTCCTGGCGTAACCGTAACAATACTCTCCTGGACATGGTGTAATTTATATTTTGAATCAAACACTTCCGGCTTAATCACAATGTTCGACATGCCGAGACTCTGCCGCACACTTGGATAAACCAGGGCCTCGATTCGCCCATCTTCAAAATCGAACAGCAGTCTATTTGCAAACCATGCGCTTAACATATAATCGGGGCTATTGCCGTAATCAACATCCTTTGCAAAGCATTCAGTTGCAAACATGATTACTTCCTCGATTAATTTTTGGCGGTCTTCGGGATGCTCACGCAGCGCCCTTTCATATCCAGACAAATAACGGAGTGATAATTCGTTGTGACTTTCACCACCATTGCCAGAAGTGAGCATAAATATGGGTGTAATGACAAGATCCTTGTCATCGTGCAAGATCCAGGTTGATGTGGTGATTCTGTCACCAACCTTGGGTCTCATTTCCGACATTGCTGTAATAGGGTCGAAAGTGGCGTATAGCATACTCTGACCAACATAATTAGCTCGACCATTTCTTTTGACGGCTGCTGCGGGAGGATACTTCAGGAATTTAATGTCCTGTATCCGCTCATTATTGTTATCAGGCAAGTACTTATTGATTGTAACCCGCTGAATCTTTGGAAAACCAGTAGTGAATATCGGACTTGAAATAAAAGTAATCACCTGGTGAAGAGTTTGCTTCAAGTGTTCCGCCAAAAGCTCGTCTATACTTCCTTTTCTAAGTAATGGCCTTAAAGCATTGAGGCGGGCTCTCCAGTGTTCTAACTCTGTCATTATCAGTATTTATAGCAAAGATAAGTCTAAGTAGAAATTTCTTGCAGAAAAGTTAAAAATAGTTTATTTTTCAGGTATCATCCCTCGATGATTTTATACCTACACCCTTGTTGCAGACGGCAAGATCATTGAAACAAAAAGAATGGTTAAGCAATAAAGAAGCTTCCTTTTAATGAAAATCCCCGCAGCTGTTGCGGGGATTTTTTATTTATGTGCTACATATAATAGCAAATTATCAACATCGCTCTTTAACCGCTCCAATTTTCTTAATTTTACGCTAAGAACACAACGATACTTTAATTAACTGAATTCTGTGATTTGTAACTGGCGAAAAACGTATGGAAAAAAGGTGGGTAGTAAAGCCGGGTGCCGATGAAGCAATTGTAAGCAGCCTGGCAAAAGAGCTTGGTATTGATAAAGTGCTGGCCAACCTGCTGGTGCAGCGCGGCATTCACACATTCGACGAGGCGAAGAAGTTTTTCCGTCCGTCCCTGTCCGACCTGCACGACCCTTTTTTAATGAAGGATATGGACAAGGCCATCGCTCGCCTCGAGCATGCAATAAAGAACAACGAGAAGATCCTTGTGTACGGCGATTACGATGTGGACGGCACCACCGCCGTTTCGCTCGTGTATACCTTCCTGAAAAATCACCATTCCGCCATCGATTTTTACATCCCCGACCGATATACCGAAGGATACGGCATTTCCTTCATGGGGATCGACTTTGCCAAAGAGAATGATTTCAGCCTCATCATTGCGCTCGATTGCGGGATCAAAGCCATCGACAAAGTAGCGTATGCGAAGGAGCGGGGCATCGATTTTATCATCTGCGATCACCACCGCCCGGGAGATACCCTGCCGGATGCAGTGGCAGTGCTTGATCCGAAGCGGAGCGATTGCAGCTATCCCTTTGATGAGCTTTGCGGCTGCGGGGTTGGATTCAAGCTGGTGCAGGCCTATTCGCTCCGCAACAACATTCCCTTTTCGGAGCTGGAGCAGTATTTAGACCTTACCGCGATCTCCATCGCCTCCGATCTTGTGCCGATCGTGGGAGAGAACCGTATCCTCTGCTATTTCGGGCTGCAGCAGATCAACAAGGCGCCGCGTAAAGGAATCAAAGCCATCCTCGAATTGGCGAACATAAAAAAGGAAGTGACCATCAACGAGCTTGTGTTTACCATCGGCCCACGCATCAATGCCGCGGGCAGACTGGAAACCGGGCGCAATGCCGTCGACCTGCTCATCTGCGACGACCATGCCGGCGCTGCCGAGAACGGCCGGAACATCAATATCACCAACACCGAAAGAAGAAGCATCGACGTAACCATTACACAACACGCGCTGAGCATGATCGAAGGGAACCTCGAGCTCACCACGCGCAAAAGCACCGTGCTGTTCCATTCCGAATGGCACAAAGGCGTTGTGGGAATTGTGGCGTCCCGCCTCATCGAAAAATATTACCGCCCCACCATCATCCTCACCGAATCAAACGGCAAGGCTACAGGCTCTGCGCGCAGCGTGAAGGATTTTGATGTGTACGATGCCATCGAGGCCTGCAGCGACCTGCTGGAGCAGTTCGGCGGACACAAATACGCGGCGGGATTAACGCTGAAGCTGGAAAATCTTGCCGCCTTCCAGCAGAAGTTCGAGGAAGTGGTAAGCGCCACCATCCAGGACCACATGCTGGTGCCCGAGATCGAGATCGACGAGGAGATCCGCCTCAGCGACATCACCCCGAAGTTCTTCCGCATCCTCAACCAGTTCTCGCCTTTCGGCCCCGGCAATATGGCGCCTGTGTTCATGACGAAGGACCTCGTTGATAAAGGAACGGTGCGCATTGTAGGGAATAACCACCTCAAAATGGACATCGTTCCGAACGGACAGGAAGAGCCCTGTTTTCCTTCCATCGCTTTCTCACAGGCGAAGCATTTTGACGATGTGCTGCGTAAAAAGCCCTTTAGCGCCTGCTATGCCATCGAGGAGAATGTATTTAACGGAAGTGTATCCCTCCAGTTGAATGTGAAAGATATGAAGCTCGAATAGCTTTATTTATTGCGAAAAAAAGCGGATATTTGAAGCTGATCATTACACACTTCCGAATACAGTCCCGGTTTTTTTTGATCTCAAACTTTTATCACTGCTTTTATGAAATTATTTCGCTTCCCCCTGCGTTCCGCATTATTGTTCCTGCTCATCGCCTGCACCCAGCTTTCTGCGAGGTCGCAAACGGGCGCTTATCCCTCGCTGTTATGGGAGATCTCCGGCAACGGCCTGTCAAAGCCTTCTTACCTGTACGGCACCATGCACGTGAGCAAAAAAGTGGCATTCCACCTGAGCGACGCCTTTTTTGAAGGCCTCAAAAGCGCAGAGGTGGTTGCGCTTGAAACAAATCCGGAAACATGGCTTTCGGAGATCATGTCGGAAGGCATGTCGATGATGAACAGGAATTACCTGAACGGCTATTTCATGGGGAACAACAATAACGGCTTTTATGAAAAGGCATTCGACTTTACCGTTCCACGCAACAAATTCATCAAGGGACAGATCGCCCGTGAGCCCGAAAATGTGAACAGCCTGCTGTATCGCTTCAATGGCGGTTATTCCGAAAACTTCGAGGAGCAAACCTATCTCGACCTGTTCATTTTCCAGGCAGCGAAAAAATCGAACCGGAAAGTGGTGGCGCTCGAGGATTTTAAAACAAGCATGGAAATGCTCGTGAAGGCTTCTATGCCCGATGAGGACGGCGTGCCCAGGCAGCGCAGCATATCTTCATACGCCATGGGTGATAAAATAGAGGATGCCTACAGGAATGGCGACCTCGATGCGCTGGATTCGCTCAATAAGCTCTCGTACCAGTCGAAGAACTTTGAAAAATACATGCTTATCGAGCGCAATGTGATCATGGCCAACCACATGGATTCGCTCATGAAGATAAAAACGCTGTTCACTGCTATCGGCGCGGCACACCTTCCCGGCAACGCAGGCGTGATCAGCCTTCTCAGGAAAATGGGCTATACGGTAAAGCCCGTGATGAGCAGCGTTTCGAAAAAGAGCATCAAGGAAATGGGCCGCTTCGAGAACGAGCATACGCCTTTAACATATCAAACGGTCACGGCAACCGATTCGTCCTTCCACGTGGAAGCTCCCGGAAAGCTTTTCGCTATGGCGGGTTTCGACCAGATGGATTCCTATCTCTATACCGACATGGTGAACGGCTCGTACTACATGGTGAAGCGCATCCGCAATTACGGGTTGCTCATGGAGCAGGACGAAGCATTCCAGGTGCGGAGGATCGACAGCCTTCTCTATGAAAGCATCCCGGGCAAGATCCTGAAGAAAGAAGCGATCGTAGCGAACAACGGCGATCCCGGCTTCGAGATCACCAACAGGACCAGGAGAGGCGACCTGCAGCGGTACCGCATTTTTGTTTCCAATCAATACATTTCCATCTTTAAGGTGGCCGGTACAGGCGACTATGTAAAAAGCCCGGAGATCGACCGCTTTTTTAAATCCATAACATTTAAGGAAAAGTCGAAAAACAGCAACTGGGTGGCCTATGCACCGGCATCCGGCGGCTATGAGCTTTCGCTTCCTGCGAATTATGCGGTTGAAAAACCGGCAGCTGCGGGCTACCAGCAGGAACGTGTCACTGCCGGCGAAGGCTATAATTTTTACATGTTCACGCGCTCGCTTCTCAACGATTATTACTACATAGAAGAAGATACCTTCGAGCTTTCACAGCTTTCAAACGAGTTCTGCAAATCGCTCGGGTACGAGCTGCAGGATAAAAAAACAGGCACTTATCTTTCCTATCCGAGTGTGGATGTGACCGCAAAGAAAAAAAGCAGCGGCGCATACCTTCATTTCCGGATTGTGATGAAAGGCCCCGAATACTTTTTGCTGGCCCGCAGCTCCAACGAAAAGCAAAGCCCGCTTCCGTTCTTCAATTCCCTTAAGTTTAAGGCGTTTAAGCACGATTCGATGGCAACATACAAGGATACCTCGTTTTATTACAGCGTGACCACCGATTATAAGGAACGGCAGAAATCGGTACTCGAAGGCCTCGCCAACCCGATGCGCTATGCCTCACTGAGGCCTGCGGCCTATGCAAGCTGGAACCGCAGCCAAACGGTTGAATCGCCGGGAACTTCCGAATCCGTAGAGGTGAACCTGATGAAATGCAACGATTACCGCATGGATAAATCCTCGGATGCGTTCTGGAAAACCCGTACCGATTACTATCTTGAAAGTACTTCCCTGCACATCCGGGAAAAGAAAAGGTTCGAAAAGAACGGCCTGCAGGGCCTCGATCTCATTCTCAGCGATACCAACTCGTTCAGGCAGATCAAAACACGGATGCTGCTCAAGAGCGGATTGCTGTACACCCTTCAAACCACGATCGATTCCGTTTCGGGGCCAAGTCCGTGGATCACCACATTCTACGATACATTTACGCCTGCCGACACGGTGATCGGAAGATCCATCTTCGAGGATAAAACGGCGGAGTTCCTGGAAAATGCCGTTTCAAAGGACAGCGCCACGCGTGAAAAAGTGAATGCGCTCGCCTCCAGCATTGTATTTGAAGACAAGCATGCGCCAATGCTGATCAAATTTATCGGCGGACCGGGTTTCAGCAATGTATCCTCCGATGTGAAGGTCACCTTGCTCGGGGAGCTTGGAAGCCTTAAAGATCCGGCTATTGCAGGCTTCCTGAAAAACGAGTACCAGAAGTACACCGATTCCGCTTCGCTGCAGTTGGCTATACTCCGCGCGCTTGCAAGTCAAAGAACGGAAGCCGCAACAAAAGCCTTTATGCTGTCGCTTGCCGGCGACAGTCCGCTGTCGAACAACGAATACGCGATAACAGGCATTTTCAGTCCTTTTTATGACACGCTTAAGCTCGCACGCACACTCTTTCCGCAGCTGCTCGACATTGCGCGTTATCCCGAATATAAAGCCGGCATTTACAGCCTGATGAGCGTGTTGCTCGATTCGTCGATGATCTCGCCGAAGCTTTACGAAACATCCCGGAAAGACATGCTCCGCCAGGCCAGTGAGGAGCTGAAGCGGCAGTTCACCCAGGAAGAGAACAGCCAGAACAACAGCAGCAACGGCGGCAGCAACATTGATTACGGCAATTACAACCCCGGCGATTCCGAGTATGAAAAGGCGGCGATGGACGCGCTGTTCGCCGCAGCGGCTGCAGAGGAGGCCGCAAGGAGCGCGGGTTATAATGTTTCGGTGAATTCGTTGCTGGTGGATTACTGCAACCTGCTCGCACCATCGTATGCCGACCCTTCGGTGAAAGCCTTTTTCAGCAAGGCCATGAAAACAAAGAGCGATGAGTTCAGGCTTTCGCTCATCGGCATCCTGCTGAAAAATAAACAGGATGTGCCGGATACCATGATCAATAACCTTGCGAAGGATCTTAAAACAAGGGTCGGGATCTACACAACATTAAAGAATATCGGTCAGCTCAACAGGATGAGCCCGGAGTACCGCAGCCAGCAGGAGCTCGTGAAAGCGAAGCTTTTCGGCGATACGAATATTCCTTCCGATAGCATCCGCTTTATCGGATCCCGTTATATCCAGGGCAAAGAGCAATCGGGATACGTGTATTTTTACCGCTCGGCAAATAAGGACGGCAGCCGCGTGAAGCTGAATTTTCTTGCGTACCAGCCGAAAGACAGCACCATGTTCGAGCGCAGAAGCAACGTGAGCTCGAAGATCATTTACGCCAATGACGACATCGATAAGGAAGTAAATGAGATCTGCTATGAGCTGAGCATGAACGGAAGAAAAAGAGTGAAGACCTCGTACTGGAATTCGTACGATGATTACTCCTACGAAGACGATTATTAACCAGGCACCGTCCTGCTGTTCATGTGTATATAAGGACATGAAAATGGGTGAAAACACCCATTTTTAGCCTGCTGTTTTGAGGGGATTCGTATATTCAATAGCTTAGCTATGATATAATTATACTAACCCTTAAAACAAAATCCCCATGAAAAAGATCACTGCAGTATTATCAGTTCTGTGCATGTTGCTGTTCTTAACAACCGCCAAAGCGCAGTCGAACGACAATTCACTCGAAGGCAGGGCCCGCGGTGCGGCGCACGAATGTCTTCAGCCTTATCACAACGGTACGTATGAGATCACATCCTCCACCGATCCTGTGAGCATCTGCTTCGTGCAGGGCTTCATCTACAGGGTATCTTTTTATGCCGGCCCTAAGTGCAACGGACAGGGACCTTGCCCTGCATTCCCTACAAGGCTTGTGGCAACAGTTGATTTCGGCTGCGAAGGCGAGATCCTCGCGGTGACCTGCTATTAAATCCAAAACCATGGTTATTGAATAAAGGGATAAGGAAACTTATCCCTTTTTTTTTAGGGTATCACCAGCCTTGCCCTGCCTATGCGTCCGTCTGCGGATTGTTTGATCAGCAGGTAAATGCCCGAAGGGATCTCTTCCAGCGGCAATGTGAAATAGCTTCCCGGGATGAGCTCGTACTTTGTGCTCCTGTATAATTTTCCCGTAAAGTCGTAAAGCCTGAATTGCGCGTATTCAAAATCCGAAGCGGAGTCGCTTTGTATGTTCACATAGCTGTTAGCGGGATTCGGATAAATGAACAGGCTGTAAACAGTATTGTCTTCGATCCTGCAGTCGTGGTCCCAGCCCTCCATCTGCTCCGATGCCCATTCGCGCTGCGACTGGATAAAAGGATAAATGCCCGGGTAATTGATCCTCAGCACATATCCCGAATGGGTAAGCGAAACCGCATCCTGGTTGTAATCGGTGAGCGAACGCTCGAATGAGCCGTAGGTGTTGTATTTGTTCGGATCGGTTTTATAGGCTTCATCCACGAGGTTATGCTGATCAAGGATATATTTTCCAAGGTGATGCAGCGTAAAATTCGTCTGGATCAATTCGCAGGCATAATCGAGGTATTCGTTGCGGTATTCTTCAAATTCAAAAATGCGCTTCAGCAAAGGGCGCTCATCAAATTTGTTGCTGGGCACCAGGTAGCCGTCGAGCAGGGAAGTAAGGCCGCCTATAATTTTTATATCCTGGAATGTTTCGTTCAGGTCCCAGGGGATCCAGCGGATCTTTCCATCGGGATGCTCATACAGGTAAAAATTATTACCGCCGCCCCAATAGCTGTCCCAGCTCCTGATGCACTTTTCAATCGCCAGCACCTTCAGGTAGGAGTGAACATCAAATGCGCTTTCCAGCTTTTGCCTGAAATCATCGGAATGGTCGTTGTTGAGCAGGTCGATAAAGCTGATCAGCTTCGACCAGTCGTCCGTGCTTTCATTCGTTGTCAGCTTCAGGCCCTGCTCTTGGTACCCCGCCGGATCAGGCCCCAGCCAGTTCAGCGGAACGCCGGCGCCCCTGTCTGTTTTGTAGAGGTTGCCATCGTTATCGCTGCTGCCGAACCGGAACTTAAGAAATGTTTTATCCACGTTCTCGATCACCACATACAACCCGATGTATTCCCCGTTGATCCACACTTTTGCGTAGGCTGTTCTCGGCGCTGCCAGTCCGGCATCCCGGAAAAGCTTGAGCGAAACGGCATCGTGCACCAGCGAGGGATCGTTGGTGAAATTATTGAGATTGATCTTTTTTAAGCCGTCGAGCTCCTGGTTGCTGAATTCATCAAAGGATATTTTTAAGGGCTTTTTCCTGCCGAAGTTGGTCAGTGTGTTAGACGCATTTCCTTTTTCACGAAAGCCGCAGTTTGTGAGTGTGATCCCATCCCAGGTAACATCGCATGTATGGTATCGTTCAGGATAAAGCGAAGGGTTGGCGAAATTTTGTGCGAAATCATGCTGGAGCGTATCAAACCAGTTGCTCCCGAGATCTGTCTGTATGGTAAGGTTGTGCAGAACGGAATCGTTGAATACCAGCGCACCTGTTTGAGCGGCAGCGCCCAGGCTGAGGAAAAAGAAAATATGTGGGAGTAGCTTTTTCACCTGCGTGGCAACCGGTGTTCCCGGTTAAGGGTTTCATAATATCGTTTAAAGTTCCGTTTCATGAAATGGAGTCCGACCGTGAGGTTAACCCCGGCCTGGCTGTTCTTGTTACCGAGGTTGAACTGCAATCCGAACTTCGCATGAATTCGCAGTTGTTGGCTGAGCCTCCGCTCATAACCTGTGAAGGGCTCCAGCGTGAGCTGCGGACCGTTGTTGAATTTTGCATTCATCAGGTTTATCTCTGCGCCGGTAAAAAAGGCATTTTTGCGGATGTAGCTGCTTTGCCCGAGGTAATGCTGCCAGCCGAAGCCGTATTTGGTAACGGGATAAGGCCTTCCGGGGATGTGCTCGAGGTGGAAATAATACAGGTTGGTCCCTCTCAGGGCTAAACCGGCCTTCAGCTGGAAGCCGATGCTTTCCGCCGCTTCGGGCGTATTGCGGAACACCGAAAAATAAGGGGCTTTGTAATAGCCGAGGTTTCCGCCCAGCCAGAAGGTCTTCAGCTTTTTTCCCTGCACAGTATCAATGGCGGTCCATGGAATAATGCGGATGGACTCATCGATTTGCTTTAGCTTGATGATGGAAGAGTCGCACTTGAGAATAGTTCCGGTGTGTGAGTTGCCGTCTTTCAGCACCACCTCATCCGTAAGCAGCTTTCTGTAGTTCATGCAGCCGCTTAGCGCGGAAGCCGATAAAAAAAACAGGAGGTAATATTTGAAGCGATGTATCATGTCAGCTCAGCTAAAATACGGCAAGAATATAAAACAACTGCTTACTTCACCACAATTCTTCCCAGCAGGGCATTGAACACTTTCTTTGCTTCCAGCAGCTGTTGCTGCGTTTGCATGAGCGTGAGCATTTCCTCTTCCGGCGGATTTTCCTTCAGGCGTTTCTGGATATCCTGGATCATGATCTCGAGCTTGCGTGCTTTCAGCGCATAGATCGCATTGTAAATGCTTTTCTTCAGCACATCCTCTTCAAAGGTAATGAAGATGTCGTGCTGCTCCCAGTTCGACAAATGATAAGGCGAGCTGAGCAGGTCCACGGTGAGTGAGCAGATCGCGATGTTCTCGTGGTTGATGAAATGCTTCTGGCTCGGGATCACCTGGTAGATATCGAGGCTGTGAATGAATTCGTTCAGCACACTGTTGTACACTAAATTTTCGAGCACAATATTGTCGTTGCGGATCTCGTGCAGGATCAGCTCCGCCACGGTGATTTCCGCTTCGGTCGGATTTCCTTCCTCATCCTCTCCCGGCACTTTTATGATCCTGTCGCCGTAATTGATCATGATGCGGATGATGTCGCGCTCCTGGTATTCGGCGCTGGCAGCCTCGTTCTCCTTCTTCGTCTCAATTACCGGCTCTTCGGTATAGTCGGGCGGATAGTTGTTATTGTCTTTCGACTGCGCAGGGTTATTCGTATTCTGCTTTTCATTGAAGCGTTTGCTCCGGATCTTATTGAGCTCGCTCAGGAGGATCTGCTCATCCACTTCCATGATGCGGCTGCACTCGCGGATGTATACCGAGCGGTAGATCGCATCCGGGATCAGTGCAATGCTTTTCACGATGCTTACGATGGCTTCGGCCTTTTTCAGTGGATCGTGCTGCGAGTCTTTTGTAAGGATCTCCGCCTTGTAGGCGATGAAGGTTTGGGCTTTGTCCTTGATGAATGTTTTCAGCTCTTCCGTGCTCACTTTCTTCGAGTACGAATCAGGATCATCTCCGTCGGGAAACAAAAGCACTTTCACATTCATGCCTTCCTCGAGCAGCAGGTCGATGCTCTTGATGGTGGCATCTATCCCGGCTTTATCGCCGTCGAAGGAAATGGTGATGTCGTTGGTAAGGCGCTGGATCTCCTTGATGTGTCCCGCCGTTAATGCCGTTCCGCTGCTGGCTACCACGTTCTCCACACCGGCCTGGTGCAGGGAGATCACATCGAGATAGCCTTCCACCAGGAAGCAGAATTTCTCTCTTGCGATCGCCGTTTTTGATTGATACAGCCCGTACAGCACATCGCTTTTGTGATAGATCTCCGTTTCCGGCGAGTTCACATATTTCGATGTTTTTTTATCGGTGCGGAGGGTTCTTCCGCCAAAGGCGATCACCCTTCCGCTCTTGTTGTGGATCGGGAACATTACGCGTCCCCAGAAGCGGTCAACATACCGTGCCTCCGGCGGCGGCGCATTCGGATTAGGCGTTGTGCCCGGCTCCGGATCATTCCTGTATTCGATGGTAAGCCCGCTTTTTACAAGGTATTCAATTTTATACCCGGTGGCAATGGCGATGTCGGTGAATGCCGTGCGGTGATTGATGCTGTAGCCGAGCTGGAAGCGCTTGATGATGTCCTCGCGCAAGCCGCGCTCCTTGAAATAACCGAGCCCCACGGATTTGCCCTCATCGGTATTGTACAGGTTTTCCGAAAAATGCTTTTGTGCGAAGGAGGAAACAACGAAGAGGCTTTCTTTTGCGCTCTGGAACTGGCTTTCTTCGGGCGTCAGCTCTTTTTCTACGATCTCAATGTTGTATTTTTTGGCGAGCGCACGCAATGCCTCCGGATACGAAAGCTTTTCCAGCTCCATGATAAAGTTCACGGCATGGCCGCCTTTTCCGCAGCCGAAGCACTTGTAAATGCCCTTTACCGGTGACACATAGAAAGAGGGCGTCTTCTCATTGTGGAATGGACAGCAGCCGATCAGGTTAACGCCGCGCTTTTTCAATGAAACATGGTCGGCGACCACCTCTTCGATACGAACGGCATCAAAAATCTTGTCTATGTCTTCTTTCTTTATCAAGGGGATTTTTTAAGGAATGCTAATTTACGAAAAATAGGGCTTGGAGAAGCGGGATTTTTTCAGAAAAGGAAGGGCACCCGAACTGGCACCGCGCGGCAATTCAGGCATTAGTTAATAAGAGATCAGTGGATCTGTGGCTTTGAATGCGCGTTACTTTCCGTTCAGCCTCGCCATTGCGCGCAGGCTTTCTTCGTTGTTGGGGTTGAGCTTCAGCGACTTTTTATAATAAGCGCGCGCCTGCTCTTTCTGTCCCATCATGCGGTAAGCTTCGCCAAGGCCGTGGCAAACCGACCAGGAATCGGGGTAACGGGATTCATTCAGCTTGAACATCTTGAATGCATCCTCGGTTTTTTTCGCCTTCAGCAGCTGGTAGGCAATATCATTGTAATGATTGTCGCTGCTCGGGTAATGATATTCATAAGGGGCAAGGCCGCTTAATTCCGTTTGTACGGCTTTCACTTTCGTGATGAAATAATCGAACGGGATCACGCCTTCCACGAGGTCGTTCTCGTATTCCGCGATGCAGTTGCCCAAATAGCTGCATGCATCGTAGGGTGCGCATTTGCACTGTGCATACGAATTGTACATGCGGTCGCCATCGATCAGGTAGATCGAATCGGAAGGCATAACGATCGCGTCGAAGTTGGTGAATGCCGCAAGTACAAGCTGTGAGTAATTCTGCGATGAGTTTTTGAACCCGCCGTAAGTGGTTTGCCAAACCTGCTGGATCAGCTGCATTCCGCCTTCAGTAGGATTGATCTTCCTGATCACGCCGGCAACATTTCCCGCACCCGCATGGTAGCAATGCATTACCAGCAGCCGGAACCAAAGATCGGTTTCATTGTATGCAACATGCGCGCTGTCGAGCATCGCCCTCGTGTACGGGATGCAGATGCGGCTCAGCAGGCGGGATGCGCCATACGCAGCGCGCTCGATATCGGTGCGCTCATCAACCGTTTTGTTCACTTTTAAGCCCTGGGCGCGTGCTACCGATTTCATCAGCTGGAAAGGGCCGTTAGCGCCAACACATGATTTTGTATTGCTTTTTCCCGGGCTTTCGATCAGCAGGATCGCCTGCGCATACCACGGATCCACGCCGTTTGCACGGAATACCTCGATCGAGCGGCTGATGGTAGGCATCACCTTTTTGAATTCGTAAAAATCTTTTTTGCCTGTGGTCACCAGCAGGGAAATGCTGTCGGGAATACCGTTGTATTTGCGCACGCTGTCCTTATACAGGCTTTTCTGTACATCGCTTAATTTGTTCCACTGCTTGATATACACCTTGTCGAGCACCTGGCGCGTGCTTCCTACATTCACCACCGCCGAATCGGGAGGCAGGTTCATGATCTGCTGCCAGAAACGCGCCTGCGGCAGCTCGTGCCAGCCTTCGCGGAACAGCACCTCGTCGTTCATGAAGGTCATCGGTGCCACGGAATTGTAGCCTACCACATAACGCGCGATAGTGCTCACCTGTGATCTACCCTGTAAGGAAATAATGCTGAAAGCCGCTGTAAAAAGGGCTGCCAGGAATGCGGAAGATATGATGGAATGTTTTTTCAATGCCTGGGAATTTATTTAAAAATAAAGGTAACTCACTAAAATTAAGATTTACAGGGGACGATCGCAAACTTTTTAACAAACGTTTTCAACAATCACTTATTGTAACGCTGAATCCCCGATTAGGTTTCAGCGCTGCGTAAATTAGCGGCGATTATTTTCCAACAGCCGGCTTTATCAGGATGGAAGCCGAAAACATCGGTCAATACTGGGCTTTCGGCGACAAACAGGCAAAGCGGTTTTTTTAAAATTTATTTCCTTACTTTTGTCCGCGTAATTTAAAACAGGTACAATGGCAACAGACAGATTTGAAGCTCACGATTATTATTTAATGGACGAGCTCTTAACCGATGAACATAAACTGATCCGTGAAACAGCGCGTGCATGGGTGAAAAAAGAAGTTTCCCCGATCGTGGAAGAAGCTTGTCAGTCAACGAAATTTCCAAAGCAATGGATCAAAGGCTTAGCCGAGATCGGCGCTTTCGGTCCTTATATTCCCGCTGAATACGGCGGCCCCGGCCTCGACCAGATCTCCTACGGGATCATCATGCAGGAGCTGGAGCGCGGCGACAGCGGACTGCGTTCAACTGCATCCGTGCAAAGCTCGCTGGTGATGTACCCGATCTTTACTTACGGAACAGAAGAGCAGAAGCGCAAATACCTTCCGAAGCTGGCTGCAGGCGAAATGATGGGCTGCTTCGGCCTTACCGAGCCTGATCACGGTTCAAATCCTTCGGGAATGATCACCAACATTAAGGACAAAGGCGATCATTACCTGCTGAATGGCGCTAAAATGTGGATCTCCAACGCTCCTTTCGCCGATATCGCGGTGGTTTGGGCAAAGGATGAGGCAGGCGATATTCGCGGACTCGTGGTTGAAAGAGGCATGGAAGGCTTTACAACGCCGGAAACACACGGAAAATGGAGCCTTCGCGCAAGCGCAACAGGTGAGCTGGTGTTTGCAAATGTAAAAGTTCCGAAAGAAAATATTTTCCCGACCATCAAAGGATTGAAAGGTCCGCTGGGCTGCCTCAACAGCGCCCGCTACGGAATTGCCTGGGGTGCGATAGGCGCTGCAATGGATTGTTACGATTCGGCTTTGCGTTATTCCAAGGAACGTATCCAGTTCGGTAAGCCGATCGGCGGATTCCAGCTCACGCAAAAGAAGCTGGCGGAAATGATCACGGAGATCACCAAAGCGCAAATGCTTACCTGGAGATTAGGCGTGCTGAAAAATGAGCACCGTGCCACACCGGCGCAGATCTCGATGGCAAAGCGCAACAATGTGAACATGGCATTGCAGATCGCGCGTGAAGCTCGCCAGATCCATGGCGGAATGGGCATCACCGGCGAATACCCGATCATGCGCCACATGATGAACCTCGAATCGGTAATTACTTATGAAGGCACACACGATATCCACCTCCTGATCACCGGGATGGATGTGACCGGCATCAGTGCATTCCAGTAGATCTTAAGAAGATAATGTGAAAAGAGCGTCCTCCGGGGCGCTTTTTTTATGGCCTTATTGGAATACCGACCCGATTCGGGCAATTCCTTCTTCCGATTCCGCCGCGATTCGATTTTCATCTGTGTGGTATTATTCCTGCGATTCTGTTTTATCAGCATCCCGATTCCGGAAATGCCTTGTCCTGATTCCCCGGCGATTCAAGTTGGTCGTTTTAGCATACGTTGTAACTGCTCCGGAGGAGCACATTATTCATAGCAAAATTCAATGCAACAACCACAGGGCTCCGGAGGAGCGACCTGTTTATAACATCAGTACCCCCCCTGCGATTCCACATCCGATTCCGCCGCGATTCAAGCTTCACCGTTTAGCATACGCCATAACATGCTCCGGAGGAGCACATTATTCATAGCAAAATTCAATGTAACAACCACAGAGCTCCGGAGGAGCGAATTATCAATAAAAACAACGGTAGCTTCCATCAGCCGATTCGCGCCTATTCATCATCCGATTCCGAATCGTTGCCCTTACGTGACCGTTTCCATGATGATCAGCAGCGAGGAAACCGAAACGATCACCCACAGGAGAATCCCCTGGAAAAAAGGCTTAAAGCCCACCGAGCGTAAGGTTTCTTTTGAAAGATCGGAGCCGATCAGGAAAAGCGTGACGATGATCCCTTTTTTCGCGATGAAGGTGATGACATCGGACACCGGGGCAATGCCCGGAACATAGCTGTTAATAAGCATGGCCACCAGGAAGAGAAGAATAAAATACGGGATGCTCACCTTTGCCTCCCTGTTTTTAAATGCCATCGCGGAAAGGAAAACCACCGGGATGATCCACAAAGCCCGGGCAAGCTTCACCGTAGTGGCGATCTGCATCGCCTCCGCGCCGTATTTGCCGGAAGCGCCTACCACGGAGCTTGTATCATGAATGGCGATTGCCGCCCAGATGCCGAACTGTGATTGCGAGAGGTGAAAAAAATGTCCGATCACCGGGAACACGAACAGGGAAACAGCATTCAGGATAAACACCGTTCCGAGCGCCACGGAGATCTGGTTTTGTTCTGCTTTTATCACCGGCGCCACCGCAGCAATTGCGCTGCCGCCGCAAATAGCCGTTCCGCAGGAAATGAGGTGGGAGGTTTTGGATTCGATCCGGAGCCATTTGCTGATGAGGTAGCCCAGCAGCAGGGTGCCGGCGATGGTAACAACGGTGAAGATGAATCCTTTCGAGCCCGCTTCCAGTGCTTTATCGGCATGGATGCCGAAGCCGAGCCCTACAACGGAAGCACGCAGGAGAAGTCCCGTACCTTTTTTAGTGATCTCTGAAAATGGGTTCCCGAATAAGAATGAAAAGATGAGGCCGGTAAAAAGCGCGGCAGGTGCCGACATCCACGGAGTCAGGCACCCTATCAGCAAAACAATGAAAAGCGCCCGGCTTAGGCTGACCCTGGAAGACAAATGTCAAAGCTTATGATTAGGTTATAAAAGTAATTATTTTTAGATAGCTTTTATCATATTTCTTCGCGGCAGCGCCCATGTTAAACCGCCCCAGGTATTGTTCCCGGAACTTTTCCGCAGTCACGATTGTTATCATAAGCGGATCATAGCTCATGAATTCTTTGTATTTTTACGCGTAAACTTAAATCATGCCCCATGTATATTGAACAACTTTATACTTCCTGCCTTGCCGAGGCGGCATATTATGTAGAATCGGACGGAATAGCCGCGATCATTGACCCGTTAAGGGAAACCGAGCCTTACATTGCCCTGGCAAAAAAGCGGAACGCCACCATCAAATATGTGTTCGAAACGCATTTTCATGCGGATTTCGTGTCGGGGCATATCGACCTGGCGCGTAAAACAGGCGCGACCATCGTTTACGGGCCTACTGCGCAAACGGGCTATGAAACGCACATCGCGAAACATGAAGAAACATTCGGGATCGGGAAAGTGAAGATAAAAGTGCTGCACACACCGGGGCATACCCTGGAATCATCCTGCTACCTGCTGATAGACGAGAATGGGAAGGATCATGCGGTATTCACAGGTGATACGCTGTTTGTAGGCGATGTGGGAAGGCCCGACCTTGCCATTAAAAGTGATCTTACCATTGAGGATCTTGCCGGCATGATGTACGATTCGCTGAATAATAACCTGAAGCCGCTGGCCGACGACGTGATCGTATATCCTGCGCACGGCGCCGGCTCTTCCTGCGGAAAGAACATCGGGAAAGAAACATTTTCCACCATTGGTCAGCAAAAAAAATTGAATTATGCCATGCAGCCCATGGATAAAAAAGCGTTTGTGAAAGCGGTTACGGAAGGGCTTACCGACGCCCCTCAATATTTTGCGCTGGATGCGCAGCTCAACAAGCAAGGATATTCGAGCATCGATGACGTGCTGAACAAAAATACAAAAGCGCTCTCTGTTGCAGAAGTGGAGCAGGAGATGAAGAACGGCTCCGTGGTGCTCGATGTGCGGATTCCCGATGAGTTCGAAAAAGGATTCATTCCGGGTTCGGTGAATATCGGGCTGAACGGACAATATGCCCCTTGGGTAGGCGCTCTGCTCAATGCGAACGTTCCGCTTGTGCTGGTTGCGGAAGAAGGAAAAGAAGCGGAGGCAGTGCTTCGCCTGGCACGAGTAGGCTACGAGAACGTAAGAGGGTATTTAAAGGATGGAATTAAAGCATGGCAGGCTGCCGGAAAAAACAGTGATACCGTGCACAGTATTTCTGCAAACGACCTCGCTGCAAGGATCAACAGCAACCCGGAGCTTCATGTGCTGGATGTGAGAAAGCCCGGTGAAGTGGAAAGCGGAATGATCGCCGGAGCGCAGCACATTTGTTTGTCGAGGCTGCAAAAGGAGCTTCATACGCTCGACCAGAGCAAGCATTATTTCGTGCATTGTGCCGGTGGCTACCGTTCCATGATGGCTGCCTCGATCATGAAGCAGAACGGATTCGATCACGTGACCAATATTTATGGCGGAATGAATAAAATAAAGGAAACCGGCGTTAAGCTGGTGCAGCCTGTGAGCGCGCTATAAGACAACCTTAGAATAAGAAAATGAAAAAATACATTGTTGTATTCTGCGTATTGCTGATGGCAATGAATACCATTGCGCAAACAAATACAAAGGTAGTTACGAATTTGTCGGCCGAACGCTTCAAAGCTGCCTCAGCCGGCGATAAGAACAGCATGATTATCGACCTGCGCACTACCGATGAGATCACGTCAAAAGGCGCGATCAAAGGCGCCGTGCAGATCGATTATCTCGCAAAGGATGCAGAGCAGAAGATCGCTAAGCTCGATAAGAATAAAACCTATTACATCTATTGCGCCGGCGGCGGAAGAAGCGGCGAATGCGCCGGATACATGGAAAAGCAAGGGTTCAAACGCGTGTACAATCTTGAAAAAGGCTTTTCCGAATGGATCGCTAAAGGCTTCCCCATCGAAAAGTAAGCGCCCGCTTATTGCGGTATGATGTACTTGTTATAATACGCGATCACCTTTTCCCTGTTTTTTGAAACGAAATCGGCATACTGCGGATACAGGTCGTAATGAAAGCAGGTTACCAGCACATAGCAGTCGAGATACCCATCCTTTTCCATTCTGCGTGCTTCGTCGAGAGAAGCGTCGTTGCTGTTCTTCAGCATCTCTTCCCAGCTGAACACTTCCATATATCCTGACTTTGTAAGCGTGTTCGTTTTTGTAATGACCCCTTTTTCATTGCAGAACTCTTTTATCCTGCCTGCCGCATCCTGGTAAAACACCCAGCAACCCGTGGCTTTCGGCATATCCGGGTCTTCATAGTTGTTGATGTCTGTCGGCGTTTCTGTCGCCTGGTTCGGGAAAACACCGCGCGGCATCCACTTCAGATCTATTTTTTTGCCGTTCAGGTAAGCGGCATCCTCCAGTTTGCTGTTCATGGAGAGATCGGGATAGATCAGCATCGTATTGATCGCTTCGTCAAGCGCATTCTTATACAGCTTTTCCCTGGCGTATGCGTCCACGAGGTATTTGCGGGGCTCAAGAAGGTTCGGGAATCTTTTAACCGCATCCTTGAACGAATTGATCGCTTCCACATAATTTCCCGTGAAATAATAGCAGTCGCCTAAATACAGGCTGGCTTTGTAAAAATCGGGCTGTTCCGAAAGTGCACGTTTGTAATAGCTTGCAGCCTTCTCATAATTTTTCTTAGCAAATTCTTCTTCGGCGTTGTTGAAATATTTCAGTGCCTTTTTGGAAACGGCCGTATCCACTTCCGGGTCGATCATCGTGCTTCTCAGGATGAAAGAAGAGTTCTCCGCATCATCGGAGAACAGGAGCGCCTTGCGAAGCGTGTAGATGTATTTGTTGTAGGCCTTTTTTGAAGGTTTAATGCTGGTAAGCATCGTCATCAGCGCCGATGAAAGGCTGTCGTTGTCGGATTTCACCTCGTTCCCGTCCTTGTCTTTCGTAGTCACGGAGATCTTCCCGTTGAACATCATTCCGTCAAGCGCTTTGGCATCACTGTATTCTTTGTAGCGGATCTTTATAAGCAGGTCCCAGCCGTTGCCGTACCCGGGGTTTTCTTTCAGCAGCTTCACCATGTAGTCGTCCGCATCCGACAGCTTCCCGCTGTTGGCAAGATCCACAGCCTTATCCAGTTTTTTATCGAGCTTGTTCGATTGTGGGAAAGCGGCTGCGCAAATAAGCAGTGCGAACAGGCAGCTGAGAAGGGTCTTTTTCATAGGGCGTTTATTGTTAGTTTGTATATTCTTTAATTCACTATTCCTTTGTTTTCCGCTTTCACATCAAAGGATTTCACATAGCCGAAGCTGATCCGCCTGATCTTCGGAACATCGATCTTTTCAATAGGGCCGGTCCAGAATCCCAATCCGTCATCCCGCGAAAGGTTGTCGTGATCGAACACCCCGATGCCCACACTGTCCTTCGCATAATAATGATACAGCCGGAACGTGTCTCTGCCGTGGTATGCATCGGTAGACGTTTCATAATCCGTTTTTGCATAAAATTCACCGACAGGGTAATAGAGCATCCAGTATATATCCGGAAGACTGCTTTTCAGGATCGTGTTGTCCATCCCGGAAGGGGAGAAGGTGGAATCGTTGCGCAGCACAAGGCCGTAGCCGTAGATCATGCTTTTGTAAATGGGAGGAACGCTGAGGTCGAAGCGCACGCTCATGTTCAGCAGCGGCTTGCTGTCGGTTAAATAAACGGTGGAATCATACATGCCCGCATCGCCTTTTTTTTCTTCGGTATGTGTGGCGGTGAACAGGCGCTCCGAAATTTTAAGAACGATGCTTCTCTTTCCTTTTTTTAATTCATGAAATGCGTAAAAAGGAATGCGGAACTGCAGGTCCTGCATGCTGCGAAGATCCACGGTATCGCTTGAAAAGCTTAATGTTTCAGGTGTTGAAGGCGCGGCGTTCCAGTCGAACGAATGTGTCTTTACATAATCGGATGCAATGGGCTTGCCGTTAAAATAAAAGCAGAGATCAAAGGCAGCTTTTGTAAGCTTCTCCCTGTATTTCTTATTGACCGGGAATGCAAAATTTTTCGGGAGATTGATATTCAATTTTACGGATAAAACATGGTTTGCAGAATCGAGTTTCAGCGTAAAGCAATGTTCATCCAGCAGCGGCGATTTACTTTCTATCCTGAATGGCAGCGCCGCCGGGCTTTCCGCTGAAGATGTGCCGCTGCGGACGCAGGAGCAGAGCAGGAGGGCAATGCAGCCGATAAGAAGAAAGTGCTGTTTGTTCATGTTCAAAACCAAAGATAAAATAAAAAAAGAAGCCTTCCCGTTTTTCGGAAAGGCTTCTCTCATCAAAATATGTATTAAAATTATTCCTTCAGGTTCGCCACATAGAACTCGCGGTTCATGCGCGCAATGTTCTCGAGGGAAATCCCTTTCGGGCACTCGATCTCGCAGGCGCCGGTGTTGCTGCAGTTTCCGAAGCCCTCGGCATCCATCTGCGCCACCATGTTCTTTGCACGCGCCACACGCTCCACTTGTCCCTGCGGCAACAAAGCCAGCTGGGAGATCTTCGCGGAAACGAACAGCATTGCCGATGAGTTCTTGCAGGTGGCGACACATGCACCGCAGCCGATACATGCCGCTGCCTCAAATGCCTTATCAGCATCAGGCTTCGGGATCGGGAGGTTGTTTGCATCCTGTGCATTACCGGTATTCACGGAGATAAATCCGCCTTTCGCGATGATGCGGTCGAATGCCGAGCGGTCAACCGTTAAGTCTTTGATCACGGGGAATGCCGCTGCCCTCCATGGTTCCACTACAATGGTATCGCCGTCCTTGAACGAGCGCATGTGCAGCTGGCAGGTAGTTACCTTGTTTTTCGGTCCGTGCGGACGGCCGTTGATGAACATGCTGCACATTCCGCAAATACCTTCGCGGCAGTCGTGGTCAAATGCAACAGGGTCCTCACCTTTGGTGATCAGCTGCTCATTCAGCACATCGAACATCTCGAGGAACGACATGTCGGGAGAAATGTCATTCAACTGGTAAGTCACCAGCTGCCCGTTTATTTTTGCATTTTTCTGACGCCATACTTTCAGCGTTATTTTCATGTTTCCGTGACTCATACTGTTTAATTTAAAAATTGTTTAATTGAAGATTGAAAATTGTAAATCAGATTTTCAAGATCAATTATTTATAACTTCTTGCGGCAATTTTGATCGCCTCAAATTTCAGTTCTTCCTTATGCAGCTCCCAGCTGTTGTTGCCTTTGTTCTCCCAGGCAGCAACGTAGGAGTAGTTGGCGTCGTCGCGGTTCGCTTCGCCTTCTTCCGTTTGGTACTCTTCACGGAAATGTCCGCCGCATGATTCGTTCCTGTTCAGCGCATCGATGCACATCAGCTCGCCCAGCTCGAGGAAGTCGGCAACACGTCCGGCCTTTTCCAGCTCGGGGTTCAGCTCATTCGGCTCACCGGTAACGCGCACATCTCTCCAGAACTCCTCGCGCAGCGCCCTGATCTCCTGGATCGCTTCCTTTAATCCTTTTTCATTGCGCGCCATTCCGCATTTGTCCCACATGATCTTTCCTAAGCGCTTGTGGAAATGGTCAACCGATTTTGTTCCTTTGATCGCGAAGAACTTATCGATCTGCGCCTGCACTTCTTTCTCTGCATTTACAAATGCTTCATGGTCTGTCGGGATCGCTTTCGTCCTGATCTCGTTAGCAAGGTAAGCGCCGATCGTGTAAGGAATAACGAAGTATCCGTCGGCAAGTCCCTGCATCAGCGCGGATGCGCCGAGGCGGTTCGCGCCGTGGTCGGAGAAGTTAGCTTCTCCGAGCGCATACATTCCCGGTACGGTGGTCATCAGGTTGTAATCCACCCAGAGTCCGCCCATGGTATAGTGTACCGCAGGGTAAATGCGCATCGGCACTTCGTACGGGTTTTCACCGGTGATCTGCTCGTACATCTCGAATAAGTTTCCGTATTTTTCTTCCACCACCTGCTTTCCGAATTCACGGAGCTGTGCAGGAGTAGGATTATCAACGCCAAGCGTTTTTGCTTTTGTTCTTCCGTAGCGGTCGATCGCAGCTTTGTAATCGAGGTAAACCGCCATTTTGGATGCACCCACGCCGTAGCCTGCGTCACAGCGCTCTTTAGCGGCACGTGAAGCCACATCGCGCGGAACGAGGTTACCGAAGGCAGGATACCTGCGCTCTAAATAATAATCCCTTTCTTCTTCCGGGATCTCGTTCGGCTTGCGTGTATCGCCCTGTTTCTTAGGCACCCAGATGCGTCCGTCGTTACGCAGCGATTCGCTCATCAGCGTAAGCTTCGACTGGTGGTCGCCCGATACAGGGATACAGGTAGGGTGAATTTGTGTATAGCATGGGTTTCCGAAGAAAGCTCCTTTTTTATGCGCTTTCCATGCAGCGGTAACGTTGCTGCCCATGGCGTTCGTAGAAAGATAGAATACGTTTCCGTAGCCGCCTGTGCACAACAGCACCGCGTGCCCGAAATGACGCTCCAGCTTGCCGGTGATCAGGTCGCGTGCGATGATCCCGCGCGCTTTTCCTTCAATGGTCACCACTTCCAGCATTTCGTGGCGGGAGTACATTTCCACGGCACCGAGGCCGATCTGGCGCTCCAGCGCGCTGTATGCGCCCAGCAATAATTGTTGCCCGGTTTGTCCGGCTGCGTAGAACGTACGCTGTACCTGCGTTCCGCCGAATGAGCGGTTGCTCAGCATACCGCCGTACTCGCGCGCCAGCGGC